>Ga0075012_10000135_pt1 | contig 73511 bp, 62 predicted proteins | sample All_14_2_FD_71474 | JGI IMG/M metagenome (GOLD analysis project Ga0075012, IMG submission 71474) | Freshwater microbial communities in response to fracking from Pennsylvania, USA - Allegheny Zone_MetaG_DW_15 | ecosystem: Environmental > Aquatic > Deep subsurface > Groundwater > Drilled... | reverse complement strand
TTCATGCTGAACTTCACGTTCGCCGTCTCGACGCCCGAATTGTCAGCCTTGACCCGAATTTTCACGTTGTAATCAATGACGCGCTTCGCCGCGACAAGTACCTTCATGGTCTTCCCGATCCCTCGATTGACCGCCCGCGCCTTAAATAGGTATCGCGTAGCGTATTTAGGTATTGCATTGCACCATATGACGTGTGGTTATGGATGTCAACGTCACCCGGCTTACGGTTATTGTTACCGATTGGCGCCGGGAATCCACAAGACATCGCTGGCGCCTTTTTCATTGAGCCAGCGGGCCATGACGAACAGATGGTCCGACAGGCGGTTGATATAGGCAATGGTTTGTTCGCCAACGCTTTCTTCCCGCGCCAGGGCACAGATGTGCCGCTCGGCCCGCCGGGCGATGGTGCGGGCCAGATGCAGCTGGGCGGCGGCGGGCGAGCCGCCGGGCAGGATGAAGGAATTGAGCGGGGCCAGTTCCGTGTTCATGGCGTCGATTTCCGCTTCCAGTCGTTCGACCTGGGCGGCGACGATGCGCAGCGCACTGCCCGGAGTTTCGGTCGCGGCGGCGGGGGTGCACAGATCGGCGCCCAGATCGAACAGGTCGTTCTGGATGCGGGCGAGCACGGCATCATCGGCGCCTTGGGTGTGCAGTCGGGCCAGGCCGATGACGGCATTGGCCTCGTCCACCGTGCCATAGGCCTCGACGCGCAGGGATTGCTTGGGCACGCGGGCGCCGTTGCCCAACGATGTCTCGCCCTTGTCGCCACCTTTGGTGTATATGCGGGTCAGCCGGACCATGGGGTTCCTTCCTGTCTGAACGGACGGGGATTTATGCCATGATCATGCCGATCATGCGAGCCTTCCCCTGGCGCGGATTCGCACTATAATCCGCCGCGACGTCATTTTGGATCGAAGCCATGCGCCTGTCCCATACCCTCAGCGCCTATATCGGCCGCCAGTTCCTGCTGGCCTTCGCCTCGGTGCTGGCGGTCATTTTGGGCGTGGTCTTCCTGTTCGACATCATCGAACTGATCCGCCGTGCCGCCGGGCGCGGTGATCTGGGCGTCTTCAATCTGGTGGCCATGGCGTTGTTGAAACTGCCGCAGATGATGCACACGGTGCTGCCCTTCGCCGTGATGATCGGTGCCATGGTGGCGTTCTGGCGGCTGACGCGGACGCATGAGCTGGTGGTGGCGCGCTCCGCCGGCATTTCCGCCTGGCAGTTCCTGACCCCGGTGCTGGTGCTGGTGGCGGGGTTGGGCGTGATTGAGCTGACCGCCTTCAATCCCATGGCAGCGACCATGTACGGGCGTTTCCAGAAGATGGAGGACGAGATCCTGCTGGGGAAGACCAGCGCGCTCGACGTTTCCGAGATGGGTCTGTGGCTGCGCGAGGGCGATGCCCAGCGCCAGATCGTCCTGCATGCCGATCAGGTTCAGCAGGAATTGTTGACCCTGAACCTGCGCGGCGTCCATGTCTTCGTGCTCAATGCGGAGGAGCATTTCACCCGCCGCCTGTCGGCGGCATCGGGGCGGCTGGCCGACGGCGTGCTGGAACTGACCGATGTATGGGAAATGGAGGGCGGCAAGTCGTCGGTGCACCATCCGGCGCTCAAGCTGGCCACCGAACTGACCCTGGAGCGGGTGCACGACAATTTCGCCTCGCCCGAGACCATGAGCTTCTGGCAATTGCCGGCCTTCATCACCTTCTTCGAGAAGGCCGGTTTCGCCGCCACCAAGCATCGCATGCATTTCCAGTCGCTGCTGTCGTCGCCGTTGCTCTATTGCGCCATGGTGCTGGTGGCGGCGGTGTTCTCGCTGCGCCCCAATATGCGTGCCGGCGGGCTGCTGATGCGGGTGGGCGGCGGTGTCGCCGCCGGTTTCGGCATTTATTTCTTCAACAAGATCATCTATGCCTTCGGCCTGTCGGCGACCTTGCCGCAAGGGCTGGCGGCCTGGAGCCCGGCCCTGGTGGCCGGCCTGATCGGCGTATCCGGTCTGCTGCATCTGGAAGACGGCTGAGTTAATGACTTCCTCCAATCGCTGGCCGCTGGCCGCTCTGGTTCTGGTGGCCGTGGTCACCTTGTGGCGTTTGGCCGTGCTGGCTTTCGCCCCGCCCAATCTGTCGTTTGACGAGGCCCAGTACTGGGCCTGGGCGCAAAGCTTCCAACTCGGGTATTATTCCAAGCCGCCCATGGTCGCCTGGGCCATCGCCGCCACCACCGCCCTGTTCGGCGAGGGCGAGGGCGCCATCAAGCTGTCCTCGGCTCTGGCCCATACGCTGACCGCTTGGTTCCTGTATCTGCTGGGACGCGATATGTTCGGGCGCCGCGAAGGCGCCCTGGCCGCCATGGGCTGGATCACCCTGCCGGCAGTGTCGCTGTCGGCCATGATGATCACCACCGACCCCTTCCTGCTGACCGCCTGGGCGGCGGCCCTGTGGTTCCTGGTCCGGGCCGAGCGCCACGGCCCCGGCATCAATGGCTGGTGGTTGGCCCTGGGCGTGGCCTTCGGCCTGGGGTTGTTGTCCAAATACGCCATGGCCTTCTTTCTGTTGGGTCTGGCCCTGTGGATGGTGCTGGTGCCCGAGGCGCGACGATTGCTGAAAGGCGGCGGTTTGTGGCTGGCCTTGGGGCTGGGGTTGCTGATTTATGCCCCCAACGGCATCTGGAATGCCTTGAACGGCTTCGTCTCCTACGCCCATACCCGCGACAACGCCAATTTGCGCGGCGACATGTTCAATTTCGGCAAGCTGGCGGAATTCGTCGGCGGCCAGTTTGGTGTCGCCGGCCCCATCCTGATGGTGCTGTTGTTGGTCGGGTTGGTGGCGGCGTTGCGTCGTGGCGGCGATGGCCGCTTGCGGCTGCTCGCCGCCTTCACCTTGCCGGTCCTGGCGATCATGACGGCGGAAAGCTTTCTGTCGCGGGCCAACGCCAATTGGACGGCGCCGGCCTATGTGGCCGGAGTGGTGCTGGCCAGCGCCTGGGCGGCGCCCCGGTGGCCGCGCCTGTTGCTGGCGTCGTTGGCCTTGCACCTGCTGGCCATGGGGGTGCTCTACAACATGGACGCGGTGCGCCATGGCCTGGGGCTGGCGGAAAACAGCCGGCTCGATCCGATGAAGCGCATTCGCGGCTGGGACAAGGTGGGGGACAGGATTTCGCTGTTGCTGGCCGAACATCCCGGTGCCCGCCTGCTGGCCGACGAACGCAAGGTGCTGGCGACCTTGACGTATTACGTCAATCCGCATCCGTTCGACGCCATCAAATGGAACCCGGATGGGCGGGTGCGTGACCATTTCGACCAGACCACCACTTTGCCGGTGGGGGTGGGGCAATACATCTATGTCACCGAAAATCCCAACGTGCCCGAGGGGGTGATCGCCCGTTTCGCCCAGGCCCAGGCGTTGGGACGTATCGACGACCATTTGAGCGGCTCCCATGGCCGCGCCTTGTCGGTGTGGTGGTTGAGTGAGTTCAAGGGGTATGGGGAATGACCATGGTGAACGCCCTGTGGGCCTCCATGCGGCGCAATCCGTGGCGGTGGACCGCCGCCATGCTGGTGCCGCTGATTCTGTTCCCGGCCATCGACCTTGGCATTACCGCTCAGTTCTATGATCCGGTGCAGAAGATTTTCCCCGCCCGCATGTCGCCCATGTACGAATGGGTGCGCCGGGTCATGCCCTATTTCATGTTCGCCGGCGCCGGCTATGTGCTGGTGCTGTGGCTGGCCGGCGAGGTGATGGGGCAGGTTTTCCTGGGGATCGGTCGCCGTGTCGCCCTGTTTTTGCTGTCGTCGCTGGCGCTGGGGCCGGGGCTGATCGTCAATGTGCTGCTGAAGGACAGTTGGGGGCGGCCGCGCCCTTCGACCATCCGCGAATTCGACGGTCCCAATTACTTTGTTCCGCCCTTGGTGTTCAGCGATCAGTGCGACAACAATTGCTCGTTTTCGTCCGGTCATGGCGCCTTGGGATTCTGGCCGGTGGCCATCGCTTTGCTGGTGCCGGCGCCGTGGCGCGGCTGGGCCGTGGCCGCTTCTCTGGTGTTCGGCGGGTTGGTCGGTTTCGTCCGCATCGCCCAGGGCGGGCACTTTTTTTCCGACGTGGTGTTTTCCGCCGTCATCGTCATCGGCACCACGCTGTGGCTGCATCGCCGGCTTCTGGACGGCAAGGACGTAGCGTCACGGAAAAATAATTGATCGAATCGCTCTGACTCATCGCAAGACCCTATGCGCGGGATCGATTCTCGGGTAATGATATGAGTTCAGACTGTGCTTGATACCATAATGGTGAAAGCTGGTACGGCCTGCGCTTTGGCGTGGGGGTGTTTTTTTCTAAGACGAGTAATGACACATGGCATGGAACCGAGACAATCATGGTAGCCGCTCCCGCGATCGTGGCCGGCGGGACGACTTTGGCGGTGATATGGGTGGGTACGAACCCCGCACCCCGCGGATGAGCAGCCCGACCAGCAGCTTCGATCGCCAGCAGGTCACCCAAACCAACGTGACCGCCACCGTGAAGTGGTTCAATGCCTCGAAGGGCTTCGGCTTCGTCGCTCCGTCCGACGGCACCCCCGATGCTTTCCTGCACATCTCCGCTCTGGAGCGTGCCGGTCTGACCCAGGTTGCCGAAGGCACCACTTTGGTGGTGGATCTGGGCCAGGGCAATCGCGGCCCGCAGGTCGTGATCGTGCATGAAGTGGACGCCAGCACCGCGACCGCCGCTCCGCGCGCTTCCGCCTCTTCCGCTCCGCGCATGGATCGCGGTCCCAGCGAGACCGTCGAAGGCGTGGTCAAGTTCTTCTCGGCCGAGAAGGGCTTCGGCTTCGTCCAGACCGACCAGGGCGGCAAGGATGTGTTCGTGCACATCAAGGCTCTGGAACGCTCGGGCATCAAGGCTCTGGAGACCGGTCAGCGCGTGCGCTGCACCACCACCCAGGGTCAGAAGGGTCCGCAGGCCGACACCGTCGCCCTGATCTGACGCTTCCGCGCCAAGGTTCAAGCCGTCCGCTGGCCGATCCGCATGGGTTGGCCGGTTGGACGGTTTTTCCTTGACTCAAAATAGGCATAAGCGTACCTATTTGCCGGTAACACTTTGTCTCTCACTAAATTCAGCGAGGCCAGGGAAACTTGGCCTCGCTATTTTTATGCGGGCGATTGCGTCGCAAGGGGCCGCTGATCGTGTCCGTTCGGCGGGATGTGGTGTCAGCGTTTGACGCCGCAGGCCTTGTCGATGGCGGCCAGGGCGTCGCCAAAGCCGGAAAGCGGCACGCTGTCGGTGACGGCGCCGCCCTTGTTTGGTACCGCACGCACGGTGACCTCGCGCCCTTTGGTCATGGCGGTGACGATGGCGCCATCGGCCTTGCTATCTTTGGCCCAGGCCGATTTGCCATTAGTGAAGAAGGTGTGTTTCATGCCGCCGATCTGGATTTCCGCTTCGGATTCCTTTTTGAAGCCATAGCCGGCGATCAAGCTGACCTCACCTGGGCTTTTGGGCCGATGCGTGATGGCGATGGCGCTACCGACCCGGCCTTTGTCGCCGCCTTGCAGGCGATCGGCCTGGGCGGCCATGTAGCACACCTTGCCGCCGCCTTCAGGGTAGACATAGGCCTCCCAGGCGCCGCTCTTGCCCAGGCGCTTGGGAGCGTCTTGGGCATGGGCGGGCAACGCGACGACAAGCAGGGCCAAAACGGCAAGCGGGCGACGGAACATGATGCGGCCTTTTCTGTTTCGCATGTGCGAAGGGTTTAAGCCTAGTGGCGGGGCTGCTGTCAACCATTCGGGAGGGGGAGCTTCCCAGAGGGCTGTGGACTTACCTGGAATCGCCAGAAGATACCGTTCAGAACCCGGCGGTCATCAACACGGGGCACACCGCGAGGCTGGTTCGGAAGCAAGGGCTGGATGATCGACCATTCGCAATCCGTCAACTCGTACCGCCGCCGCGCCAGCAACGCCCTCCATGCCTGAGGAAATCGTTGAATCACGACGCTGGACAAAGGGGAAGTCTGTTTATGAGTTTATGGCCTGGTGATTGGGGCAAAAATAGGGGGCGGACCACGGTCCGCCCCCTTCTTCTTTATTGAGGCTGGGTTACTTGCCGAACTTGTACGTGAGCCCAGCCAGGATCGCGTGGTTGTGATAGCCGAAGGTGCCCGTGCCACCATCGGTGTCGGTAAGTTTGACGTCGCTAGTCGCAAAGTAGCGATATTGGGCGTTGACCGCCCATTTTTTGTCAATGTCATAGGCGACGCCGGCAAAACCCTGATAGGCGAAGGTCCATTCGGAATCGTTCAGGACGCGCTCGCCGTTAACCTTCCACTCGGCGTTCACCCGCGCCACGCCGATGCCGGCGCCGATGAAAGGGTGCCAGTTGGAATTGGGCATGAACTGATAGACACCGTTGGTCATGAATGACAGCGCGGAGGTGTCGCCCGAGACCTTCTGGGTGACTTTGGCCAGCGAGTCCAAGGAACTGCCGCGATAGGCCACTTCCGCTTCCAGCCTGGGGCCGCCGAAATCATAACCGCCATGAGCCTGGAGGCCATAGCCGGCCTTGTTTCCCGAGGTGTCGGTCCATGTCGATCCGGTGTTGTCGCGCCCTGAAATATCCGCGTCTTCCAAGAAGGTGACGCCGGCGTCGGCCCCCATGTACCATTGCGCTTGCGCCGATCCCGTGCCCAGCACCAGGGCGGTCGTGGCGACAAGAAGCGAAGAAACCTTATTCATCTTGGCTGTCCTTGAGTGAGAATTGGAGGAGTTGGTGACGAATCGCCAAAGCGACGGCCTGTTCCCGTGTGGACGCCCCTAGCTTGTGGCGGGCTGAAGCGATCTGCTTCTCAACGGTTTTGGGGGCGGTCCCCAATGTGGCGGCGACGCCGTCGATCCTGTGTCCCATTGCGAGAAGTTCAAGGCATTGAATTTCCCGTATTGAGAGTGTTTTATGGCTTGCGTTCATGCCTTACCAACATTCGCTGAGCAAGTGCCCCCAAACCTAAGTATTAAGTTAGAGTTTGGTTCGTTGAGTTTTGCGCTAACATTTTCCAGCCCCTGGAATGTCCATGCGATTACTATGGGGACTCTATGTTTTGGCGACAGAACAATCGATTGGAGCGCCTCCCAAAGAATAGGACTATCTTGTCGGGGGGCGGTCGATGCCCTAAACCTAGTCCCGTGAAGCGAGGTGGTGCTGCAACTCGAGAGGGCGGCGATGGATCGGGGGAAGGTCAACTGTCAGGAATTCGCGTGCCTGGATGCCATGCGCACCGCACGGGCCGTTTTTTTCGACGAGATCGTCGGTCATGCCCAACGGTATGCAGCGAAGGGTGGCGGTTCAGGTCGCGGGGCTGACGGCGTTGCCGTTGCTATTCTCCGCAGTGAAAATGCCTATCAGATCGCCGAATTCTATTTTCTGGCCGAGGAGTTCGGTCTTGGTAGTCCACACATGATCGGGGATTACATCGACCGGCATAACGAAGATATGCGGCAATTGCTTCTGAGCCCGGAACGCTTGGCGCATTATGGCGTTCGCAAGGAGCGCATCGAGGACGCGATCTTTTCGGAAGAAGAGAAAGCCAAAGTGGTTGAGAATTCCCAAGGTGGACGGCTACGCCTGGATCAATCTGACGTTGCTCGATGCTTGGCGACGATGATTTCTCCGGAAACTTGTCGTAAAACTCTGGTTGCCATGGGGAATGGTGGATTGCTGGAGCGGCGAAGCGCTGTTTCGGTGATCATCACCTCGACGGGCATTCTGGAAGGGTACTTTCGGTGCCACTTGCGGCTTATGTCCGACATGGTGATCGCCGGAGTCAAATGACCACGGGAAGGCGGTTGATGGGCGGGAAAATCAAGGTCGGTCTGTTTCTTTTGATGTGTCTTGCTGTGCCGTTGGGAGCGGGATCTCTTCGGGCCGAGATCGGGACGCGACCGGCAGAACCGGTTAAGGCGGAAGTCGTGCCGCCTGAAACAGCAGAAGGCGGTCGGAAAAAGCAAGACAACATGGAAAAGCCAACTCCAAAGGAGGGGGCGGTCGGGCGCCGGGCGATCGACGCCCACGCGCAAAAGAGTCTGGTGGACCGGATCAAGAATTGCTGCAAGGACGGCCAGAAATAGCCATCCCAGACGTCACTGGACGTCGCGGGCAAGGGGGGGATGATGCGAAGCATTGTAGTGGTCGCGGTGACTTTCTGGGTGTCGTTGGCGAGCGCCTTGCCGGCTTTCGCACAATTCGGCAGCCGTACGCAGAACAGCCGTTTCAAAGAGTCGGTGTTTCGCAATCTCGATCGGGTCTTCAAGCCCAAATTGGTTGTCAGCCGCGGCGCAAGCGGCCCGGTCAACGCCATGGGGATCAGTGCCGACGAGCATTATCTGGTGACCGCCGTCGGCGACAAGACCATCCGCATTTGGGACTTGTGGTTGGGCCGTGAAATCGCCCGCCTGTCCGGGGGCGCCGCTGCCGTGTCGCATGTCGCCATGGTTCCCGGCCAAAACCGTTTTCTGACGATCGGCGGTGATTCCAGCCTGGTCGTTTGGGATGTCGCAAACTTGGCGAATCCCTTGAAGCTTGGCGCTGCGCTGGTGCCAGCCAGCGACGTTGTCTTCTTGAATGACGGGGCGACGGTGGCTGTGGGCGGCGTGGATGGCAGCGTCACTCTGTGGTCGATCCCAGAGCGTCGGATCCTTGCCAACTGGACGGCCCATGGTGTCGGCAATGTCCGTCTGGCGATTTCTTCGGCAGGCGGGCAACTGACCAGCGCTGGTGCTGACGGCGCGGTGCGGACATGGGATGCGGTCGGCGGAAAACTGATCGCCGAGAAGCAGTTCGAGACAGCGGTGACCGCGCTGGCTGTTCATGAAAGCGGCTCTGTCGCCGTCGGGGGGGCGGATGGAAGCGTTACTGTCCTAGACCGAAATCAGGCGAATCCTCGACGTGTCGAGATGCATGAAGGTGCCGTGACCGCTTTATCCTTTGCTCCGTCAGGTGAGCATCTGATCTCGGGGGGGCAAGACGGTGGCATTTTCATGCTGCGTGACGGCAAGGCGACACGCATGGGGAAGCATGACAAGGCGGTCACCGGGGTTCAGTCCGGGCAGGGGGAGGCGTTTTCCCTGTCGGTGTCCGCGGACGGCACCACCCGATTGTGGAACCTGAAGACGGGAGCCGAAATGCTGCTGATGATTTCCACGACCCAAGGCTGGGCCGTCGTCGACGCCAAGGGACGCTATGACGGCAACGAAGCGGCGCTGTCGGGCATCGATTGGCAGGCAGAGGACGCTGTCGCCAATATCGAGGACTTTGCCGAAACCCATTATCAAGCGGCTTTGTTGCCCCGAACCTTGAAGGGGGAGGGAGACCTCGCCGAGGCCCGCACCATCGTGGACGGCGTCGCCTATCCGCCCACGGTGAGCTTGGTCCCCAATGTCACGGCTCCAGTCGATGGCAAGGTGACTGTCGAGGTGACCGCCGAGGACAACAGCGGCGGTGGGGTGTCTGAAATTCGGCTTTACCGCAACGGGAAGCTGGTTTCGGCGGGGAAGGCGCAAAGTCGCGACGGAGGCCAACAGCGCCGGGTCGAACGCTATGAACTGGATGTGGGCAACGGCAAGACGGTGATCACCGCCACGGCGTTGAACAAAGACCGTCTGGAAAGCCGGCCGCAAACCGTGACCGTCTCCGGCGGCTCTCCCGACAAGCCGGGGCGCATCCACTTGCTGACCGTGGGGGTTAACGCCTATCAGGATAAAAGTCTGAACCTGTTCTACGCAAAACCCGATGCGGTGGCGATTGACGGTTTTTTCGATCAATCCCGGCAGGTTGTCGCCCCCATGGCGCGACGCTTGGCCTTGCTTGACGAACAGGCCACTCAGCACGGCATAGTGCAGGCGATTCGTTCGTTACGGGATGCCCCGCACGAGGACTTGATCGTCATCTACTTGGCCGGACACGGTGTCAGCGTCGAGGATCGCTGGTTCTTCATCAGTCATGACGCCAATTTGTCCGACACTCCTCCGCAAGGCTTGTTGTCGTCAGATGAGATGAAGGCGGAAATCGAGGCGTTGAATGCCGATCGGGTCTTGCTGCTGATCGATACCTGCCACTCAGGAACCTTGGTCGATCCCATCAAGGATTACCGAGGGATGAAGTCGCTTCGGCTTTTGGCTCGGACGGTAGGCACCCACGTGATCGCGGCGACCGACCGCACCCAGTCGGCCATCGAGTTGCAGCGGCTGGGGCACGGAATTTTCACCTATGCTCTGTTGGCCGGTTTGGCGGGCAAAGCCGATCACCTGCTGGATGGGGCGGTTTCTGCCACCGAGTTGGTGCGTTATGTCGAGGAAAGTGTTCCGGCATTGGCGCGGGAATATGCCGATGACGAACAATATCCCACCGGTTTCTCACGGGGCATGGATTTTGCTATTTCGAATAGTTCTAAAAATTAAAATTCTCTTTATAGAAGTGGTTGATGCATGGCGGTGCGCGGTTTATTCTCTGGACGTTGTGCATACAACATAAGAATTATTCGTAAGTGGGCGGGCTTTTGATCTTTAAGGGTGCTCGCCAATCGTGTGCCTATCGAGCGGTTAAAAGGGGTGGATCATGCGGGCAGTGCGTTATCTGGTGGTAGGTGTTTTCTCTTGCGCTCTTTCTGGTGGCAGTGCGTTTGCGTCTTCCAGCAGCAACACGGCTGCGGCGCCGATTGCGACCGCCACGACGGTCTCTCAAAGCTCGACCCAGAATATCGTGCGGACGATTTCGAGCTCGGTCAGCGACGGTCTCGCGCGGGCCTTTTCATCGGGCAATCTGTTCCGCCATTCTCCCGCCAACAACAAGCGGGTCGGCCTGGGGCAGGGTGAAACCGGTGTTTCGACCGGTAATTCCCCTGCTGGATTCGGAGTATGGGGCAGCGCGGACTACACCTACCTGCGCATTGTCCCCGATGGTGACCGTGCGCAGCGCCGGCTTACCGACATCTATAGCGGTGTCGCGGGCTTGGATTACGCCATCAACGACAAGGCGGTGACGGGTGTCGCTGTCGGGTATGGCCATGCTGAAACCGATGGGCGGACGGCTCGTGCCTTCAAGCTGGATCAGACGTCCGATTCCTTCACCGTGGCTCCTTATCTTGGCTTGTCGCCCATGGAAAACATGACCGTGGACGTGGTGGTCGGCTACACCTACGCGTCCATCGACACCACCGATTATTCTTTCAACACCGTCGCCAAGGGCAGCAACAATTCCAACACCGTGTTTTCGGCTGTCAACCTGGGATATGTGATGCCGGTGACCAACGATGTGGCGATCAAAGGGTTCACGGGTTTCAGCTTCCAGCATGGGAGCACCGACAGCTACACGGACAGCCGGAACAACGAGATTCGCGGCGACAGCGAGGACCATTGGGTGGCCCGCCTTGGCGCCAAGGCTTTGTGGGCGGTGACGGATTCGACGGAAGCCTACGTGTCGGCGGCTTATGAACGGGATCGTCAGACCCCGGCGTTGTCAGAAAATTCGGCTCGCATGACTTTGGGGACGTCTTCGAAGTTGTTGGACGGCCTGGATCTGGTCGCGGAAGGCATGGCCAATTTTGGGCGTGAAACCCAACAGGAATATGGCGCGGCCGTCAACCTGCGTCTGCTCTTCTGACCCTTGGGCGGCCTTCTGGATTACCCCAGAAGGCCGTCTGACCGGGGCGAGCTTCGCTTCCACTTGGACTGAACGGCGATGGCAGTGACCTCACGGTCCATTTCGCGGCAACGGTGGCGAGCTGTCTCTATCGAAGGGATTGCTGTGGTCGTTGTGGTCTGTGTGTGTCTGTCGGCCCTGCAGATCACCCCGGTTGTTAGGATGATAGAGAACTGGCTGTGGGATCTGCGCGTGATGTCGATCACCGCGCCACGGAGTTCTGAGCCCGGCAATCCTGAAATCGTTGTGGTTGCCATCACCGAAGAAAGCTTGTCGCGCTTTCCTTACCGGTCACCCGTTGACCGGGCGTGGCTTGCCCGGCTTTTGCACTCCATCGCGGTTGCCCAACCGGCGGCCATCGGCGTTGACATCCTTTTCGACCAACCGACGGAACCCGAAAAGGACAACGAGCTTCAACGGACCCTGAGTGGGATGACGGTGCCGGTGGTGGTGGCAACGGCCGATGGCGACGGACAGCTGACGGCGGCGCAAACAACCTTCCTGGACCGTTTTCTGCCAGCCAGCTCTAGGGTTCGCCCTGCCTGGGCCAATATGATAACCGACCGGGATGACGGGACGGTGCGGCAAATCTTCGCCGGCAAGAACAGCTTGGCGGGCTGGCGGTCGGGGATGGTCCCGGCTTTGGCAGAGGCGGTCGGCAGGGTGACGGTCAACGTCCCGCTCCCCTTCGCGTTGAATCCTTTCACCGATAGCCAGCCTCTGGGGGTCCCGGTCTATCCCGCCGACGCAGTGTCGGTCTTGCCGCCCTCGTGGTTGGCAGGAAAGGTGGTCTTGGTCGGTTTCGACTTGCCGATGTCGGACCGTCACCGCTCTTCGGCGGCTTCCTTGTACGGGGTCCGGGGCGGCACCTTGCCCGGTGTGGTTTTGCATGCGCACGCGCTGAATCATCTGTTGTCAGGTGGCGTCCTGGTCGCGCCGACCATGGGATGGCAGATCCTTGCCCTGGCGTTGATGGCTTTGGCGGGGGCGGGAGCGGCCCGTCTGGATTTGCCGCTGGGCGGCCGCATGGTCGGTATCGTGATCATTTTGGCCTTGTATTGGGCTATCGCCATCCAGCTGTTTGCCGGCCAAGGGCTGATCCTGCCCATGTTTATGCCTTCGATCGCTTTCATCCTGTCGGCAGGGGCCGTCAGCACCCATCTGTGGCAGCAGGCAAAGCAACAGCGGGCTTTTATTGAAAACGCCTTTGAACGTTATGTTTCCCCTTCGATCGTACGCGAGTTGACGCAAGCCCCGGATCGCTTGGTCTTGGGCGGAGAAATGCGGGAAATCACCTATGTCTTCACCGATGTGGCCGGGTTCACGTCGTTGGCGGAAGGCTTGGAGCCCCAGCAATTGTGCCAGGTTCTGAACGAATACTTGGACGGTATGTGTCGGTTGTTTTTTCATTACGAAGCGACCATCGACAAGATCGTTGGCGATGCGGTGGTCGGGTTCTTCAACGCTCCGGTGGACCAGCCTGACCACGCCGAGCGGGCGGTCAAACTGGCTTTAGCCGTCGATCAATACGCCGAGTCGTTTCGTGTCCGTATGGAAGCCGTGGGCTACGCCATGGGGGGGACTCGGGTCGGGGTCCATTCCGGCTCGGCTGTGGTGGGTAATTTCGGTGGGGACCACTTCTTCAATTACACCGGTCATGGGGACACGGTGAACACGGCGGCGCGCCTGGAGGGAGCCAACAAATATTTCGGTACTCGGCTTTGTGTGTCGCAGGCGACGGCCAGTTTGTGTCCCGATCAGGTCTTTCGGCCGATTGGGGAAATTCGGCTGAAAGGCAAGCGCAAGTCTTTGTTGGCGCTGGAACCGGCCTCGGTGGAATTTGCGCGGAGCGATCATTTCGGACGTTACCTCGAGGCCTATGAAGCGTTGTCGGCAGACCGGGAGAAAGCTGGCATGCTGTTCGCGCGGATTTGCGCGGATTTCCCAGAGGACGGTCTGGCCCGTTTCCACAATCAAAGAATTTCTGGTGGTAGTCACGGTAACCTTATTGAATTGGCGGAGAAATAAGGATGCGACGGCTTGTCTTGGCGTGTTTTGCGATGCTTTCTTCTCCGGTTCTGGCCGAGGACTTGGTGGTGCTGCGCAGTTCGCTCGCTTCCATTCAGGTCGGACAGATCGTGGATGGCGGCGCGGTTTTGGCACTGCCTGCCGGCGGGCAGGTGACGTTGATGACGGCGCAAGGCAAGGCCGTGTCGCTGAATGGGCCTTATCAAGGGATCCCGTCGCCGCAGGCGGCAGGCAACGGCGATCGCAATCTGTTGTCGGCCTTGTCTGGTCTAGCCTCCCGCGGAGGAGTCGAGACTTCGGCGCTGGGGGCATATCGAAATCCGCCTTTGGGGGGGGGCGCCAATCAGGCGCGTTTGTCCAAGGCGGGGGATATCAATCCGTTCGACAATGACACCCAATGTGCCGTATCTGGCAAAACCAACATTCTTAGAATCAAGTTCATGCCCAAGGGCGGCGCCGCGACCCTTGCTGTCGATAGCGGACAAGCCGTGACGTTGGACGTCAAGGACGGGCGGGCACTGTGGCCGCAAGCGGTGCCTATGACAGATACCGCCGATTACGTCGTGGTTTCCGATTCCGCCCAGGCTCCGGGGCGTTTTAAGCTGCGGGTCCTGGCGTCGGACGACTTCAGCGAAGGAAACCTGGGGGCGCAATTGGCCGCCATGGGATGCGACGGACAGGCCCGGGTCTTGCTTTCGGGGGTGATTCGTGCCGCGAAGCCGGTGGGCGAATAAGGCGGCTTGAGGTAAGGGAGGGGGATGGACGGGATCTCGGTGGTGACTTTAGGAATCGTCGGCCTGTTGGGACTGGCGAGCCTGCTGGCCCCTTGCGTCGGGGCAGTGGTGAGTTCTTTGGGGAAATGGCGTTGTTGTCCAATACTCCCCGCAACGCCGGTGTGGTTTTGCTCTTTGTTGGTCTTGGGCAAGCATGACTTTCACTCGCTGCTGGACAGTCACGACGAGTTGCGGAAAATTATCTCCGAAATCGCGCAGAAACGTTTGGTCAAGGGAAACTGAAAGCCTTTCCCTCGACCGGCGTGACTGGGTGCCCCCTGTCCAAAGATGCCCCTTCATGACCGTTCAATCGGACGAATCCCTGTATTTCCAGATCGACAAGGCAGAACGAAGCCTGCAACGAACCATCGACTGGGTGTCGCGGCACGATGTGCGCAGCAATGGCCTGTTCGGCATCAGCATCGCCATGATGGGCATGCTGTCGACGGTGGTTCCGCCCTTTTCTCAGTGGAACGTGGAAATCGCCATCAGCATTAGCCTGACGGTCGTCAGCTTCATCGTGACTATCACGTCCTTGCTGCTGGGCGTCCTCCCCAGAACCACCACCCAGACCCAATCCGTTTTATTTTTTGGTTCGGCGGCCAGAATGGATTGCGACGATCTGTTGGCAAAGTTCACTGCGGCGACACCGGCTTCATATCTTGATGACCTCGTCGCGCAATATCACGTCAACGCTGTGATTGTGGATTTGAAATTCCGCTTGTTGAAAGTTTCCATGCTGGGGCTGTCTTCGATGCTGTTGCCGTGGATGCTGTCGATCTATTTCTGCAAGGTCATCGGTAACATCCCCTAGAGGGCGTTGACATTTGGGATTCCCACGGCTCCCAAAATCTGCTTCAAAACCATGTCGTCCAATTGGCGGCGGCTGGGTTTGCGCCCTTTCCAGGCGTAGTAGCCGCTGGTGCTCACCCCGAACAGGGCGCATGTCCGGGCCAAGCATAGATCTGCCTTCTTCGCTGCGTCGATGTGCCTGAAGATCATCGATTTGTCTCCTTGGCGAAGAAGGCCGCAGCTTTTTTAGCAGGTCGCGCTCAATCTCATTCTCCTTGCACAACCGGGCCAATTCCTTGGCGGTGTCTTCGTGCGAGATTAGCATGCACGCTCTCCACTCTTTCCGGGCAAGTCCACGTTTTGCTTGACCCCAACGACTTGCCAACGAATACTATTCAAGTTGTGCACTTCGGTCACCATTCTGCCTGTATTCAGTAAGCTGGTGTTATCTCACCCGCCCCACTCCCTTGCCATTTCTGACCAGCGAATACCCATGACCGGACCATTTCCCATCGGTGTCGTCACCATTTCCGATCGTGCCTCGACCGGTGTCTATCAGGACCTCGGGGGGCCGGCCATGGTCGAGTGGCTAGGCAAGGCCTTGGTGTCGCCATGGCATCCGGTGGCGCGCCTGATCGCCGACGAACAGCCGCTGATCGAAGCCACCTTGCGCGAACTGGCCGATGTCGAGAAATGCGCTCTTATCGTCACGACCGGCGGCACCGGCCCATCGCCACGCGACGTCACCCCCGAAGCGACCGAGGCGGTATGCGACAAGATGATGCCGGGTTTTGGCGAATTGATGCGCGCGGTCAGCCTGAAGGTGGTCCCCACCGCCATTCTGTCGCGGCAGACCGCCGGCATCCGCGGTCAGTCGCTGATCATCAATTTGCCAGGAAAGCCTAGCGCCATCGCCGATTGTCTGGAAGCGGTGATGCCGGCCATTCCCTATTGCATCGATCTGATCGGCGGACCGTTCCTGGAAACGGATCCGACTTTCTGCAAGGCCTTCCGCCCCAAAGCGAAATAACGATCGCTTGACCGCGCTCAAAGTCCGCCGCGTCGCTTTCGGGCGACAACCATGATCGGCTTTCCTGTGGTGGGATGAACGGATCATGCGTTTGGCGATGGTGACGATTGTGGTGGCAACCGGACTGGTCTGCACGGCCTGGGCACAAAAGGCCCCAGAGCCGCGTCAACTGCCCAATGGCAAGACCTGGACCTATGATGCCGATGCCGGACGCGACATCATGCGGACCTGTGCCGCCTGCCATGGTGAATTCGGCGGCGGCGGTGGCGGCGGCGTCTATCCACGTATTTCCGGTATGCACCCCGACTACATCGCCGAGCAATTGCGGGCGTTCAAATCACGAGTACGCGAAAACATCCCGATGATTCCCTATGCCAATGACAGGGAATTGCCGGAAAAAGACGTGCTCGACGTGTCTTATTATCTGGCCGCCATCACCCCGCCAAAGCATCCCCCGTCCGACGACGTGACCATGGATGCCTTCGAGCGCCTGACCCTGGCCAAGCAGGCCGTACAGATATCTCGACAGCCTGGGGATATCGCCGCCGGCCAAAAATTATACGATGCCGATTGCATGGAATGCCATGCCCGCGATGGCCTGGGCCGGGTGAAAAAGCCGCCCCTGGCTCAGCAGCATGTCCCCTATTTGCGCACCCAGATCACTCTGTTCCTGACCGGCCAACGCCAGCACGAGGATGTGGACGAGTTGATGCGGCCCAAATCCGCCAAGGACTGGGACAATCTGTGGGCCTATGTATCGACCTTGGATGATTGAAAAGGCCTGGTGGATCCGAGGTAAACTACGCTCACCGCCAGTGGCGAGCACTGATTTGATCCACGGACCACGGACGTCGTACAAAAAAGCCCGGCATTCGCCGGGCTTTTTCGTATCGTAAGTGCTGACGTCGATTAGACGGCGGCGGCCTGCTTGGTGGCCAAAGCCTTGGCGACGCGCTTCTTCAGGCGACGGGCTTCGTCGGGCAGACGGGAATCATTGGTGCCCAGCAGGAAAGCATCCAGACCGCCATTGTGTTCAATGGTCTTCAGGCCACGGGTCGAGACCTTCAGGCGAACCATCTGGCCCAGCGCGTCGGACAGGACCGAGGTTTCCTGCAGGTTGGGCAGGAAGCGGCGACGGCTCTTGTTGTTCGCGTGGCTGACGTTGTTACCGGTCAGAACGCCCTTGCCGGTGATGGAGCAACGACGGGCCATGGTGACATCCTCTCTTTGTTCGCTTGGGGCGCACGCAATCGGCGCCACAGGTAATCCGGGTCCAGGCAAAGCCGGGAAGCCGCGTTTTTAAGGGGCCGAAGCCCTTTCGTCAAGCGGATTCAGACTCGTTTCGTTCAGCCGAACAGCTTGTCGATGTCATCTTGATTGAACATCTTGTCGACGTCGGCCTGGGCCACCCCCTGGCCGGGCAATTGCGGCCCATTCAGCAGCTTCTTGTCGGGGTCTTTTTCTTCCTTCAGTTCCACTACCACCTTGGTCAGTTCATCGCGGCCCCAGGTGATGATGATGGAATTGATGCGCTCTTCCACGAATTTCATGGAATTGACCACCTTGGTCACCCGCTGGCCGGTGATGTCCTGGAACGAGCAGGCCTCGAACACCATGTTTACCTTGTCGGTGACGGCGTCGAAGATGGCCTTGAGCTTGGGATCCTCGGTCAGGGCGCGGGCGTCGTTCATCAGGGTGTCGACGCCCTCGACACTTTCCATGATGGTGTTGGTGGCGCCTTCGGTGGCGTGGATGATCTCATCCAGCTGTTCCGACATCGAGCCGAAATGGTCGGGCGCCCCCGGCGGGTTCAGCGCCGCCAGCTCCTTGCGGATGCGCTGCAAGTGGCCGAACAGACCGACCATCTCCCTTTTCAGAATAAGCAGGTCTTGGGCAGAAACGGGGGGGGACGAGGGCATTGTCAGTCCTGAATTCCGGCTAGGTGCAAACGCAGCATATCTTGACTGGTAAGACAACGCAAAGCGACTGACGCATACGTATAAAATCAGCTAGTTCCCATGGCGGAAGGCCTTGATCAATCGCCGCGCCGCCGCGCCGGGGGCCATGCGTCCGGCGGTGACCTCGCGTTCAAGCGCCGGCAATTGGGTGGCGACACTGGAATCGTCCTTCAGTGTTTGCAGCAGGGTTTCGTTGATTTCGTTCCACATCCAGGCGTGGGCCTGTTCCGCCCGTCTTTCATCGAAGCGACCGATGGCTGCCATGGTCTGGCGGTAGCCGCCGATGGCGGTCCACACCTCGGCGATACCGCCGCGTTCCAGGGCCGAACAGGTCAGCACCGGCACCGTCCAGGCGGCGCTGGCCGGGGTCAGCAGGTGCAGGGCGTTGGTGTAGTCGCGCGCCGCCCGTTTGGCCGCCACCGCCAGATCGCCATCGGCTTTGTTGACGATGATGGCGTCGGCCAGTTCGACGATGCCTTTCTTGATGCCCTGCAACTCGTCGCCGCCGCCCGGCACCAGCAACAGCAGGAACATGTCGACCATGTCGGCCACCGCCGTCTCGCTTTGGCCGACGCCGACGGTTTCCACCACCACCACGTCGAAGCCGGCGGCTTCGCACACCAGCATGGCTTCACGCGTGCGTCGCGCCACGCCGCCCAGGGTGCAGCCCGATGGGCTGGGGCGGATGAAGGCGCGGATGTCGCGCGACAGATCCTCCATGCGGGTCTTGTCGCCCAGGATCGAACCGCCCGAGCGCGGGGACGACGGGTCCACCGCCAGCACCGCCAGCTTATGGCCCTGTTCGACCACATGCAGGCCGAAGGCCTCGATGAAGGTGGATTTGCCGGCCCCGGGCACGCCGGTGATGCCGATGCGGATCGAGCGCCCGGCCCGGGGCAATATCTCGTGCAGCAGGCGTTCCGCGGCCTCGCGGTGGTCGGCGCGGGTCGATTCGATCAAGGTGATGGCGCGGGCGACCGAGCGGCGGTCGCCGGCCAGCACGCCTTGAGCCAGGGCGATGGGGTCGGTGGACAAGGGGGGCTTCCTATTTCTTCTTGTTGCTGTCGGGGGGGCCGTCTTCGCGCATCAGCGCGGTGATGGCCATGGCCACCAGCTTGGCCCGGCTCTCGTCATCTAATTGGTCGAGAATCTGGCGTTTGGCCCGCTGTACCTTGAGCGCGTTCTGGATCAGCGCCTGGCGTTCCGGGGTGACGAACTGGCCGACCTGGGCCTGCATGCGGGCGATGTCGTCGTCGCGGCTGGACGAAGCCGGTGCCGGCTTGGCCACCTTGGCCGCCGCTTTAGGCGCCATCTGCTGGGCGCGGCGTTCGATGGCCGCCTGGGCGTCTTTTTCGAACTTGTTCTTGAAGAATCCAAACATGCTTTTCCTCGCCGCGCAGGCCTTAAGCTTACGCCAAGCGGGGGGCAAAGAAAAAGCCCCCTTCCCGGGGGAAGAGGGCTTTTCCGACACGAAGGCCAAAGTGAACGGACTTTTATTAGAAGTCCATGTCACCCATGCCGCCCATGCCGCCGCCGGGCATGGAAGGACCGGAATCCTTCTTCGGCTTCTCGGCGATCATGGCTTCGGTGGTGATCAGCAGGCCGGCGACGGAAGCGGCGTCCTGCAGGGCGGTGCGGACCACCTTGACCGGATCGATGATGCCGGCCTTGATCATGTCCACATAGGTGCCGGTCTGCGCATCGAAACCGAAATTGGTGTCGGTGGCTTCCAGCAGCTTGCCGGCGACGACGGCACCGTCATGACCGGCGTTTTCGGCGATCTGACGGACCGGCGATTGCAGGGCGCGACGAACGATGTCGATGCCGACCTTCTGGTCGTTGTTGGCGACGGCGATGCCGTCAAGGGCGCGCACCGAGTACAGCAGCGCGGTGCCGCCGCCGGGGACGATGCCTTCTTCGACGGCCGCACGGGTGGCGTGCAGGGCGTCGTCAACGCGGTCCTTGCGTTCCTTGACTTCCACTTCGGTGGCGCCGCCGACCTTGATCACGGCCACGCCGCCGGCCAGCTTGGCCAGACGTTCCTGCAGCTTTTCACGATCGTAGTCCGAGGTGGTTTCCTCGATCTGCGCACGGATCTGCTTGCAGCGGGCTTCGATGTCGCCACGGGCGCCGGCACCGTCGACGATGGTGGTGTCTTCCTTGGTGATGGTCACGCGCTTGGCGGTGCCCAGCATTTCCAGGGTGACGCTTTCCAGCTTGATGCCCAGGTCTTCCGAGATGACCTGGCCACCGGTCAGGATGGCGATGTCTTCCAGCATGGCCTTGCGGCGATCGCCGAAGCCCGGGGCCTTGACGGCGGAAACCTTGAGGCCGCCGCGCAGCTTGTTGACCACCAAGGTGGCCAGGGCTTCGCCTTCGACGTCTTCAGCGATGATCAGCAGCGGACGGCCCGACTGCACCACGGCTTCGAGCACCGGCAGCAGCGGCTGCAGACCCGACAGCTTCTTTTCGAACAGCAGGATGTAGGGGCTGTCCAGTTCGCAGGTCATCTTTTCGGCGTTGGTGACGAAATACGGGCTGGAATAGCCGCGGTCGAACTGCATGCCTTCGACGACGTCCAGCTCGGTCTCGAAGCCCTTGGCTTCTTCGACGGTGATCACGCCTTCGTTGCCGACCTTGCTCATGGCTTCGGCGATCTTGGCGCCGATGTCACGCTCGCCATTGGCCGAGATGGTGCCGACCTGGGCGATCTCTTCGTTGGTCGAGACCTTCTTGGCGCGGCTCTTGACGTCGGCGACGACGGCTTCCACGGCCAGATCGATGCCGCGCTTCAGATCCATCGGGTTCATACCGGCGGCGACGGCCTTGTTGCCTTCGCGCACGATGGCCTGGGCCAGCACGGTGGCGGTGGTGGTGCCGTCACCAACCAGATCGGCGGTCTTCGAGGCCACTTCGCGCACCATCTGGGCGCCCATGTTCTCGAACTTGTCCGACAGCTCGATTTCCTTGGCGACGGAAACGCCGTCCTTGGTGATGCGCGGGGCGCCGAACGACTTTTCGATGACGACGTTGCGGCCCTTGGGGCCCAAGGTCACCTTGACGGCATCGGCGAGAATGTCCACGCCGCGCAGCATCTTGGCGCGCGCTTCAGTGGAAAACTTGACTTCTTTAGCAGCCATTGTGTGAAACCTCTATCCGTTTAGCGGGAACGATTCTCAGGCCAGAATGCCCAGAATGTCGGATTCCTTCATGATCAACAGGTCTTCGCCGTCGATCTTGACTTCGGTGCCGGACCACTTGCCGAACAGGATGCGGTCACCGGCCTTGACGTCGAGAGCGACGATCTTGCCGTCTTCGCCGCGAACGCCGGAGCCAACGGCGATCACTTCGCCCTGCATGGGCTTTTCCTTGGCGGTATCGGGGATGATGATGCCACCAGCGGTCTTTTCTTCCGCGTCAAGGCGCTTCACCAGCACACGATCATGGAGCGGGCGGAACTTCATATAAAAACCTCCGTCAATGCGGTTTGGTTCCAGGAATGGATATACCGGCGGGAGCCTTGTTGTTAGCACTCACCCCCGGCGAGTGCTAACCATCTAGGGAGACTGCCCAAAGGAGTCAAGCGACAAACCGACGATTTTTCGCGGCTGTCGGCTAAGTCCCTGATTGGTATGAATTTTCTGGAATTGAGGGTGGGAGACCGGACAACGACCCGAACCGGAAATCGTTACGGCTGCTTCCTTCCGGACCTGACCGGGTTGGCGACAGGCTCGTCCATCGCCGATCTCCCGGCGGGAATATCGGGGCAAGCGGTACTGATTGCAAGGACAAAGCGACCGGACGTACGGCTTATTTCAGCGACAAAATCCAGCTGACCAGTTTGCGGATGTTTTCTTCCGGCACGCGTTTGTTGGGCGACATGGGCACCGTGCCCCAGGCGCCGGAGCCGCCGTCACGCACCTTGACCACCAGGCGCTCAAGCGCGCCGGCATCGTTGCGATAGCGCTTGGCGACGTCGATCCAGGCCGGTCCGGTGACCTTGTCGTGCACGTCGTGGCAGGCGGTGCAGCGGCTTTTATCGGCCAGTTCCAGCATGGCGGCGTCATCGTTCGCCGCCATGGCGGGGGTGGCCGCCAGCAGGATGGCCATGGGCAAGGTCGGCCACGCCCTCATACGGAGAAGGTCTTTTCCGCCTGACGGATCTGGCCGATGCCCTGGATCATTTCCGAGGCCATGAAATCGGCGCGCTTGACCGGGCCGCCGCTATTGGGGCGGGGGAACATGCGGGCGAACGAGTTCATCTTCACCGTCAGTCCGCACAATACGGCGCCGATGGTGATGTGATAGCGCTCGATCAGGGTCTTGACCTGGCGGAATTCCTCCTGGTTCAGATTGCCCCACATTTCGCGCGTGCGCTTCTCGAACACTTCCAGCCGCCCGGTGATGGCCGCCGACATGTTGTTGATGGTGTCCTCGATGGTGTCGCAGGTCTTCATCAGCCCCTGATCCTGCTTGAGCTGGAAATGGGTGCGGATGGGCTTCATGGCGTCGACGCAGGCCGAGAAATAGGGTTCCAGCCGGTCCAGGCAATGGCGGAAATAGGACAGCGACAGGAAGGTGTCGCCGTAATCTTCCAAGAAACGCGGCACGTCCCAGATGTCGATGTTCAGGCTGGTGGCCATCTGTTCCAGTCGCTGGCGCGCCTTTTTGACGTCGGGGTCGCGGAACAGGTGCAGCAGGTCGTCATAGGATTCCACGTTCACCGCCTCGTCCGCATAGATCAGCTTCATCAGCGGGCGGGTGAACATCAGCATGTACTTGGTCAACTCGTTGGCCTTGTCGGGCGACAGCTTCAAGGCCGAGTAATCGTTGACCGGAATGCCGTGCTCGCGCAAGGAGATGCGCAAGGAATAGACGTCGTAGCTGGGCAACAGCGCCAGGCGGCGCAAGATGGCGTGGTCGGGGTGCAACTCGTCCAGCGGCCAATTGAACATGCGCGGCAGGCTTTCGATGTCCACCTGCCCCGATCCGGTCTGCTCGTCGGCGAAGATTTCGATGACGCTTTGCAGGCGCACGTTCTTGATCAGCTTAGCGCTTTGCAAGGCCGGCGTTTCCAGCGGGATGATCGACAGCGGCAGCACGAACATGGAATCCATGTCGCTGTCGGCGATGGCTTTAAGTTCGTCGTCCATGGGCAGGCAAAACGTCCCCGATGAAAGTCTGATCATATTGCCGTGAAACGCTGCGGCGCGAAACCGCGAAAAGCAAATAGGACCGTGAAGATCGTACGATGATGTCGATATTATATGAGGAAAAATTAAAGTATGCGTTTATACTCGGCCTCAACAAAAGCCGGTATAACAAAAGCGCCGGTGCCAAAGAGGTTGGGGAGGATGAACACGTGCAGACGATGCAGCTGATGCGCCGCTTCGCCCGGGCGGCTGCCGTAGTGGCGGTTTTCATGGCCTTTCAGGGTCAGGCCACGGCCCAGGAATTGCGCTTTTTCCAATTGGGGACCGGCCCGACCGGCGAGACCCGCTTTCCCGTCGGCGGCCTGATCGCCAACGCCCTGTCCAATCCCCCCGGCTCGCGCGAGTGCGAAAAGGGCGGGTCATGCGGTGTGCCCGGTCTGGTGGCGGTGGCCAAATCCACCGGCGGTTCGGTCGCCAATGTGGAAGCCATCGGGCAAAAGCGTCTCGATGCCGCCCTGGTTCATGCCGACATCGCCTATTGGGCCTATCACGGCACCGGCATCTACAAGGGCAAGGGAGCGGTGTCCAATCTGCGCGGCATCGCCATGCTGTATCCGGAAACCCTGCATCTGGTGGCGCGCAAGGGGGCCAAGATCGCCTCGGTCAAGGATTTGCGTGGCAAGAAGGTGTCGTTCGGCGACAAGGATTCCGGTTCGCTGGTCCATGGCCGGTTGTTGCTGGAAGGCTATGGCATCGGTGAAAAGCAGATGAAGCTGTCGTTCCTGAAGCCCGGCGCCGCCGCCGATGCCCTGGCCGCCGGCGAGTTGGATGCCTTTTTGATGGTCGATGCCTTTCCGGTGCCGGTGATCGCTGATCTGGCCCGCAAGACCGCCATCAATCTGGTGCCGCTGGACGGGCCGGAAGCAGCCAAGATGCTGGAGCGCTTCCCCTTTTTGCTGCAATCCCAGATCGACGGCGGCACTTATGACGGCATGGCCGATCCCGTCAAGTCGCTGGGCGTCGGCGTCGCCCTGGTCACCGGGGCCGAGCAGGATGAAAAGCTGATCTATGGGGTGACGCGGGCGCTTTGGCACCCCAGCACGCAAAAGCTGCTGACCCAGAACAGCCCGCACGGGGCCAAGATAAATCTGGATGCCCAGACCATCGAAAAGATGGGCATTCAGATCCATGGCGGCGCCTCGGCCTTTTATTTCGATGCCGGCTTGGTAAGGTAGTTTGCGTGAAGCGCGGCCCGTGCCGGGCCCGTTCAGACGCCACGCGGGCTTAAGCGATTCCGACTTTATCGGAATCGCTGTTCCCCCCTTGGGAAATCGGATGCACCGATATATGGTTGGGCCATGACCGATACCGTTCAGCCCACGCCTTACCGCGTCCTTGCCCGCAAGTACCGTCCGACCGATTTCGCCACCCTGATCGGTCAGGACGCCATGGTGCGGACGCTGACCAACGCCATCGCCTCGGGTCGGTTGGCCCATGCCTTCGTGCTGACCGGCGTGCGCGGTGTGGGCAAGACGACGACGGCGCGCATCATCGCCCGCGCCCTCAACTGTATCGGCCCCGATGGCCAGGGCGGCCCGACCATCGACCCCTGCGGCCAGTGCGAACATTGCCGGGCCATCGCCGAGGATCGCCACGTCGATATCCTGGAGATGGACGCCGCCAGCCGCACCGGCGTGAACGATATCCGCGAGATCATCGAAAGCGTGCGCTACCGGCCGACCTCGGCCCGGTTCAAGGTCTATATCATCGACGAAGTGCACATGCTGTCCACCGCCGCCTTCAATGCCCTGTTGAAGACGCTGGAAGAACCGCCGGAACATGTGAAGTTCATCTTCGCCACCACCGAAATCCGCAAGATTCCAGTCACCGTGCTGTCGCGCTGCCAGCGTTTCGACCTGCGCCGGGTGGAAATGGAGGTGTTGACCAAGCATTTCGCTGGCATCGCCGACAAGGAAGGGGCCGAGATCGAGCCGGCCGCCCTGCGCCTGATCGCGCGCGCCGCCGACGGCTCGGTGCGCGACGGGCTGTCGCTGTTGGATCAGGCCATCTCCCACGGCGCCGGGCTGGTGTCGGAAGCCCAGGTGCGCGACATGCTGGGGCTGGCCGATCGCGCCCGCGTCTTCGATCTGTTCGAATTGGTGATGAAGGGGCAGATGGCCCCGGCGCTCGATCTGCTGGCGGAACAATATGCCCTGGGCGCCGATCCGGCGGTGGTGGTGCAGGACATGCTGGAACTGGCCCATTGGCTGACCCGGCTGAAGATCACCCCCGACGCCGCCGATTCCTCCGCCGCCTCGGAAACCGAAAAGGTCAAGGGCACGCAGATGGCCGGCGATCTGTCCATGGCCCAACTGACCCGCACCTGGCAGATGCTGTTGAAGGGGCTGGCCGAGGTGCGCTCGGCCCCCAACCCGTTGCAGGCGGCGGAAATGTCGTTGGTGCGGCTGGCCTATGTCGCCGATCTGCCCAGTCCCGCCGATCTGATCCAGCAAGTGCGCGATAACCCGCCGTCACCGCGTGGTCCCGGCGGCGGCGGCGGCGGCGCTCCCGCTCCCGGTGGTGGCGGAACCGTTGCCTTATCGACACAAATGGTGTCCCCCGGTTCCATGGGCGGGCCGAGCGCGGCCTTGAAGATGGAGCCGGCCTTGGCCGCCCAGCCCATCCACCTGCCGGCCATGCCGGCCAGCTTTGCCGAGGTGGTGGCGCTGTTCTCGGAAAAGCGCGAAGGCGTGCTGGCCGTGCATTTGCGCAATCAGGTCAATCCGGTCAAGTTCGAGGCGGGGCGCATCGAGTTCCGCCCCCATAAAAGCGCGCCGCACGATCTGGCGCCGCGCGTCTCGCGCCTGCTGTCGGAATGGACCGGGCGGCGCTGGACCGTCACCGTCAACCTGACCGACCCCGCCGATCCGACGCTGTCGGAACAAGAGGCCTTGGCCGAACACAAGCGGCGCGAGGACGCGGCCAACCATCCGCTGGTCCGCGCCGTTCTCGATGCCTTTCCCGGTGCCGCCATCGAAATCGTCCGCGATCTGGTGGAAGCGGAACCGGAAGAAAGCGATCTGGCCTTTGATGCCGATTTGACCCCAGGAGAAGAGGAATTATGAAGAATCTCGGCAATCTGATGAAGCAGGCCCAGCAGATGCAGGCCAAGATGGGCGAAATGCAGGCCAAGATGGCGGAGATGGAAGTCTCGGGTGCTGCCGGCGGCGGCATGCTGCAGGTGACCTTGAACGGCAAGTTTGAGCTGAAGAAGATCAAGATCGACAAGTCGCTGGTCGACCCTGAAGACGTGGAAGTGCTGGAAGACCTGATCGTCGCCGCTTTCAACGACGCCAAGGTCAAGGCCGAGGTGGCCATGCAGGACGAGATGGCCAAGCTGACCGGCGGGTTGAACCTGCCCGCCGGCATGAAGCTGCCGTTTTGAGAGCGGAATAAAACCATGGTCGGCCCCGAGATCGAGCGCCTGATGCAACTGCTGTCGCGGTTGCCCGGCTTGGGGCCGCGTTCCGCCCGCCGGGTGGCGCTGCATCTGGTGGAAAAGCGTGAAACCCTGCTGCTGCCGCTGGCCAAGGCGTTGAGCGCGGTGGGCGACAGCGTCAAGACCTGTTCGGTTTGCGGCAATTTCGACAGCGTCGATCCCTGTTCCATCTGTACCGATCCCCGCCGCGACCAGACCATCCTGTGCGTGGTCGAGGGCGTCGGCAGCCTGTGGGCGATGGAGCGGGCCGGCGTGTTCAGTGGGCGCTATCACGTGTTGGGCGGTTTGCTGTCGGCGCTGGACGGCATCGGCCCCGACGATCTGGGTCTGGGCCGGCTGCGGGCGCGGCTGGACGGTTCCATCCGCGAAGTGGTGGTGGCCACCCCGGCCACGGTCGAGGGCCAGACCACCGCCCATTACATCGCCGATTTCCTTGCCGATTGCGGTATTACCGTATCGGGGCTGGCCCATGGCGTGCCGGTGGGCGGCGAGTTGGATTATCTCGACGACGGCACCATCGGCGCCGCCTTGCGGGCGCGGCGCAGTTTCTGACGGATTGTTTAATCAGCTTTCCGATGCCGGTTAGCCCCTTGTCCTCGGGCCAGCCGCTGGTTTAAGCTCTAGCCGCCTGAAATAAAAACAAATCACCAAGCCGCCACAGGCCGGCATCCGGGAGAGCGCCCCGTCCGGGGTTGGAGGTTTTTCGTGCGTGCATCGATTCGCCTGGGCCGCTTGCGGCCGGGATGCCTTTTGCCATGCTGATCGCCGGCGCCTTGCTGTCGCTGCCCTTGTTGGCGCTGTTCGCGGTGCTGGTCGGCAGGCGCGATGCCGCCCATTCCATCACTTATGCCGGCTGCTTCGTCGCCTCCATCGCCTTGCTGGCCGGTGGGCTGACCTATCTGGGCGGGCACGATGCCTCGCCCCGGCTGGTGTTGCCCTTGGGTCTGCCGTGGCTGAAGGCGCATTTCCGCATCGACAATCTGTCGGCGCTGTTCATGCTGATGATCAATCTGGGCGCCGCCGCTGCTTCCGCCTTCGCCGTCGGCTACAGCCAGCATTTGCCGCAACGCCGCCGCGTCACCCCGTTCTTCCCCCTGTTCCTGCTGGCCATGAATCTGGTGTTGATGGCCGATGACGCCTTCATCTTCCTGGTCTCGTGGGAATTCATGTCGCTGGCGTCGTGGCTGATGGTGGTGTCCGACCACACGGAAGAAGAAAACCGCAAGGCCGGCAACGTCTATCTGATCATGGCCGCCTTCGGCACCTTCTGTCTGCTGCCGGCCTTCGGCCTGATGGCTGGCCCCGGCGGCGATTTCACCTTCGACGCCATGCGCATCAAGGATTTGGGGCTGATGGGCGGTTTCCTGGTGGCGCTGCTGGCCATCATGGGCGCCGGGTCCAAGGCCGGGCTGGTGCCGCTGCACGCCTGGCTGCCCTTGGCCCATCCCGCCGCCCCCAGCCATGTCTCGGCGCTGATGAGCGGGGTCATGACCAAGGTGGCGCTTTACGGCATGATCCGTATCCTGCTCGACCTGCACGGCACCTTGTCGTGGCATTGGGGCGCTGGCCTGATGCTGGTGGGGGGGATCACCGCCGTCATGGGCGTGCTTTATGCGGTATTGCAGGACGATCTGAAAACCCTGCTGGCCTATTCCACCGTGGAAAATATCGGCGTCGCCGTCATCGGTCTGGGCTTGGCCATCGCCTTCAAGGGCGACGGTCAGACCGAACTGGCCGCCCTGGCCCTGGTCGCCAGCCTGTATCACATGGCTAACCATTCGGTGTTCAAGACCCTGCTGTTTCTGGGCGCCGGCGCCGTCATCAGCGCCACCGGCCACCGGTCGCTGACCGTTTTGGGCGGATTGCTCAAGCGCATGCCGTGGACCGGCACCGCCTTTCTGGTCGGCGCCGCCGCCATTTCCGCCCTGCCGCCGTTGAACGGCTTCGTCTCGGAATGGCTGATCCTGCAATCGTTGTTCAAGGGACCGGCCATGCCCCATTGGGCGATGAAGTTCGGCGTCCCCGTGGTCGGCGCCTTTCTTGCCCTGGCCGCAGCGCTGGCCGCCACCTGCTTCGTCCGCGCCTATGGCATCGCCTTTTTGGGCCGCCCCCGTTCCACCGATGCCGCCCAGGCGACCGAGGTCAGCTTCGGCATGCGCTGGTCCATGGTGGTGCTGGCGGTGCTGTGCGTGGTGCTCGGCGTCATCCCGGTCACCGTCACCGACGCCCTGTCGCATGCGGTGCAGCCTTTGACCGGCGTCCAGTTCGCCGTTTCCGCCGATCTGGGCTGGCCGTGGCTATCGCCGGTCTCGGCCACCCGCGGCGCCTATTCCGGCACCATCCTGGTCATGTTCGGGCTGGCCCTGTTCGCCATCGCCATCTTCACCGTGCACCGTCTGGGCACCCAGGCCATCCGCCGGGCCGATCCGTGGGATTGCGGCCATCCCGAGGACATCCCCCAGACCCAGTACACCAGCCAATCCTTTGCCCAGCCGCTGCGCCGGGCCTTCGGTCACACCATCTTCCAGGCGCGGGAAACGGTGGTTATGCCCGAGCCGGGCGACGATGCCCCCGCCACCCATAAGGTCACCATGTTCGATCCCATCTGGTCGGGCCTGTACGCCCCCCTGGGTCGGGTCATCGGCTGGATCGCCGACCACGTCAACCGGCTGCAATACCTGACCGTGCGCGGTTATCTGCTGATGATGTTCCTGACCTTGGTGTTCATGCTGTTGGTGGTGGCGGTGAGGCAACAGCTATGAACGCGATGATCTGGCAAGTCCTGCAAATCATCCTGGTGGTGGCGCTGGCGCCCTTGATCACCGGCTATGTCCGTTGGGTGAAAGCCCGGCTGAACGGACGGCGCGGGCCGTCGCCGATCCAGCCCTATCGCGACCTTTATCGGCTGCTGCAAAAGGAAGCCATCGTCGCCCATTCGGCCAGTTGGATTTTCCGCGCCGCCCCTTACGTCACCTTCGCCAGCGTCTGGCTGGCGGCCTGCATCGTGCCGACCTTCACCACCAACATGGTGCTGGCCCCGGCGGCCGATCTGATCGCCCTGGTGGCTTTGCTGGCGGTGGGCCGGTTCTGGACGGCGCTGGCCGGCATGGATGTGGGCACCGCCTTCGGCGGCCTGGGCGCCAGCCGCGAGATGCTGATCGCCTCTCTGGCCGAGCCGGCCATGCTGATGGTGACCTTTTCACTGTCGCTGATCTCGGGGACCACGGCGCCGGGCCAGATCGTCGCCTTCGTCCTCGCCGGCAATGTGGGGGTGGAAGTCAGCCTGGGTCTGGCCCTGGCCGCCCTGGTCATGGTCGCCATCGCCGAGAACGGGCGCATCCCCATCGACAACCCGGCCACCCATCTGGAACTGACCATGGTGCACGAAGCCATGGTGCTGGAATATTCCGGTCGTCATCTGGCCATGATCGAGGCGGCCAGCATGGTGCGCCTGACCTTGTTCATCGCCCTGATCGCCACCTTATTCGCACCCTGGGGCATCGCCCAGCCCGGTGCCGGGCCGCTGGGGGTGCTGGTGGGCATGGGGGCGTTTCTGGCCAAGACCTTCCTGCTGGCCAGTGCCCTGGCGGTGTTCGAGACCTCCATCGCCAAGATGCGGGTGTTCCGCTATGCCGATTTCCTGGGCGGCGCCCTGCTGTTGGGGTTGCTGGCCACCATCTTCCTTTACGTTTCCGAGGCGGTGTGATGAACCAGCAATTCAGCTATGACATCGCCCATCTGATCGGTGCCACCGTGCTGATGGCCGGGTTCAGCCTGCTGTATCAGCGCCGGCTGTTCGCCGTGCTCAACAGCTTCGCCTTCCAGGCCCTGGCCCTGGCCGCCGCCGCCGCCTGGCAGGCGCATGTGCAGGACGCGCCGCACCTTTATTTCACCGCGGCCATCGCGCTTCTGTTCAAGGCCATCGCCGTGCCCTTCGCGCTGCACTGGCTGGTGGAGCGCTTAGGCATCCACCGGGCGGTGGAGACGGCCTTGTCCATCGGCTGGACCATGATCGTCGGTGTCGCCCTGGTGGCCCTGTCGATCATGCTGGTGCTGCCGGTGACCGCGGCGGCGGCGGCGCTGACCCGCGAATCCCTGGCCCTGGCCATGAGCGTGGTGCTGCTGGGCATGTTGATGATGATCACCCGCCGCAACGCGGTGACCCAGGTGGTCGGCTTCATGGCCCTGGAAAACGGTCTGATCCTGGCCGCCGTCTCGGCCAAGGGCATGCCGTTGGTGGTGGAAATCTCCATCGCCTTCTCGGTGCTGGTGGCCATGACCTTGTTCGGCATCTTCTTCTTCCGTATCCGCGAGCGCTTCGATTCGCTGGACGTGGCCTATCTGGAAAGCTATCGCGGGGATCGGTCATGAGCCTGGATGCCTTGATCATCGCCTTGTCCGACAACCCGCTGCTGCTGATCCTGGCCATTCCGCTGGCGTCCGCCGGTTTCCTGGCGGTGCTGCCCGGCTGGCGGCTGGCGTCGTGGCTGAACATCGCCGTCTCGGGCGCCACCTTCGCCGCCAGCCTGTCGCTGTTCAGCCATCGTCCGCCCGACACCAGGCTGCTGTTCATCGACGATTTCAACATCTATCTGGTGGCGCTGACCACCTTCGTCGGTTTCACCACCGCCATCTTTTCCGCCGGCTATATCGCGCGCGAAGCGGATTCCGCCCGCCTGTCCGATCTGCACCTGCGCTTCTATCATTCCATGTATCAGGCTTTCCTGTTCACCATGCTGCTGGCGTTGACCGCCAACAATACCGGGGTGATGTGGGTGGCGGTGGAAGCGGCGACCCTGACCACCGTGCTGATGGTCAGTCTCTATCGCACCCGTGAAGCCATCGAAGCGGCGTGGAAATACTTCATCCTGTGTTCGGTCGGCATCGGTCTGGCCCTGTTCGGCACCACCTTGGTCTATCTGGCGGCGCAGCCGGTGATGGGCGACGGCGCCGACGCCATGGCCTGGACCTTGTTGATCAAGCAGGCGGCGCGCTTCCACCCCGATCTGTTGAACTTGGCCTTCGTCTTCCTGCTGGTCGGCTATGGCACCAAGGTCGGGCTGGCACCCTTGCACGCCTGGCTGCCCGACGCCCATGCCGAGGGGCCGACACCCATTTCGGCGGTGCTGTCGGGGCTGCTGTTGAACGTGGCGCTTTATGCCCTGCTGCGCTTCAAGATGCTGATCTCGGCCAATCCCGATACCTTGGCGCCGGGGCCGCTGATGATCCTGATGGGGTTGTCCAGCCTGTTCCTGTCCGGCTTCATGCTGTACCGGCGCGGCGACATCAAGCGCCTGTTCGCCTATTCCTCCATCGAACACATGGGGCTGATCACCTTTGCCTTCGGCATGGGCGGGCCCTTGGCCAATTTCGCCGGGCTGTTGCACATGACCATGCATTCGCTGACCAAGTCGGGCATCTTCTTCGCCGTCGGCGCCATCACCCAAAATGGCGGCACCAAGCGGCTGAACGAAATCCGTGGCCTGACCGTCAGCCATCCGGTGCTGGGCTGGACCTTCGCCATCGCTGTCCTGGCCATCGCCGGCCTGCCGCCCATGGGCGTGTTCATGAGCGAGTTCCTGGTGGTCAGTTCCACCTTCGCCCGCCAGCCCTTGCTGGCCATTCCGCTGATCATCGCCTTGCTGGTGGCCTTCGCCGCCCTGATCATGCGCTTGCAGGCGATGATCTTCGGCGCCCCGCCACCCATGCCGCGTCATGCGCACGGCCAGCAAACGACTTTCGGCACGGTACTGGCCTATACACCGCTGCTGCTGCATGTGGGGCTGGTGGTGGTGGCCGGTCTGTATCTGCCCGCACCGCTGGTCCGGTGGTTCGAACACGTGGCGAAACTGTTGGGATGATGCGGCCATGATGGGAAACGTCACCCTGCTGGAATTTCTGTCCATGGGCCGCGAGGTGGCCAACCACCGCCCGTGGCCGCGCTATCAGCTGGATGCCAAGGGCTGGCGCCAGTTGGCCGAACAGATGACCGTGTCCAACTGGGAAATCCTGGCCGAATGGGGCGAGCCGGCGGAAGTGCATGTCTTGCTGAGGGGCGAGGATTCGGGCGCCATTGCCGTCGCCTCGCATCCTTGCCCCGACGGCGCCTTCTTCGCGCTCGGCCAAGTGCGCCCGGCGGCCATCCGGCTGGAACGGGCTATCCGCGATTTGTGGGGGCTGATCCCCGAGGGACTGGAAGACCAGCGTCCGTGGCTGGATCACGGCCATTGGCGGGTCAGCCACCCGCTGGGCCATCCGCGCCAGTATGATGGCGGGCGCCACGTCTATAAGTTCCTCACCGCCGAGGGCGACGGCCTGCACCAAATCCCCGTCGGCCCGGTCCATGCCGGGGTGATCGAGCCGGGGCATTTCCGCTTTCACTGCCAGGGTGAGACGGTGGTGCGGCTGGAAGAACGCCTGGGCTATGTGCATAAGGGCATCGAGGGGTTGCTGGCCGGCAAGCCGATCCTGGATGCCGCCCGCATCGCCGGCAGGGTGTCGGGCGATGCCACGGTGGCCTACGCCATCGCCTTCGCCCGTGCGGTCGAGGCCGCCCTGGGCCAGGATGCCCCGCCGCGCGCCCATTGGCTGCGCGCCCTGATGGCGGAACTGGAGCGGGTCGCCAACCATCTGTTCGATATCGGCGCCATCTGCAACGACGCCGCTTTCGCCATCATGCTGTCGCACATGGGGGCGCTGCGCGAGCAGATATTGGCCGCCAACCATGCCATTTTCGGTCACCGCCTGCTGATGGACCGTGTTGTCCCCGGCGGCGTCAGCATGGATTTGGACGAAGCCGGGCGGCAAAGGCTGGCGGCGCTGCTGCCCCGCCTGCGTCACGGCTTCAAGCGGGCGGTGGCGCTTTACGAGCAGACGCCGTCGCTGTTGGACCGCACTACCGGCACCGGTACGATCCAAGGCACCTTGGCCCATCGCTTCGCCGTTTCCGGCTTTGTCGGCCGGGCCTCGTCGCGCAGCGTCGATGCCCGCCGTATGCCCGGCTATCCGCCCTATGACGATCTGGATTTCACCATTCCGGTGCTGGCCGAGGGCGACGTCCATGCCCGCGTGCAGATCCGCATCGAGGAGGTGCGGGCGTCGCTGTCGCTGATCGAGCAGATTTTGACCGGCCTGCCCGGCGGCGCTTTTCTGACGGCGCTGCCCATGCGCGCCGGCGAGGGGGTGGCGCTGGTGGAATCGTTCCGCGGCGAGGTGGCCTTTTGGGTGCGTTTGTCGGAAACCGGCAAGGTGGTCCGCGCCCATCCGCACGACCCGTCCTGGTTCCAGTGGCCGCTGCTGGAAGCGGCGATCGAGGGCAACATCGTCGCCGACTTCCCCCTGTGCAACAAGTCGTTCAACTGTTCCTATTCGGGCCACGACCTATGATTCCGCCCATCGCCAAAATGCTGGCCCGCCACCTGCTGCGCCCACATACGACCAAGGACAAATTCAATCCGGCGGAAGCCGCGTTGCGCGAACTGGCCGACAGCCTGGGGCTGGCCGCCCAGGCCAAGCTGGGCCGGTCCTTGGCCATCCGCGCGGTGGATGCCGGGTCATGCAATGGCTGCGAGCTGGAAATCCACGCCGTCAACCACCCGGTCTACGACCTGGAACGCTTCGGTATCAAGTTTGTCGCCAGCCCGCGCCATGCCGACGTGCTGCTGGTCACCGGTCCGGTCAGCTGGAACATGGCGGAAGCTTTGCGCCGTACGGTGGAAGCGACGCCGGAACCGCGCTGGGTGGTGGCCATGGGCGATTGCGCCATCGACGGCGGCTGCTTCGCCGGCTCTTACGCCGTGGCCGGCGGTGCGGCTGCCATCGTGCCGGTGGACATGACCATCCCCGGCTGTCCGCCCACCCCCATCAACATCATCGCCGGTCTGCTGGCGCTGCTGGAGGCGGTGGACGGTTAGGCCCGTTCCAGCACGCCGATGAAATTGGGCGACCAGATTTGCGGCGGCGCCGACAGGAACCAGCCCATCAGACCGGTCAGCAGACTTTCCCGGATTTCCCGCCCGCGCGAGGCATAGGCCTGAGGCAAGGCGGCAACCAGCCGATAGCCGCCGACCTGGGCCACCTGCCGCAACGAGCCGGGGGTATAACAGGCGCGATGGGTCATGTCGTTGTACTGCACCCCCATGCCCCAAGGCGAACCCATGTTGGGGGTGCGGATGACGATGCGGCCACCCGGGGCCAGCACGGTGGCGATGGATCGCAACAAGCCGGCGCCATCCTCGGCGCTGAAATGTTCGAGAACGTCGAACATCACTACCCGGTCGAACTTTTCGGCGTCGGGATGGCTGGCGAAAAAATCGGCGAAATCGGAAATCCGGACCTTGGCCGCCAGTTCGGCGGGCATTTCCCCCAACACCCGGTCATCGCCGTCCACGCCCATGAACCGCGAAACCCCAAGCCGTTGGAGAAAGCGCAGGAACAGGCCATTGCCGCAGCCAAGCTCCAGAACCGACATGCCGGGTCGATAGGACGAGGCCTCGACAAAATCCTTGGTGAACTGCCGGATATGCTTTTTCTTCAGCACGCAGCCCTGACCGCTGCGGTCATAGGCGGCATAGAATTCGTTGGCATTCACCGTCGTCGTCTGCACCATCCATCTCCCCTTTACGCCTTCAGTTTATAGCCGGTGGACAGCATGCGCCAGGTCAGCGCCAACAGGGCCAGATCGGCCAGTCCCACCACCATCAATCCCACCGCCAGCGATCCGTCGGCATGACCGATGAAGCCATAGCGGAAACCGTCGATCATGTAAAAGAATGGATTGGCCAGGGCGACGGCGTGAAAGCCTTCCGGCAGGCGGTCGATGGTGTAGAAGGTTCCGGACAGGAACGACAGCGGTGTGACGATGAAATTGGTCACCGCCGCCATGTGGTCGAACTTGTCGGCCCAGATGCCGCCGACCATGCCCAGCAAAGACAGCAACAGCGAGCCCATCACCGCGTGAAAGACGATGAAGAAGGCGTCGTGCACATGAACATTGACGAATATCGTCATCACCAGCCCGACCACCAGTCCCACCACCACGCCGCGGATCACCCCGCCCAAGGCCACCGCCAGGGTCTGTTCCGTCGCCGACAAGGGCGGCATCAGCATATCGACGATGTTGCCCTGGACCTTGGCGATGATCAGCGACGACGAGGTGTTGGCGAAGGCGTTCTGCACCATGGCCATCATGATCAGGCCCGGCGCCAGGAACTCGACGAAGGGCACGCCGTGCACCTCCGCCGCCACCCGACCGAGTGCCAGGGCGAACACCGCCAGAAACAGCAGCGTCGTCACCACCGGGGCCATGATGGTCTGGAAATAGACCTTGAGGAAACGGCGAACCTCCTTGGCCAACAGGGTATAGAACCCCAGCCAGTTGACCATCCCATAGCTGCGGGGGACCGGCGGCAGGGTGGCGATAGGGTCTTTCATGGCGTGCAAGCTCCGTTGGCGCTAGATTGCGGCCATGGCCGCCACTCGCATCCCCACCAGGATCACCCCGCAATACCTCGAGAATGCAGCGTTGCATTACCTTGAACGCTTCGCCGCGTCCAGTGCCGGTTTGCGCCGGGTGCTGTTGCGCAAGGTCGACCGCTCGGTCGCCCATTGGGGCGGCGAGCGCGCCGACCATCTGGCGGCGGTGGACGCGGTCATCGTCAAGCTGACCAATCTGGGCTATCTGAACGACCAAGCCTTCGCCGAGATGAAGACCCGGGCGCTGCATCGCCAGGGCAAGGGCAGCCGCGCCATCCGCGCCACCTTGGCGGCCAAGGGGGTGGACAGCGAACTGGCCGAACAGGCCATGGAAACCCTGACCGAAGAACACGCCCAACCCGATCTTGCCGCCGCCGTCAAACTGGCGCGCAAGCGCCGTCTCGGCCCCTTTCGCCTGCCGGAAAAGCGGGCGGAGATGCGGGCCAAGGACATGGCGGCCCTGGCCCGCGCGGGCTTCGATTTCGACACCGCACGGCGGGTCATCGATGCCGACAGCGTCGACGGGCTGGAAGAGTTGCTGACGTCTTAGCTCGGCTTCATCTTGCCGTCGCCACCCATCAGCAAGGTGGCCGCCGGTGTGGGAAAGCGAATACCCTCGGCGTCGAAACGTTGTTTGATGCGACGGTTGAACTCGCGCGCCACCGCCCATTGCTGCAACGCCTTGGTGCGGAAGCGGGCGCGGACGATGACCGCATTGGTGTCGAAACGCTCGAGCCCCAGCACTTCCAGCGGATTAAGGATTTTGCTGGCCCATTCGGGCTCGACCAGCATTTCATCGCCCAGCCGGTTGAGCTCGGTGCTGACCCGGTCCACATCCTCGCCATAGCAGACGCCCACGTCGAAGACGGCAAAGGCGAATTCCTTGCTCATATTGGTCACCGATCCCACCGACGAAAACGGGATGGAATGCAAGGCGCCGCTGGAATCGCGCAGTTTCAGTGCCCGAATGGACATGCTTTCCACCGTACCGGCATGGACGGCATCGATGCGCACCACATCGCCGATGGAAATGGTGTCCTCGATCAGGATGAAGATGCCGGTGATGATGTCTTGCACCAGCTTTTGCGCGCCGAAGCCGACGGCGATGCCGACCACACCGGCACCGGCCAACAGCGGGGCGATATTGACGCCCAATTCCGACAAGATGATCAGCGCCACCATGACCGTCAGGACCATGCGCACCACCAGCCGCAGCAGCGGCAGCAAGGTGCGCACCCGGCGCGACCGCTCGATGGCGTTGCCGTCCTTGTCGGTCCGTTGCAGATAGCGGCGGATGGAGGTCGCCACCAGGCGCCATACGGCATAGGCGATCCCCAGCGCCGACAGGATGGAAATGAGGCCGCCAATCAGGCGCTGGCCGATGCCTTGGGACAGCCATTTGGCCGCACCGCCGCCCCATTGCCCCACCATCGACCACAGTGAACGTTCGAGCTTGTCGGGGATGACGTTCAAGAGGGCCGAGCTGTCGTTGCCCTGCACCAGCGAACCATTCGCCTTGGTGTTCTGCGCCTTCAACAGCAACTTCAACTGGCCGACCAGCTTGGCCCGGGCGGAATCATCCTCGAGGGTGGCGACCAGCCTTTCCACCTCGGCGGCGCTTTGCGCCTGCGCCGGCTGGGCGGTGGCGAAAGCGGTGACGGCAAAGGCGATCAGGCAGAACAGGCGCAGCAAGGCAATCATCATCGGTCCCATCTTGCCGGGTCAAAGAGGCGGGCTCACAATGGGTGCTGCTTTTGTGGTTTTCAAGGATTCAAAACGCATGACCGAGGTGACCATCTATCACAATCCGCGCTGCTCCAAATCGCGCGAAACCCTGAAGCTGCTGGAGGATCAGGGCGTGACACCGCGGGTGGTGGAGTATCTGAAGAATCCGCCCAGCGCCGCCCTATTGGCCGCCATCCTGGCCAAACTGGGCAAGGGGCCGAAGGACATCGTCCGCAAGAAGGAAGCCGATGCCGCCGGCATCGACGTGGGCGGGCTGTCCGATCAGGCGCTGATCGCGGCGCTTGCCGCCAATCCCACGGCCATCGAGCGGCCCATCGTCGTCAAGGGCGACAAGGCCGCCCTGGGCCGCCCGCCGGAAAACGTGCTGACCATTTTGTGAATTCTCCCCCCCCTGGGCCAGGCCCTGTCCAGGGGGCGTAGTTCCAATGAATGCTCCGTATACCTTGGTTTTTTTAATATTACACTTTTTATACCCAGGGTTTCGCCATATGCGGACATGACCGAACATGTCTTTCCCCTGCATCCTTTGCCATGCAATGGACAAAGGGCCGCATGATGCTGGAAAACATAAGCATTTCTAATAAGATCCTGGGGATCGTCGCATTTCTGGGGCTTGTCGCCGCCGGCATCGCCGGCCTGGGGACCAATGGCTTGATGGTGTTGAACTCCAACGCCCAAGACATCGTCGAGACCGCCGAGGAAATCCGCATCGCCGCCCGCCTCAACGAAAATGTGGTTGAGCTGAACCGGGCGGAATATTGGGCGGCCACCGATCCCGCCGCCTATGAGCAGATCGCCGAAAACGTCAAAAAGGTCAGCGCAGCCCTGGATGACCGCCTGAGCCGCTTGGAAAAAAACGCCGGCCCCAATCAGGCCCGCCTGCTGGCTGATGTTCGCCAAGCCTATGCCACCTATGGCAAGTCGGTGCAGCAATCGCTGGAAACGGCCCATAAGCATCGTGACCATGTCAGCCTGGATGCGGCGCGCAAGGAAATCGCCGATCAGGTCGCCGCCAGCCGCCTCAATGCCCGCGCCTTACGCAACAAGGTCAACGAGTTCGTCACCTATACCGACGACAAGAGCGAGAAAATCAAGGCCGAGGCCGACCAGCAGGCCAACGTTCTGTCCAAGACCATGATCATCGGTGCCGCCGCCGGCATCATCATCGGCTTGGTCATCGGTCTTGCCGTCGCCCGCAAGGGGATCGTCACCCCCATCCATCGTATCGTCGACACCTTGAAGAACCTGGCCCATGGTCGCCTGGACATGGACATCCTGGGGACCGGACGCAAGGACGAGATCGGCGACATCGCCCGCACCGCTTTGGTGTTCCGCGACAACGCCCAAGAGGCCGAACGGCTGCGGACGGAAGCGGCGGCACAGGAAGGCCGGGCCGCGGCCGAGCGCAAGCAAGCCATGCTGGACATGGCTGATGATTTTGAGAACCGGGTCAGATCATTGATCATCGCCGTATCGTCGGCGGCCACCGAATTGCAGGCGACCTCGCAGCAATTGTCGGCGACGGCGGAAGAAACCAGCCGGCAAGCCGGTGCGGTGTCGGCGGCATCGGAACAGACATCGGCCAATCTGCAAACGGTGGCCGCCGCCACCGAGGAAATGTCGGCGTCGGTGGATGAAATCACCCGCCAGATCAACACCGCCGCGCAACGCACGCGGGAAGTGGCCGGCGACGCCAAGGCCACCGACGAGGCGGTGGCGCAATTGGCAGAAACCGCCACTCGCATCGGTGACGTGGTCCGCCTGATCAATGAAATCGCCGGTCAGACCAATCTGTTGGCGCTCAACGCCACCATCGAGGCGGCGCGCGCCGGTGACGCCGGCAAAGGCTTTGCCGTCGTTGCCCACGAGGTGAAATCCTTGGCCAATCAGACCGCCAACGCCACTGGCGAAATCGGCAGCCAGATCAACACCATCCAGAATGCGATGAAAGTGGCGGTCGCCGCGGTGAGCAAGATCGTCAGCGGTATCGGCGATGTCGACGGCATCACCGCCACCATCGCCGCCTCGGCGGAAGAGCAATCGGCCTCGACCGGTGAAATCTCACGCAATGTCTCGGAAGCAGCCCACGGCGCCCAGGAAGTCAGCGGTAATGTCATCGGCGTCATGCGGGCGTCGGAAGAAACCGGCTCGGCTTCGACCGTCGTCTTGGAATCGGCGTCGCAACTGGCGCGTCAGGCCTCGGATCTGTCGCGCGAAGTGGAGACCTTCCTGGCCGAAGTGCGGGCGGCGTAGTCGCCGGTTCGTCAGCGTGGGGCTTTGTCGTATTCGATGATAAAGCCCTGCGCGCGGCCTTCGCGGCCCTCGCCATGGGTGCCGAAACGGTGCGGGAAATCACCCCAGGTGGGCACCGGCTTATTGACCTCGCCAAAGGCCAGGACGTTCTGGTTGCCGGTGGCGTCGTTGGGCTGGGTGTTGTTGCGCAGGTCGTTGTCGCCGGACATGCCGTCCCAGGCCCAGTTCTCATAGCTCCATGCTTCGCCGCTGACCCAGCGCCAGCCGCCCTTGGGTTCGCTGGCGCCCGCCGGCTGGAACCCGCCCAGGAACGGGCCGTTCATGACGAAGTTATGGGTGTGATCCCATTCAAACCAAAATTTGCGGTCACTGATCAGGGCAAAGACGAAATCGTTTTCCGCAGTCGAGTGCAGGGTGGCCAGATAGCCGCCGGCCTGCTCGGCCAGGGCTTTGGCCTGTGTCCAGTTGACGCCGCCTTGCGGCAGATAGACCACTTCGTACCAATGAGTCTCGCCGCTGGGCAAAATGAAGGAAGCCGGAGCCAGGCGATCGAAGGGGACTGGAATGGTATCGAAGGTCAGGCGCGGACTGGCGGGAAAGCCGGTTTCGTTCCCCCGTTCGTCCAAAGCCGGGCGCCCGCCGCTGCCGCCGCCGGGCGGGCGCGACGGGACACATTGCAACTTGTCGCCACGACGCTGGCACGCACCATTCATGGTGCCATTGGGTGTCGGATGGCTGCATTCCGCCCCGCTGTCCTTGCCGTCACAGGCGGCGAAGGCTTCGGGCGGCGGACCACCCATGGGTTGGGCCAAGGCCGGCACCGCCACCGACACCACGAGCACGCCCATCACCACGGCAAAACGCAGCATCGCCACCCCCCATGAAAAAAGCCGGCAGGGTGGTCCCTGCCGGCTTTTACTCTAGACCAGTTTCAGCTAAAGCGGAAACTGGTCTAACTCTTACAAATGGCCCATGACGGGCGGCTCAGGCTTAGCGCATATCCACGCTTTGCGTGAAAATGCGCTAACAGCTCAGCCCCGGGCCCCGGACAACAAGCCGCGGGCGATGACCTGGGCCTGGATTTCCGCCGCACCCTCGAAGATGTTGAGGATGCGGGCGTCACACAGGATGCGGCTGATCTGGTATTCCTCGGCATAGCCGTTGCCGCCATGGACCTGCAACGCGTTGTCGGCGTTGGACCAGGCGACGCGGGCGCCCAACAGCTTGGCCATGCCGGCCTCGATGTCGCAGCGGTGACCGCCATCCTTCTCACGCGCCGAGAAATACGTGAGCTGGCGGGCGATCATGGTTTCCACCGCCATCCAGGCGATCTTGCAAGCCACGCGCGGGAACTTGTAGATGGGCTTGCCGAACTGCACCCGATCCTTGGCGTATTGCTGGCCGATTTCCATGGCGTTCTGGGCGACGCCGATGGCGCGGGCGGCGGTCTGGATACGGGCCGATTCAAAGGTTTCCATCAGCTGCTTGAAGCCCTGGCCCTCGACTTGGCCCAGCAGATTGGCCGCCGGCACCTTGAAGCCGTCGAAGCCCAATTCGTATTCCTTCATGCCGCGATAGCCCAACACCTTGATCTCGCCGCCGGTCATGCCGGGGGTGGGGAAGGGGTTTTCCTCGGTACCGCGCACTTTCGGCGCCAGGAACATGGACAGGCCGCGCCAATCCTTGGTGTTGGGATCGGTGCGCACCAAAAGCGCCATGACGTCGGTGCGGGACGCATGGGTGATCCAGGTCTTGTTGCCGGTGACGACGTAATCGTCGCCTTCCTTGACCGCGCGGGTGCGCAGGCTTCCCAGATCCGAGCCGGTATTGGGTTCGGTGAACACGGCGGTGGGCAGAATCTCGCCCGAGGCGATTTTCGGCAGCCATTCTTCTTTTTGCTCTTGGGTACCGCCCAGGCGGATCAACTCGCCGGCGATTTCGGCGCGGGTGCCCAAGGAGCCGACACCGATATAGCCGCGCGACAATTCCTCGGTGACCACGCACATGGAGGTCTTGCTCATGCCCAGACCACCGAATTCCTCCGGCAGGGTCAGGCCGAACACGCCCATTTCCGCCACTGCGTTCAAGACCTCGAGCGGGATCAACTCGTCCTTCAAATGCCATTCATGGGCATAAGGGGCGACGTTATCCTCGACGAAGCGGCGGAACTGGTCACGGATCAATTCCAGGGTTTCGTCATCAAGCGCCAGTTCACCGTAATGGTGGCCGTCCTCGATCAACTGGGCGATGCGCACGCGCACGGCCGCCGCGTTGCCGGACTTGCGCAAAATGCTGACCGCTTCCGAATGGTGCTTGTGACAGGCACCCGAATCCAGGCCCAGATCGATGGGGCGGATGATCTCGCCCTGGCTCATGGGGATGCCGCCGTAAATCTGGGCGCAATATTCGCCGTAGGCCGATTGCAGCATCAGCTGTTCCAGCTCGCCCAGCTTACCGGCGGCGCCGACGCGCTTGGCCCAATCCAGCATCTGTTCCAGCGCCGCCACGTAGGTGGACAGCCAGGCATAGCCGTGGGCGGCCTGCTGGTTGGCTTCAAACAGGGCGGAATCGATCTTGCCATCCTTGCTCACCATGGCCGTCACCGCTTCCTTGGCGGCGGCGTGCAGACCACGCACGGTTTCGAGCGCGCTTTCACAGGTGGGGATCAGATCGTCGATCAGCAGCGAGGCGGTCATGGCGCTTGTCCTAAAGGGGGGAGGCTGAATAGGAAAAGCCCCCGCCGCCCATAAAGCGGCGGGGGCGGTTTCGGGGCTTTATTCGCCCTCGATGCAGTCTTCGATGGTGTAACGACCGGGCTTCTTGGCCTGGACCATCACCGCCATGTTGCCGGGCTTGTGCTGGTTCTTCAGCATCTTCATGTGAGCGGCCGGGATATCCTCCCAGACATAGCATTCCGACATGCACGGATCGATGCGGCGTTCGATCACCAGCTGGTTGGCCTGGCTGGCCTGCAGCAGGTTGGCGAAGTGGCTGCCCTGGATACGCTTCTGGCGCATCCAGACGAAGCGGGCGTCGAAGGTCAGGTTGAAGCCGGTGGTGCCGGCACAGAACACCACCATGCCGCCGCGCTTGACCACGTTGCACGACACCGGGAAGGTAGCTTCGCCGGGATGTTCGAAGACGAAATCCACGTCGTTGCCCTTGCCGGTGACGTCCCAGATGGCCTTACCGAACTCGCGCACCTTCTTCATATAGGCGGCGAACTCGGCCTGGTCGCCGTCGACGTCGGGCAATTGGCCCCAGCAATCGAAATCCTTGCGGTTGATCACGCCCTTGGCGCCGAGGCCCAAGACGAAGTCACGCTTGTCTTCTTCCGAGATGACGCCGATGGCGTTGGCGCCCGACACCGCGATCAGCTGGATGGCCATGGAGCCCAGGCCGCCGGCGGCGCCCCAGACCAACACGTTGTGGCCCGGACGCAGCACGTGCGGACGATGGCCGAACAGCATGCGATAGGCGGTGGCCAGGGTCAGGGTGTAGCAGGCGCTTTCTTCCCAGGTCAGGTGCTTGGGCCGATGCATGACCTGCTGGGCCTGCACACGGGTGAACTGGGCGAACGAGCCGTCGGGGGTTTCATAGCCCCAGATGCGCTGGGTCGGCGAATTCATCGGGTCGCCGCCGTTGCATTCCTCGTCGTCGCCATCGGTCTGGTTGCAGTGCACGACCACTTCGTCGCCCACTTTCCAGCGCTTGACCTTGGAGCCCACCGCCCAAATGATGCCCGAGGCGTCGGAGCCGGCGATGTGATAGGCGGCCTTGTGGTAGTCGAAGGGCGAGATGGGCTTGCCCAGGGCAGCCCAGACGCCGTTGTAGTTGACGCCGGCGGCCATCACCATGATCAGCACTTCATGCGGATCGATGTCGGGGGTGTCGACCACTTCCACCAGCATGGCGGTATCGGGGTTGCCGTGCCGTTCCTTGCGGATGGCCCAGGCGTACATCTGCTTCGGCACGTGACCCAGCGGCGGGATCTCACCGATTTCGTAAAGGTCCTTCTGCACTTGGGCCTGAACTTCGCTCATCCCACTCACTCCCTGCATGGCAAGCTGGTAATCTGATGGTCCCGCTGGCCCATGGGCGCGGCGGAGCTTCGTTTTAGCGTTTTGCGGCTTTCTTCGCAATGCACAAAATGATAGTTTGTTTCGCGAAGGGCCGATATCGAGAAATTTTAGGTCGCTCGCATGCGGCCCTCGTGAGGCTTTATATCTTTGATTAACGCGCCAATGCAGGAAGGTAGCGACCCATGACGGACAAGACCCCCGCCCGCGAGAAGCCCTGGCTGTTCCGCACCTATTCGGGCCACAGCTCGGCGGCGGAATCCAACAAGCTGTTCCGTGCCAATCTGGGCAAGGGCCAGACCGGCCTGTCGGTGGCCTTCGACCTTCCCACCCAGACCGGCTACGATTCCGATCATGTGCTGGCGCGCGGCGAAGTGGGCAAGGTGGGCGTGCCCATCTGCCATATTGGCGACATGATGACGCTTTTCCAGGATATCCCGCTGGAAAAGATGAACACGTCCATGACCATCAACGCCCCCGCCGCCTGGCTGCTGTCCTTGTACATCGCCACCGCCGAGAAGCAGGGCGCGGCGCGCTCCAGCCTGAACGGCACCACCCAGAACGACATCATCAAGGAATATCTGTCGCGCGGCACCTATATCTTCGGGCCGCAGCATTCCCTGCGCCTGACCAGCGACGTCATCGCCTTCACCTACCGCGAGGTTCCCAAGTGGAACCCCATGAACGTCTGCTCGTACCACCTGCAAGAAGCCGGGGCGACGCCGGAACAGGAACTGGCCTTCGCCCTGGCCACCGCCATCGCCGTGCTCGATACCGTGCGCCCCGTCGTGCCGCCCGAGGATTTCTCGGTGGTGGTCAGCCGCATCTCGTTCTTCGTCAATGCCGGCATCCGCTTCGTCACCGAGCTTTGCAAGATGCGGTCCTTCACCTATCTGTGGGACGAAATCTGCCGCACCCGTTATGGCATCGCCGACGAGAAGGCCCGGCGCTTCCGCTATGGCGTCCAGGTCAATTCCCTGGGCCTGACCGAGCCGCAGCCGGAAAACAACGTCTATCGCATCTTACTGGAAATGCTGGCGGTGGTGCTGTCGAAAGACGCCCGCGCCCGTGCCGTCCAGTTGCCGGCCTGGAACGAGGCCCTGGGCCTGCCGCGGGAATGGGACCAGCAATGGTCGCTGCGCCTGCAACAGATCGTCGCCTATGAAACCGATCTGTTGGAATTCGGCGACATCTTCAACGGCTCGACCGAAATCCAGCGCAAGGTGGATGAATTGATGGCCGATGCCCGCGACGAGCTGAAGCGCATCGACGATATGGGCGGCGCCGTTTCGGCGGTGGAATCCAGCTACATGAAGCAGAAGCTGGTGGAAGCCAACGCCCGGCGCATCGGGGCCATCGAATCGGGCGAACAGATCGTCGTCGGCGTCAACAAGTGGACGGAAACCGAGCCCAGCCCGCTGACCGGCGGTGACGGCTCGATCCTGACCGTCGACCATAAGGTCGAGGCTGAGCAGATCGAACGGCTGAAGGCGTTCAAGGCCACCCGCGATCAAGGTGCGGTGGAAGCCGCCCTGGCCGGCCTGCGCGCCGCCGCGAGCGAAGGCCGCAACGTCATGGAGCCGAGCATCACCGCCGCCCATGCCGGGGTGACCACCGGCGAATGGGCGCAGACCCTGCGCGAAGTGTTCGGCGAATATCGGGCGCCGACCGGTGTTTCCCGCGCTTCCGCCAACACCAAGGGCGAAAAGATCGTCGACGTGCGCGCCAAGGTCGAGACCGTGTCGGCCAAATTGGGCCGTCGGGTCAAGATGCTGGTGGGCAAGCCCGGTCTGGACGGTCATTCCAACGGCGCTGAACAGATCGCTGTCCGTGCCCGCGACGCCGGCATGGAAGTGGTCTATGAAGGCATTCGCCTGACCCCGGCCCAGATCGTCAATGCCGCCCTGGAAGAAGGCGTGCACGTGGTCGGCCTCTCCATCCTGTCGGGCAGCCATATCCCGCTGGTGACCGAAGTGCTGGAACGCATGAAGGCCGCCGGTATCGGTGATATCCCGGTGGTGGCCGGCGGCATCATCCCGCCGGAAGACGAAAAGCTGCTGCTGGCGGCGGGCTGTGCCCGCATCTACACGCCCAAGGATTACGACATCACCACCATCATGGGCGATATCGTCGATCTGGTCGGCGCCCGCGCGGCGTAAACTCACCCCGGACCAAGAAAAACCCCCTGTCGCTTGGCGGCAGGGGGTTTTTTATCAAACCGTGAAGTACTTGGCCTGCGGATGGACGCAGACGATGGCGCTGGTGCTTTGTTCCGGCTCCAACTGGAATTCGTCGGACAGGGTGATGCCGACGCGGTCGGCGCCCAACAGCGCCAGTAATTGCTTCTGGTCCTCGACGTTGGGGCAGGCGGGATAGCCGAAGCTGTAGCGCGAGCCCTGGTAGTTCTGCTTCAACAGCTTGTCCATTTCGGCGGCGTCCTGGGCCGCGAAGCCCAACTCGGCGCGGATGCGCTTGTGGACGTATTCGGCCATGGCCTCGGCCATCTCCACCGACAGGCCGTGCAGGTACAGATAATCCTGGTACTTGTTGGCCTCGAACCATTGCCGCGCCACGTCCGACGCCTTTTGCCCCATGGTCACCACCTGCAAACCGATGACGTCACGCACCGGGTCGCTGATGGGACGGAAGAAATCGGCGATGCACAAGCCGCCGTCGCGGGCCTGACGGGGGAAGCCGAAGCGGGCCAACTCGGTGCTGCCGTCGGTGTCGAACACCACCACCGAATCACCGTCGGCGGCGGCCTTCCAATAGCCATAGACGCCTTGGGCATGCAGGATGCCTTCCTGCGAGCAGCGCTTGAGCATGTTGAGGGCGATGGGCTTCAGTTCCTTACTCGCCCAGGCCTTGAACTCGTCGATGCTCTTGCCCTGCTTCCGATAGCCCCAATGGAACTGATAGAGCATGGTTTCGTTGAGGAAGCCGGCCAGATTCTGCAAGGGGACGTTCTCGATCAGCTTGGCCCCCCAGAACGGCGGCACCGGCGGCGGCACGTCCCGGTGCAACTCGGCCCGGCGCATGGTCACCTCGTCCCAATCGACGGGACGCAGCGTGCTGGCCTCGGCCGGCTGGCCGATACGCTTGGAATTGCCCGATTTCGGCGCCTTGCTGCGCGCCTGCACATAGGTGTCGAACGAGCCGTCGGCCACCTTGGCCATCAAATCCAGGCCGTCGAAGGCATCGCGGGCATAGGCGACGCCGGAACCGCCATAGGCGTTCAGACAATCTTCCTCGACGAATTTGCGGGTCAGCGCCGCGCCGCCCAGCAGCACCGGCACGTCCAGGCCCTGGGCCCGCATTTCTTCCAGGTTGTCCTTCATGATCACGGTGGATTTGACCAACAGGCCGGACATGCCGACGGCATCGGCCTTGTGTTCCTTCGCCGCCTTGATGATCTCGCCCACCGGCTGCTTGATGCCGATATTGACCACCTTGTAGCCGTTATTGGTGAGGATGATGTCCACCAGATTCTTGCCGATGTCGTGGACGTCGCCCTTGACGGTGGCCAGCACCATGGTCGCCTTGGCCGAACCGTCGGATTTTTCCATGTGCGGCTCCAGATAGGCCACCGCCGCCTTCATGGTTTCCGCCGATTGCAGCACGAAGGGCAGTTGCATCTTGCCGGACCCGAACAACTCGCCCACCACCTTCATGCCGTCGAGCAGCAGGTCGTTGATGATGGCCAAGGGCGCCCAGCCCTCGGCCATGGCGGCGGCCAGATCGTCGTCGAGGCCGGTGCGGTCGCCATCGACGATGCGCTGCTTCAGGCGGTCCTCGATCTTGGCCGGCAGCTCCTTCTTGTTTTCCGCTGCCTTGCGGTCGCCGAACAGGGCGATGAAGGCCTGCAACGGGTCGATGCCAGGGCTGCGGCGGTCGAAGATAAGGTCTTCAGCGGCCTTGACCTCGTCCGCCGGGATGGAATGCAAGGGCAGGATCTTGGAGACGTGGACGATGGCCCCGGTCATGCCGCGCTTGACGGCATAATCGTTGAACACCGAGTTCAGCACCTGCCGCGCCGCCGGCTTCAGACCGAAGGAAATGTTGGACAGCCCCAGGACGATACCGCATTCCGGCAATTCACGGGCCAGGGCCTCGATGGCGTCCAGGGTTTCCAGGCCGAGCTTGCGGTCGTCCTCGTTGCCGGTGCAGATGGTGAAGGTGAGCGGGTCGAACAACAGATCACCCGCCGGCAAGCCATGCTGGTTGACGGCGAAATCATAGAGGCGATGGGCGATGCGCAATTTGGCGGCGCAATCCTTGGCCATGCCCTCTTCGTCGATGGTCAGCGCCACCACCGCCGCGCCGAATTTCTTGGCCAGCTTCAGGCGGTCGGCGGCGTCTTCCTCGCCGTTCTCGAAATTGATGGAGTTCAAGATGGCCTTGCCGCCATAAAGCTTGAGCGCCGCTTCCAGCACCGGCAGTTCGGTGGAATCGATGACCAGGGGCGTGGTCACCGCGCCGCGCAGGCGGGTCACCACCTGGGTCATGTCGGCCACTTCCTTGCGGCCGACGAAGGCGGTGCAGACGTCAAGGGTGTGGCTGCCTTCCTTGACCTGCTCGCGCGCCATGGCGACGATGCCGTCCCAATCCTCGGCATCCTGCAAATCGCGGAACTTCTTCGAGCCGTTGGCGTTGCACCGCTCGCCGATGGCGAGAAAGGCGTTTTCCTGGCGCAATGTCACCTGGGAATACAACGATGCCACCGCCGGTACCCAATGGACGCTGCGCTTGACCGGATTGGGGCGATAGCCGGCGCCGATCCGCTGCAACATCTGATGGGTGGCACCGATATGGGCCGGCGTGGTGCCGCAGCAGCCGCCCAGCAGGTTGACGCCCATGCCGACGAAACGTTCGTGCCACACCGCCAGTTCTTCCGGCAGCAAAGGATAGCGGGTCTGGCCATCGACCAGTTCGGGCAGGCCGGCATTGGGCTGCAACGAAATCAGGCCGGGCCAGTTTTCCACCAGATACTTGACGTGTTCCAGCATCTCCTGCGGGCCGGCGGCGCAGTTGAGGCCCAGGGACGGCACGCCAAGGGAATGCACCACGGTGGCGGCGGCGGCGATGTCGGCGCCGACCAGCATGGTGCCGGTGGTTTCCACCGTCACCTGGACGAAGATGGGGGTGTCCTTGCCGGCTTGCTCGCGGGCGATCTTGGCGCCGTTGACGGCGGCCTTGATCTGCAACGGGTCCTGGCAGGTCTCGATCAGGATGGCGTCGGCGCCGCCGGCGATCTGGCCGGCGCATTGCACCACATAGGCCGCTTCCAACTCGTCATAGCCGATATGGCCCAGACTGGGCAGCTTGGTGCCGGGGCCGACAGAACCGAGGACGAAGCGGGTGCGGCCATCGCTGAATTCTTCCGCCGCCTCGCGGGCAATTTCAGCCGCGCGCTTGTTGAGGTCGAAGGCTTTGTCGGCGATGCCGAACTCGGCCAAGGTGATCGGGCTGGCGCCGAAGGTGTTGGTCTCGACCATGTCGGCGCCGGCGTTGAAATACTGCATGGCGATGTTGCGCACCACGTCGGGGCGCGATTCCACCAAGATGTCGGTGCAGTTTTCCAGCCCCATGAAATCCTTGTCCACCGACAGGTTCATGGCCTGGACCAGGGCGCCGGTCCCGCCGTCGCACAAAAGAACACGCTGGTGGAGATGGTCGAGAATATTGGTCATGCGATCCTCAAGCCCGGCTGCGCCGGAAATAAATGACACGGATGAACACGGATGGACGCGGATGAAACAGGATAAACCATCCGTGTTTATCCGTGTCCATCCGTGTCTTAACCTCTATTGGGCCTTTGGCCGAACCCCCAGGATATGCGAGATCGCATAAGCCAGATCGGCGCGGTTCAGCGTATAGAAATGGAAGTCGGTGACGCCGTCGGCGGCCAGGGCTCGACATTGCTCGGCGGCAACGGTGGCGGCGACCAGACGGCGGGTTTCCGGGTCGTTGTCCAGGCCTTCGAAAAGCTTGGCCATCCATGCCGGCACCGAGGCGCCGCAGGCGGCGGAGAACTTCTGCACCTGGGCGAAATTGGTCACCGGCAGGATGCCGGGCAGCACGGGGACGGTGATGCCGGCGGCACGCACCCGGTCGATGAAACGGCGATAGACGTCGACGTCAAAGAAATACTGGGTGATCGCCCGCGTCGCCCCGGCATCCACCTTGCGCTTCAAATTGTCCAAATCGAAGTCCGCGTTGGGGGCATCCGGGTGCATTTCCGGATAAGCGGCGACCGAGATCTCGAAATCGTTGATGCGCTTCAAGCCCTTGACCAGATCGACGGCATAGGCATAGCCGCCGGGAGTGGGCTGATAGGCGCCCGATCCTTCCGGCGCGTCGCCGCGCAGGGCGACGATGTGGCGGATGCCTTCGTCCCAATAACGCCGGGCGATGTCATCGACCTCGCCCTGGGAATGGCCGACGCAGGTCAGGTGGGCGGCGGGCTTCAACGAACTTTCGCGGGCGATGCGGACCACGGTGTCGTGGGTGCGTTCGCGCGTGGTGCCGCCGGCACCATAGGTCACCGAGACGAAGCTGGGGGCCAAAGGCTCCAGGCGTTTGACGCATTCCCACAGGGTTTCCTGCATCTTTTCCGTCTTGGGCGGAAAGAACTCAAAGGAAACGCTGACCGGCTTGGCCGAAGCGGCGGCGATGGGAAGGTTCACGGATGGTCTCCTGTCGTTTTCTTTTCGGCGCTCCACAGCACCACAGTCAAGGGCTTGCCCGGCAGACGCACGGGCGGGCGGGTCTGCAACCCGGCGATGCTGAACCACTGTCCGACCTCGGCATCGCTGAAGCCCAGGCGGCGGTGGGCGTGCTGGTCGCGCAAAATTTCCTGGTCATGCGGGGCGAAGTCCACCACCAGCAGCACGCCGCCGGGGCGCAGGATACGAGCAGCCTCGGCCACCACGGCGGCGGGGTCGGCGGCATAATGCAGCACCTGATGGATGGTGACCACATCCGCCGATGCCGCCGTCAACGGCACCTGGGTGATGTCGCCCTGACGGACCATGCAATGGCGCAGATCGGCGCGCTCCAGATTGGCCCGCGCCACCGCCAGCATCTCACGCGACAGATCGATGCCGATGCCGCGCTCCACGTGCGGGGCCAGCACTTCCAGCACCCGCCCGGTCCCCGTACCCAAATCCACCAGGTCGCCGACACGACGGCCCCGGAGGGCGGCGACCAGGGCGCGCTCGACCTCGCTGTCGTCCACGTGCAGCGAGCGCAATTGGTCCCAACGCCCGGCATTCTCGGTGAAGTAATCCTGGGCGCGGGTGGCGCGGGCGGCGCGGATGGCATCCAGGCGCGACTGATCCAGGCCAAGCATGGCATCGTCGGCGGGCAGCATGGACAACAGGCGCTGCGCCAGATCAGCCCCCGCCCCCTTGGCGGCGACCCGGTAGAACACCCAAGCCCCCTCGGGGAAACGGTCCAGCAGGCCGGATTCACACATCAGCTTGAGATGACGCGATACCCGGGGCTGGCTTTGCCCCAGAATATGGGTCAATTCCGACACCGTCAGGTCGCCATGGCCCAGCAACCGCAGCAGACGCAAACGCGTCGGCTCCGCCGCTGCCCGCAATGCCGCCAGAATGTCGTCCACGACGCCCTCCACCAAATTCGAAAAACATATAAACATATCTTTATGCGTTATGGAAGGCGGAATCCGGCGCAGCCGGTGACCCGGTGTGTCATTCGTGCAACATTTCGCCATGACGAAAAAAGCATCGGTTTTGTGCCTACTGGTGTTTCCCTTCCGACTGTGTTACCTCCAATGGTGCAAGGAAGCCGCACCTGCGGAGTCTTGTCGTCTGGTGATCCGGGCGTTCCGGATTAGTCTTGAGGTCTAGAAAGCAGGATGCCAGCCTTCATGCCCCGCTCCGTCGTCGCTCGCTTCGCCGCGCCCCTTTTCGCCATCGCCCTGCTTGCCGGCTGTGCCACCCCGCCGCCAGCCGACGACAAGGAGGCGATGATGGAGTGGGATCAGAACAACGATCCGCTCGAGCCCATGAACCGGGCCATCTTCGACTTCAACCAGGCTGTCGATAAGGCGCTGTTGAAGCCGGTTGCCCAGGGCTATGGCGCCATCATGCCGCAATACGGCAAGGACCGGGTGCGTGACTTCATCCGTAACCTGCGCGCCCCGGTGGTCTTCTTTAACGACGTCTTGCAAGGCCAGCCCGATCGCGCCATGCAGACGCTGATGCGTTTCGCCTTCAACACCGGCTTCGGTATCGCTGGCCTGATTGACGTGGCCGAGCCCGGCGGCATCCCTTATCACGACGAAGATTTTGGCCAGACCTTTGCTGTTTGGGGCATTGGCGAGGGTCCGTATCTGGTTCTGCCCATTCTGGGCCCGTCCAACCCCCGTGACGGTGTCGGCATCGCCACCGAATGGCTGGTCGATCCGTTCAATCTGTACATGGATCACATCGACCGCTCGTGGCCGGTGTGGACCCGCGCCGGTGTCTCGGGCCTGGAAAAGCGTGAACGTCTGCTGGCGCCGCTGGACGAGATCGAGCGTTCGTCGCTGGATTATTACTCGGCCTTGCGCTCGACCTATCGGCAGAATCGTAATGCCGAGGTCAAGAATGCCCTCAATCCGACGGGGCTGCGCTAATTATGTTGAGCCGGCGGATTTTATTGCTGAGTGCTGTCGCTGCGGCGACCTGCCTGCATGTGCCCTCCATCGCTTTCGCCGTTGAGGTCAAAGCGCGTTCCTTCATCCAAGATTTGGCCGATACCGCCATGAACACGGTGGCGGTGAAGGATCTGTCGGACGCGGAGCGGGCTTTGCGCTTCCGCAATCTGTTCGTCAATACCTTCGACTTGCCGGAAATCAGCAAGTTGGTGCTGGGGCGCTATTGGCGTCCTCCGACCACGGCTGAGCAGCGCGGTGAATTCCAGAAGCTGTTCGAGGACATCCAGGTCTATACCTGGACACGCCGATTCAAGGAATATTCCGGCGAAACCCTGGATATTTTTGGCGTCGAACCCGATGCCAGCGGTGATTCGTTGGTGGTTTCGCAGATTCGCCGCCATAATCTGGCGCCGATCAATGTCTCCTGGCGGGTGCGCAAGGATGGCGAGACATTCCGCGTTGTCGACATCATTGTCGAAGGTGCCTCGATGATCGTCACCTACCGCTCGGATTACAGCGGTGTGTTGTCGAGCCAAGGCGGCAAGCTGGACAGTCTGCTGGCGGTGATGCGGCAAAAGGCCGATCAGCTTAAGGCCGGATCCTAACGATCCTGCTATTTTTCCGGTGGTATCCGGTCGCGCCGGCCTTGGCGCTTTGGTTCATCAATAGCCGTAGGGACGATCGCCCCACAGCAGCGTGGCGACGTGGCGGCTGACCATCTTCATCAGGTCATAAGACGGACGAACGAATTGTACGGCCACCCAATTGGGGGTAATGGCGCGAATATCCGCCTTGCCCTTGGCCTTGCGCATGTCGGGAAAATGAGATGACACCATCTCGAATTCCAGCACCTCACCCTTCCAGGTCCGGCGTCCGGCTGGCAGGGGGAACTTCATGCCGCCGATGGAAATATCCAGCACCTCGATATCGGCATCCTCGACGCGGATAACCAGTCCAGTTCCGGGGTGACGATCATCAAAACGGCGGTCATTACTGGTCTTCTTGATCATCTGGAAATTCCAATCGGCCCCGATACGATAGGGGATATTAACTTGGCTGGAGTGATCGCGCCACCACCGATAAAGGATGGTGACGCTACCCTTGACAGCCCTTCGTCCATCCCCTAATTTCCCCACCTCGCTGGGGCCGTAGCTCAGATGGGAGAGCGCCGCAATCGCACTGCGGAGGTCAGGGGTTCGATTCCCCTCGGCTCCACCAAGCCCATGAAGCCATTGAAATACATGGCAAAAATGCAGCAAGCCGGTGAGGATTCACCGGCTTGTTGCATTTCCACATCCCGTTTCGATATCCCCGCAAACCCGCAGAAATCCTCAGGTTTGCGCTATCCGGACTGTCACACAACCCTGTCACACAGACCCAGGACCCGGCGTTCACAACGCCGCCGCCCCACGGGGCTGTGGCTCAGGGGGGCGGTGTGGCAGTTCCGGGTCCGCGTTCCCCAGGATGTTCGGTCGAAGATCGGCAAATCCGAGGTGTCCAAGTCGCTCGGCACTTCGAACTACCGTGACGCCATTGGGCAGGCGCGCAAGGTCGCCTACGAGATCAAAGTCATGTTCGATCAAGTGCGGTCGGGACTGCCTGTGCAGGAGGGTGTCGCTAGGAATGTGGGTGAACGGTCTGAAGCGATCCAACCCATCATCGTGGATGTCGAGAAGGTCGCCAGGATTATCGCGGAGAAAGTGGTCGAGACGACACCTCAGCCAGAACCGAGCGCGCCACCGATTGCCGACCGAACGATCAAACAGGTCTACGAAGGTTACATGGCGGACCCATCCCGCCAGTTCGTGGGCAAAACCAAGATTGCCTATGCCTCCATCTACAAGATGCTCATCGAGGTCATCGGAGAAAACACCCCCATCAGGCAACTGACCCGTGAAGCGCAAGGACAAGCGCTAACCGTTTGCCTCATGGCAGCTTCAGAAGATTTTTGATGCGCCGCTCTATCGCGGATGCCGGAATGATGGGGCTGGCTACTCCTCACCGGGCAATGATAAACCCAGGCGTGGTCGCTTCTGGGTGCCGCTCATCGCCCTGTTCTCGGGCATGCGCTTGAACGAAATCTGCCAGTTGAACGTCGAAGACATGCGGGTGGTGGATGGCATCCATTGCTTTATCGGAACGATGGATGTGGAAAACGGCGTCGTGGATAAGAAGCTGAAGACATCCAGCGGAGAGCGACTGATCCCTGTTCACCCGGAACTTATCCGCATTGGCTTCCTTGAGCATGTTTCTGAAAGAAAGAATTCACGAGGAGAAAATCTATTTCCCGATCTGACCGTGGCGAAATCCGGCTATTACCGCGACACCTTTTCCAAGTTCTTCGCTATTTTTCTCGACAAAGCATGCGCGAAGGCACCTCGAACCTCGTTCCATTCGTTCCGGCACAATTTTCGTGACGCTCTTCGTCAGGCTCGGGTGGACAGGGAAATTGCATTGGCGCTCGGTGGCTGGGCTGGTGATGGCGCCGATGATGACGAGGCCGCCGACAATTATGGTCGTGGGTTCAAAGCAACCACGCCATTCGCGGCAATTTCTGAGATCAGCTATGATCTCGATCTCATGCACCTGCACCGAGCGGATTATGAACCTTAAAGCCCCAGTTGTTGACCGTAATGCCGCCGAAGCTCTGGCACTTCAGGCTGTCACCATGATCCTGGCGGACGAAAACCTGCTGCCACGCTTTCTCGCCCTCACAGGGTGCGCTGGCGACGAATTGCGCGCCCGCATTGCCGACCCGGATTTCCTGGGAGCGGTGCTGGATTTCGTTCTGGAAAATGACGAAACCGTTCAAAGGCTGGCGGATGGGACGAGGATCGCGCCGGAAGCCGTGAGGGTCGCCCGATCAAAGCTTCCCGGCATGCAGGTCGAGTGGACACCCTGATGGCGACCGATCTGGATAAGCTGAAAAGCCGCCTGCAAGCCCTTCGGGCAAAGACCGTGACAAACGGCTGCACTGAAGAAGAGGCGCTGGCTGCCGCCGCCAAGGTGGCGCAACTGCTGGATCACCATGACCTGTCCCTCAGCGATCTGGAAATCCGCGAAGAGCCGTGCGAGCAATCAGCCATCGCCACCAACAAGAAGCAGCGCCAGCCGATCTCTGCCTGCGTTCCCGCCATCGCTGAATTCTGCGATTGCAAGGTCTGGCGTGAAAAGGATGAAGCCGGGCGCATCCGCTACGTCTTTTTCGGACTTCGCCCCGGCATCGAGATGGCGCATTACGTCTATGACGTGATCGCGGTCGCCATGCAGAGTGCCTGGGAGCAGTACGCCCGCAGCCAGCGGTTCATCCGGTATGGGCATGACGAAAAGGGATCGTTCCTGTTCGGCATGGCGGTGTCCATCGCGGACAAACTCATGGCGATGAAAAGCGAACGAGATGAAGCCATCCGGATCAGCAGTGGGCGTGATCTCGTGGTGCTTCGGCATGAGGTCGTTGAGTCCGAATTCGCCAAGCTGGACCTGAATCTCCGTCGTGGGCGAGCATCGGGGAAGAAGGTGGCGGCAGGTGCGTTCGAAGCCGGTCAGGCTGCGGGGCAGACGGTGACGATCAATCCCGCTGTCAGCATGATTTGAAGTAGTTGGCGCATTCTGCGGGCTTGAGCAGATCGACGAGCCACCCGATGGGGCTCCAAAGGCCAGATACGGTTCGCTCGGCCTCCCTTCGCAGTAGGCCTCGAACCATTCGCCGTTGATCGGGCCGTCGAGGACCATTGGCGCCACCATCCCGGTCATTCGCAGACCGGCGACCAGGGTGGTGGTTTTGCGATGGCCGTGCGGGAAGCCCATCCGCGGCCGCTCGCCCTTTGGGCAGCGTCCGGGGCTAGGTCAGGCTGGCCGTCGGGGCGGTCTTGCTCGGCCGCGTGGCCGGTCTTTTTTCCGTGTGATCCCATGGTGGACGAAAAATCGATGAAGACCAACGCGAGACACCGTCAAACCGATGTCGGCCCGCCGTTCCTCGACCCGGCGCGACCGCATGTCGCCACCTTGAGGCTTCGGGGCGAAACTGCCGGTGTCGCGGCGCGGCCCGTGCCACCGGATCGCCGTCGAGGGTGCCACTTCGAACCGAGCCGCCGTCGACCGGCAACTCATGCCGTCGTCAATCGCCGCCAAAACCCGCGACCGCAAATCCATCGATAGAGGCTGTCCATTCATGCTGGCCGCCCTCGCTCCAGCCAGCATCAGGAATCAGATTTTCAGCCCCCTGGGAATCCCTCGCCATTCGCGACGCTCGAAATTCGCTCTAGCTTCGATTTCCGCCTCGCTGACAGGCGGAAGCCGCTTCTCGCGCCCACAACCATCCTTACAGCGGTTCGGAGCCCAGGCATCGCTTATGGTGCGGCGGTGGGCAATTTGAATGGCTGAGAATGGATTGCTGTTTTGGTTCGCAGGCGCTTACAAGCGCGCTCACAACGTCGCTCACAGGTTGAGCTGACGCATTGATTCTCTTGATATTTCAGAGAGTGGCGTGCCGTGGTGGTCGAAACTGATAACTGGGAGGCCAGAATTTGAGATTGGGTCCTGTGCCACGCAACCATTTGCTGCACGAAATTGGCAGTGTCTCTGACAAGCACGCTGCAGCGAATTGGTATTGGCCTGCACCGAACGGCCTCTGGATTGCCCCCCCTCATCAACAAAGAGCAACCGAATCCACCCATAGGTCTTGCGCCCCCATGCGGAACAATGCGCGGTCCTGGGGGCAATAGCCAAAGACGATAAATGAGACGCGCATCATTTGGCATGGGGCGGAAAACCCTATACAAATGACAAAGAGCTTTCGCCATACCCTCCCAAGGGACTGATGCCGACAGCAAGGGGCGCACCAGATGATTTACACTAGGCTGGAAAGAATCCGCCTCAACACAAAAATGTCGCTCGGCATCGTCGCGATGCTGAGCATCATCTTGGCCATCGGCGTCGTCGGCATTTACAGCCAGCATGCCCTGAACAAGAAAATCCAGTATCTTTACGAGATTGAAGTTCGCGGCATTTCCAGCGTCAAGGAAGCCCGCATCGAATTGTCCAAGATGGGCCGCGCGCTGCGCCAGGCGATCCTGGCCCAGGACAAGGACGAGAAGGAACGCGCCCTTGGCCTATGGCGAGCGGCGGAAGCTGGTGTCCGCCGCGAAATCGAGGCGTCCCGCCCGCGCATCACCCGAGACGTCAACAAGACCTTGCTGGCGCAATTCGATGACTATTTCCGGACCTACAAGAGCAAATCCGAAACAATCATCAATCTGCTCGACCGCGACCGTGCCGAAGCCGTCATGCAGGTGGCATCGTTGGAATTTCAGCGCATGGCGATCGCCGCCGATGAGGTCCTGGCAAGGGTAGCCGGCGTCAAGGAGGACGGCACGCATCAGGCGACAGAGGAAGCCGCCGACCTGGCTTGGGCCGGCGGCTGGATGATCGCGGCGTTGCTGGGGGGCGGTTTGCTGGTTGGTGGTATCGGCGCGACCATCGTCAGCGCCTCGATCCGCCGACCGACAGACCGGATCAAGGCCGGGGTCGAGCGCTTGGCCGCCGGCCATTATGACGCCCCGGTCCCGCATACCGATTATCCCAATGAGATTGGCGATCTGGCCCGCGCCATCGAAGTCCTGCGCGGCGAAGCAAGCCAGATGGCCAATCAACGCTGGCTGAAATCGCATCTGGCGGCGATTGCCGGGGATCTGCAAAATTCGGAGACGCCCGTTGATCTCTCGCGCCGGTTCCTGGCGACGCTGGCGCCGCTGCTGAAGATCGGACAGGCGGCGTTTTATTGGCTGGACGAAAGCGACAAACGCCTCCGCCTGCTCGGCGGCTACGCCTACCGCGAACGCAAGACCCTGGAACAGAGCTTCGCCATTGGCGAGGGGTTGGTGGGACAGTGTGCGCTTGAACGCAGCCCGATCATCATCACCCAGCCGCCGCCGGATTACGTCCGCATCACCAGCAGCGTCGGGGACATGGTCCCGACCGCCATCGCGGTCCTGCCCGTTATGCGCGGCGAGCGGCTGCTGGCGGTAGTGGAAATCGCCGTGCTCGAAACGCTGGACACCCAGGAGCAGGCGTTGCTGGACGAGGTACTTCCCGTCCTCGCCATGAACCTGGAGATCGTCGAACGCACCGAAAAAACCCGGCTGCTGCTGGAGGAGACGCAAATTCAGGCCGCGAGTCTGGCCGCGTCGGAACGCCAGCTTTCCGCCCGCAAGGAAGAGTTGGAGCAGATCAATGAACAATTGGCCGAACAGGGCCGACTGGTCGAGGAACAATCCGCCGAACTGGGCCGCGAACGTTCGCTGCTGCGGTCGTTGATCGATTCCATCCCCGACATCATCTTCGTCAAGGACGTGCTGGGGACCTACATCGTTGGCAACAAGGCGCTGTCCGAGCTGCTGGGCAAGACCGCCGATGGCATCATCGGCAAGACCGACGCCGACCTGTTTCCGATCGACTTCGCCACCGGCTTCCGCGACCAAGACGTGGCGATGCTGGCCGATGGCGCCATTCACCGCAACGAGGATAGCGTCACCTATCCCGACGGTCGTCTCGCCCAGTTGGAAATCACCAGGGTGCCGTTGACTGGCTCGAGCGGCGAGTTGCTGGGACTGATCGGCGTGGCTCGCGACATAACCGCGCGCAAGAAAGCCGACCAAGCGTTGGCCGAGGCCGAGGAACGCTCGCGCCTGCTGCTGTCCGCCATCGGCGAGGGCATTTGCGGTCTTTCCCCCGACGGCCTGATGACCTTCGTCAATCCGGCCGGCGCCCGCATGATCGGCTACGAGCCCGAGGAACTGATCGGCAAGCCGATGCATGCCTTGGTCCACCACACCCGCCCCGACGGCGGGATGTTCCCGCAGGAAGACTGTCCGATGTACCACACCGCCTGCGACGGCAAGCCGCGCACGGTGGCCGACGAGGTGTTGTGGCGCAAGGACGGCTCCAGCTTCCCTGTGGAATATTCGACCACCCCGGTGCTCAAAGATGGCCGAGTGCTCGGCACCGTAGTGTCTTTCACCGATATCACCGAGCGCAAGGCAGCCGAAACCGCCATCCGCGAACAATCGGCCTTTCTTCAGGCGCTGGTCGACACCATCCCCTATCCGGTCTTCTACTTGGGTGCCGATGCCCACTTCCTCGGGGCCAACCGCGCCTACGAGAAAACCTTCGCGGTGCGGCGCGCTGATCTTGTCGGCAGGCGCGTGCTGGACCTGGAATTTCTACCCGAGGAAGACCGCGTCGCCTGTCAAGGCGAGGCGGAGCGCGTCATTGCCGAGGCGGCGACGGTGGAAAGAGAAATGCCGATTCCCTTCGCCGACGGCAAGATCCACGACACCCTCTATTACATCGCGAGCTTCCGCAAGGCCGACGGCTCGCCCGGAGGCCTGATCGGCACCTTCGTCGACGTCTCCGATCGCAAGAAGGTGGAGGAGATCGAGCGTTTCAACCGCCTGGCCTTGGGGCGCGAGCAACGCATCGTCGACCTCAAGCGCCAGATCAACGCCCTGGCCGAGGAAGCTGGAAAGGGAGCGCTGTTCACCTCGGTTGAGCAGGCTGAGATCATGGATATGGAGGTGGCCAACGACAAAGAAGGAGGCGAGATCCTTGATTCGGCCACCATTCGGCGCGAGTTCGTCGATCTGTTGCACGAGAACGAACTGCAGGAGCTGTTCAGCAACTTCTGCGACGCGGTAGGCATCGCAGCGGCGATCATCGAGCCCGACGGCAACGTTCTGGCGGCAGCCCGCTGGCAGCGAGTCTGCACCGATTTCCACCGTGTCAACTCGATCAGTTGTGCCCGCTGCTTGGAAAGCGACACCGATCTCGCCCACCGCCTTAACGATGGCAAGGAATACGCCATCTACAAGTGCAAGAACGGCATGACCGATTGCGCTTCGCCGATCATGGTGGCCGGCGTCCATGTCGCCAATGTCTTCATTGGCCAATTCCACACCGGTACGATCGACACGACCTTCTTTCGCATGCAGGCCGACCAACTGGGCTTTGACGGCGACGAATACATGGCTGCCGTACGCGAGGCACCTGTTAAGGACGAGGCCCAGTTGCCAGCCATCCTGGGCTTCCTTGCCCGCTTCGCCAAGCTGGTGGGATCGTTCGCGGTAGAGCAATGGAAGGCGCGGCAGGCGGAGAACGGCATCCGCGATCACGTTGTCGCCGCCCAGAAGGAACGGGTGGCCGCCATCAGCCTGGCCGAGGATGCTGAACAGGCGCGTGCCGAGGTGACGGCGTACAAGGAACACCTCGAGGATTTGGTAGACGAGCGTACCGCCGAACTGGCCGTGGCGCGCGACCGGGCCGAGGCAGCATCGCAGGCCAAGGCGGACTTTTTGGCCAACATGAGCCACGAGATCCGTACCCCGATGAACGCCATCATCGGCATGAGCCATCTGGCCATGAAGACGGACCTCAACCCGCGCCAACGCGACTACCTGCAAAAGATCCGGCAATCCGGCCAGCATCTCTTGGGCATCATCAACGACATTCTCGACTTCTCGAAGATCGAGGCGGGCAAGCTGTCGGTCGAGACCTCCGAGGTCGATCTGGCCAAGGTGCTCGAGAACGTCGCCAACCTGATCACCGAGAAAGCGTCGGCGAAGGGGTTGGAACTGGTGTTCGATGTCGCCCCCGACGTCCCCAACGATCTGGTCGGTGATTCCCTGCGGCTGGGCCAGATCCTGATCAATTACGCCAACAACGCGGTCAAGTTCACCGAAACCGGCGAGATCGACGTCATCATCCGCCTGGAAGAGGATTTGGGCGAGGCAGTGGTGTTGCGCTTCGCCGTCCGCGACACCGGCATCGGCCTGACCGACGAGCAGATGGGACGTCTGTTCCAGAGCTTCCAGCAGGCCGACACTTCGACGACGCGAAAATACGGCGGCACCGGGTTGGGCCTGGCGATCTCCAAGAAGCTGGCCGAATTGATGGGCGGCACGGTGGGCGTGGACAGCGTTCACGGCCAGGGGTCGACCTTCTGGTTCACCGCCCGCATGGGCAAGGGCACGCCGCGCCGCGCCCTGGTGCCGCGCCCCGACCTGCGCGGTCGCCAAGTTCTGGTGGTGGACGACAACGAGAACGCGCGCACCGTTCTGACCGACATGCTGGCGTCCATGTCGTTCCGGGTCGATGCGGCGGCAAGCGGTCGCGAGGCGGTGTCCGCGGTGCGCCAAGGCGCCTACGACATCGTCTTCCTCGACTGGCAGATGCCCGGCATGGATGGCATCGAGACGGCCAAGACCATCCGTGCGCTGGGACTGGCGGCGACTCCGCACCTGATCATGGTCACCGCCCACGGCCGCGAGGAGATCATGAAGGCCGCCGAGGCAGCCGGAATCGAGGACGTGCTGATCAAGCCGGTCAACCCGTCGATCCTGTTCGACGCCGCCATGCGGTCGCTGGGGGCCGTGCAGCACGACGATCCCCAACACCCGTCGCCGGCGGCGACGCCCGAGGCGCTGGCCGCACTGAAAGGCCGGCGGGTGCTGCTGGTCGAGGACAACGACTTCAACCAGCAAGTCGCGTCCGAATTGCTGGCCGACATGGGCGTGGTGGTGGAGATCGCCGAGAACGGGCAGGTTGCCGTCGACAAGGTGACGGCCGGTTCCTGGGACTTGGTGCTGATGGACATGCAGATGCCGGTGATGGACGGCATCGACGCCACCCGCGAAATCCGCCGGCTGGGGAAGACCTTGCCGATCCTGGCCATGACCGCCAACGCCATGGAAGCCGACCGCGAGCGCTGTCTGGCGGCAGGCATGAACGACCACCTGGCCAAGCCCATCGATCCCGACGAACTGGAAGCGACGCTGGTGCGCTGGATGACCGCCGCCGTGCCGCAGACAGATGACGAGGGTGTTCCCACCGACATTCCCGGCCTGGATGTCGTCCAGGGGCTGAAGCGGGTCAGAGGCAAGAAGAAGCTGTTTCTCGACCTCCTGGGCACCTTCGTCGCCGGCCAAGCCGACGCCGTGGACCGGATCCGCCAAGCCTTGGACACCGACGAGCGCGAGACCGCCCAACGGATCGCCCACACCCTGAAGGGCGTCGCCGGCAATATCGGCGCCGCCGCCATCCAGCAGGCGGCTGCCGTCGTCGAAGCGGCCATCAAGGACGGGGAAGGACCCGACCTGACACGGTTGGAGCACGAGCTTGGCGCCGTGGTCACGGCGCTGCGCGATCGGTTGCCGGTGCCGACACCGCAGCCACCGGTGCCAGCCGCTGACACCGGAAAGGTGCTGGCGCGGCTGCGTACCTTGTTGGCCGGCAGCGACGCCGAGGCCGAGGAACTGGTGGTTTCCCACATGGACCTGTTGCGTTCGGCGATGCCCGAGGTTGCCGACCGGATCGCCGCGCTGGTCCGGGGCTTCGATTTCGACAAGGCGCTGGCATTGTTGCCCGCGACGGCTCCGGCTCGTCCCCCGTTGCCCGAGATCGACCCCGACGTGTTCGAATTCGAGCCCATGGGCGACATCTACAAATGGGATGTCACCCGACTGCGTGGCATTTTGACCGGATTCCTGGACGATGCCGCATCGAAGGTGGCGACGCTGTCGAATGCCGGCGACGACCCCAAATTGCGCGACCTCGCCCACGGCCTCAAGGGTGCCGCCGCCACCGCCGGCGCCACGCGCCTGGCCCGCTTGGCCGCCGATATCGAGGATGCGGCGAAGACCGACAATTCCGAAGCGGTGGCATTGCTGCTGCCGCTGCTGGCCCCGACCTTCGACGAACTGAAGGCGGCGCTGGCCGATTTCCTTGTCCCCGTTCCCCAAGGTGCCGTATGACCGCCCCCGACCTACGCCGCTTGAAGGTCCTGCTCGTCGACGACGAGCCCTTCATCCGTTCAACCATTCGCCAGATCCTGGTTCAGATCGGCATCCCCCAGGCCAACGTCTACGAATCCGCATCGGCCAAGGCCGGCATATCCGAGACCCTGCGCATGCGGCCCAATGTGGTGTTGTGCGACATCCACATGCCCGAAGAGGACGGCTTCGTTTATGTCGCCCAACTGCGCAAGGCCCCCATCGCCGATGTCGCCCAGATTCCGGTGGTCATGCTGACCTCGGATTCCACCGAGGAAGCCGTGCTCACCGCCAAGGGACTCAAGGTTGACGGCTACCTGGTCAAGCCGGTGTCCATCGCGGCGGTCAAGAAGTCCCTGGAACGCGCCCTGAAAGTCTCCCTGCCATGAGCGACGACATCCGCCCGATCATCCTGGTGGTCGACGACACCCCAGACAATTTGAAGGTCATGAGCGGATTGCTCAAGGACCTCTACCGCGTCAAGATCGCCAATGGCGGCGAAAAGGCGCTGGCCATCGCCGTCTCCGAGACCCAGCCCGACTTGATCCTGCTCGATATCATGATGCCGGACATGGATGGCCACGAAGTCTGCCGCCGCCTGAAGTCGGACGAACGGACCCGCGACATCCCGGTGATCTTCCTGACCGCGAAGAGCGAGGTGGAGGACGAGGAAATCGGGCTGAGCCTGGGGGCGGTGGACTACATCACCAAACCGATCAGTCCGCCCATCGTCATGGCCCGCGTCGCCGCCCACCTCAAACTCAAGGCTGGCGCCGACTTCCTGCGTGACAAGGCTGCCTATCTCGAAGCCGAAGTGGGGCGCCGCACCCGCGAGATCACCGCCATCCAGGATGTCACCATCCTGGCCATGGCGTCGTTGGCCGAAACCCGCGATTCCGACACCGGCAACCACATCCGCCGAACCCAGCATTATATCCACGCCCTGGCCGACAAACTGCGCAACCACCCCCGCTTCAGCCATTACCTGGACGATTCCCGCATCGACATCCTGTTCAAGTCGGCCCCCCTGCACGACATCGGCAAGGTCGGCATCCCCGATCGCATCCTGTTGAAGCCGGGCCGCTTCGAGCCGCATGAATTCGAGATCATGAAGACCCACACCACGCTGGGCCGCGACGCCATCGAGCATGCCGAGCGGTCGCTGGGCATGCCGGTGGAATTCCTGGCCTGCGCCAAGGAGATCGCCTATGCCCACCAGGAAAAATGGGATGGCAGCGGCTATCCTCTCGGCCTGTCGGGTGACGACATCCCCATCTCGGCCCGTCTCATGGCGGTGGCCGACGTCTACGACGCCCTGATCAGCCGGCGCGTCTACAAGGACGGAATGCCTCACGAAAAGGCGGTGGCGATCATCGCCGAGGGCGCGGGCTCGCATTTCGACCCGGATATCGCCGCCGCCTTCATCGAGATTCAGGACCAGTTCCAGGCCATCGCCCGGCGATTCGCCGACAGCGACGGAGACATGGAAAGGAAGAAGGAATATCTGCAGCAAGCCGGCGGCCAAACAGCCTAGGGGGACAAGGACTTCGCGATGCCCCAGCCTTTTCGCCTGACCCTGCTCACCATTGCCGCCCTCGTCCTCGCATGGCCGGGCGAGAGCCGGGAGCTGTCCGTCATTCGGCAAAGCGGCGAACTGCGCATCTGTCTTGCCGGGACCAGCGCCGGCTTCTACCAGGCCAATGCCGAATCGTTCGCACGGTTCCTGGGCGTCCGGCCCGCCGTGACCACCCTGGCCGACTGGGACCAGCAATTTCATGACCACGAGGGGCGGACCGTCGCGGAAGCGACCTACGTCACCAAGCTCTTGGCCGACGGGTCATGCGACGTGTTTCCCAACGACCTTCACATGGTCGCCTGGCGACGCAGCAAGATGGAGCTTGTGCCTTACTACCTCACCCGCAAGATGGTTGTGGCCCATCGCGATCTTCGCGGCGTCCTTCATCAGCCCGGCGACCTGGGGGGGCGGATCGCAGCCGTTCAAAAGGGGACCAGTTACGAAAGCTGGCTTCGGAAGTTGAACGAAACGATCCTGGCCGCCAATCCTGTGCGCATCGAGACGTACCCCACCGCCGAAAGCATGAAGCGCGTGGCCGGACGGCATGCGGAATTCACCGTGATCGGCGCCGAAGCGGGGTTCAAATGGGTGCGCGGTGACCTCGACAATCTGGACCTGCTTTTCCCCGTGGACGACGTGGTCGAAGTCGGCTGGGGCATACATCCGGCGGCTACCGAACTGCGCGATTCGCTCAGGGGCTTCTTTGCCGAAAACAAGCGCGTCGGTTCCGAGATGGACCGCGCCTGGCAAAAGCAGTACGGCATTTCGCTGATGGAGTACCAGTTGTTTTCGGCAAGCCTTGCCGAGGACGGTCTCGACATCCAGGCGATCCTGACCTGGGCCGCGCCGATCGGAGCGGGGGCCGCCGGCCTGCTGATCGCCATGGCGATCTGGACGCGCCGCTTGAACCGTGAAATCGCGCACCACAAGCGCACGGCGGCGGCTTTACAAGAGGCCCAGGCGGTACTGGCGCGGGAATCCGCTCAACGCCTGAGCATCAGCCACCTGACGGTGAACTTGCAGCAAGTGCGCAACATCCATGAATTCGGTTCGGTGCTGCTGTCGCACTTGGCAAGGGAACTGTCGCTCGGCATGGGGGTCGTCTGCGTAAAGAACCCAACCTCGGATCAACTTATCCCGGTTGCCCAGTATGCCGGCACCGGCGGTGCCACTACCGCGTTCGGCGAGGCGGAAGCGCATCTGGGCAGCTTGGTCGAGCGTTGCACCGCGACCGGAGAAATCATTGTGGTCGATGCCCCTGAAAGGCGGCAGTTCCGCATCCGCTCTGGACTGGGAAATTGTTCGCCAGCCTCGATCGTCCTTTATCCCGTCAAACACAAGGGCCAATTGGTAGCACTCTTGGAACTGGCGGCACTCAAGACCATTGATGACGCAGGTATGACTTTCCTCAGAGAGCTAGAACCCATCATCGGCTTCGCCGTGAGGGGCGTGCATTTTGCCGAAGATTCAAGCTGTTGATTTTCAACACCGGCTGACCTGTACGAGGTCTGGAGAATAAACGGCACCAGAGAGAGAATATGGCCCGTTTTGGGCGATAACGTGTCGGCAGGCAGACATGCGGACATGGCGCAGAACCTTGGGATATCCAAGGGCGCGTCAATACGGTAGAGCCAGTTTTCTTTGAAAGATTGGCGTGCCAAGGGTGATGAAGATGGGCACTGGCATGTCGTAACGAAGCTCTTTATAACGCCAGTTCCGCAAACCCCATCCGACAGCTAAATCACTTGAAAAATGCTGTACGCGTTCTCGGCAGGAGATCGCCAAACTGGCTATCCTTTTCCATGAACGATAGATGTGCAAACCATCCAAGTTGCATTCCGAATCGTCGCGCGGCCTGCTCCAACTCATTTCGCCTCATTGTCAATGCGATACCGCAGCGCGTCGGCCCTTCCGGAGCGTTCAATGGTGTCCATGCGTCATGCCAAAATGATGCCTTTGCCACAGTTTTTGATCGCAATAACAGCGAAAGTCCGTTTGCATCTGCGCGCTGAGCCGTCACATCATCAAAGCAGTACGGAGCAGGCAACAGCAATCCTCGTTGAAGATAGTCGTCATGCCACATTCCGTGAGGTGAAGGGAGAACCTGCGAACAGACTGGTATGGCATGGCCGGACCGACCCGCTATTGGCTTAGGTTCAAGGTTTTCTCTTACTGAGTTAAATCTGTAGGAGTTCGCAAAAAAGATCTGATTCGCAGATCGAAGCTTCTGATCATCTGAAGGATGGAAATCATCCGTTACCAGGAATGCCGAGATTGTAAGATCTGCGAACTCATTGATCTCCGCAGGAAGCGGGGATCCAATCGACACCAGAGAGTCATTGGCTGTCGTTCCTGCCTCGATAATTTGGCGACCAATCGCGGACAGGTCCGCCCCTTCACTCAGGCACTGAGCGGGCACATCGGAGAGCCATTTCGGACGGTCCTGAGGTTCGACATCAAATAAGTCAGGCAATGCCAAAAGTGTATCCATCCCATACAGGGCAGCAGTCTGTGGGGGCAGCCTCCACGCGGATACTGCGAAGGCCAAGGTCCTAAGGTATGCAGATCTATAAACTTCACCTTGGCGCTGCACAAATTGACCGGTCACGCCAGAGCGTTGCAATCCAAAGTCCCCAAAGTAACTTGGATAGCCGGTCTTACACGTTTCTGTTTGCTTGGCGACCGTCTCCCACTCATGCGCCCACTGAAGGGTGAACGGCAGGCCAGATTGCCTTTCAAGGAGTTTCAGGTTGGAAAAAAACACTCTTGGAACATGTGCCGTCTTGTAGTCGTCGAAATATTGACTCGCCACAAATCCTTGAGACGGATATCCGCTATGCGCGTTTCCCCAATTTCCGCAATGCCACCCATATATTTTCTCAAGAAGAAGACCCGACAAGAGGGATGGTTTTTGGATATGACTACAGACAACATCAAAACTTGGCCGAGTTTCCGGTGGAGCGACTAATAAGACACTCAATGCCGAGCCGACTTCACTCTCAAAACGGCAATTAGACACCCATCGCAATAGAGCGGTGGTTGTGGTTTGCCGAGTTGCCTCCTGTTCCATCAGCTGCTTGATCGCCTTCGCGGCCCTCCAACGAACCATTTTCACCGGCCAGTTGAGCCGGTCAATCAGCAGCATGAGCGCTGCGTCAGAATGAGCTTTCATTGAAACCATGGCACCACAGGAATCGGCTGATCGCGCAGTTCTTCAACGATGCTGTTCACAAATTGATCAACGATCTTGGCTGCCAAATCACGCTGCTCTACGAGAAGCAAAAATCGGACAAGATATCTTTGACCAATACTGAAGCCGTACTCCCGTTTTGCGTAGAAGTTCTCAGGTCTCGAGCTGTCCTTAATGAAATCCATCCACCGATCTCGATAATGCTCGCTTGCCCACCGCAGCCGTTGCATGACTTCTTCTTCTGAGGACCAGAATGATTGCCAGCCATGTTTGTGTATTTGGGCTGCGACGAGAAACCAGTAGGCTAAGTCTCGCCCTTCTACGGCCAAGCTTACTTGGAACGCGGGATCAAGTACGTCCGACGAAAAATAGGCACGTTCTTCGCGCTGGAAATAGGCGCGGATATCGTCGAGCGCTTCCTTCCCTTTGCCCTGGTCCTTCCAGTGGTTGAGCCAAGTAGAGAAGTGGGTTGAAATGTCGCCGTGCGGCAGACGAAGGTCCTTCGTATCGTTAACAAGTTTTGCGAATTGGCGAGGACCGCGCTTCTTGGGATCTCGACGTTTCGCCTTACCCATATCGGGTATATCAGACCTCGCATAGCAATGGTCATGATCAATAGGTCTGCCGCCCAGGAATTCTAGCTGATGTTCGAAGAGTTGCGCAGCAGAAGGGCAATTTTTCGCTGCAAATTCCAAAGCCTCAAGCGTACGCACATCTAGTAAGGTCGTAGCCAAGGCGGCTGCTTGGGGATCGCTTAAATCGCTGACTTTGACGAACGCCTTGAGGCATTCATCTGCATACTTCCATTCGTCACGATCAATATGTGCTTTAAAAAGCTGTTGGAGACGGTCTGGATATGTTTTCGCCACCACTTCAATAAGATCTGTTCTGGCATGGCGCGTTTCGTCCCCATCAGTGAATTCCGTTATTTTATCAATTATCGGAACCAGGGTGCGGATCCATCCAAGAGCAGGTGTTGTTATCGGATGATGGATTTCAGCCACAGCATCCAACACGTCGAAGATCCACGGATCTTTGCGCCAGCCATAACCCAAAAGGCAACTGGCTGCCCGTTGGACGAGCGCACCCGCGTCGTCGAGTTTGTAATGCAGCCCGAATCGCGCCAGCAAGACCCACTGCGCCGCGCGCTCGTTAAACTCACTGATTGTTTTATCGAGCTTGTCGACAGAATCTCGCCAGAGCGCCAAAGCCGCCTCTTTACTCAGGATTGGCATCCCGATTTCCAAGGCAAGCTCCAGCCAGACCTCATCGTTCGAATGCGATGAACCGCGGGCGATCTCAAATTCCTCTTTGTCGATGGCGGGAGATGCCCCCGGGGCCAAGGCAATAAGGTGAAGATCAAGGGCGATCCTTCGAAGGGCCGCCACGAAAGATCGATATTGGGCAGCATCACTTTCAGTCGCTCGCCGTCCAAATGCGACATTGCTCAAGTCCGCAGCCCCAAGGAATGGAGCGGAAAATGAGGGCTTCAACCTTCCGGAAGCTATTTCCTTAGCAGTCTCTTGAAGGGTGTCTATCCCAATTGCGACCCAGCCTAATTGGTCGTGCGCAAGGCCCGTATAGCAGAACTCGTACTCCCCTTCCGCGCTTAAGGCTGTCGCGAGCGCCGAGAAGAACACGTCGTGGAAAAAATCACGAAGGACGAGGTCAATTCCGTAGTCATACCTGTCACGGATCAGGCCCTTGGGCGGGGTGTACAATGCAAGCCGTATCGGCACTGCGGGCTTGTGCAGTCGGAGCCAACTCGCTCTCAAGGGGCTTAAGCGCTTTGCAGAGGCTGTTAACCTCGTAAAGGGATCGGCGCCGATGAAACGGCAAGCCCGAACAATCTCATCTTCCACGCGGCTTCGTTCGAATTCCCATCGCGCCCCATTCAGAAGTGCACGAAGCTCCCAAAGGGCGTCAACATTTCCTCTCGCTCCCAATCTCTCAATAAGATGCACAATATGGGGCTGCGCGTCTCTGAACCCCTTCAAAAACCTCAATACTCTCTGGATATCAGGCCTTTTGGCAAGGGCCTCTGCATCCAGCAACAAATGAGTAATCGTCATAAATTCTCCGTCTGGTCGATGACGGAGTTCAATCCAAACATTGATCCTTCTGCGATATTCCACAATACAAGCATCAACAATGTCGTCATTGACACTATCGCACGCCACCTTTGCCAACATTAGAACTTCATCATCAGATAAGCTGGGTATCTGATCTGCGAGATTCCTCAGCTGCTGAATGTTCTTCGCTGACGCAATCGCCGCCTCCTCAAAATCCGCGTAGTTCTCAATCTGAAATTGTCGCGCGTTCATGAGGCGTGTTTTGATAGAGCGCAGCTTTACGGTGCGCACCAAGTCCCCTTGGGAAAATGAATGCGCCTCTGCGGCCTCTAATATCTTAACAGCTTGTCTCTCCGGCCAACCTTCGGCAAGCGAGGCAACCGCCCAATCCCTTGATACACCGTTCATCAGGCCGGAATAATCGCCCAGTCGTGCCTGATAAAGCCACAGCCAGCCCCAACGCCAAAAAGGCGGGGAATCAGTTTGCAGCCATCTCACAAGACGTGGAAGTAACGCCTCAAACGCCTCCACATGATCATCCCGTTCACGCACATAAGCGAAGATGCTCCCGTGAAACGGAACCACCCCTGATTTTCTATTCTCCAATAAAAACGAAATATCATCAAAATTACCAACGCATTGGCGAACACCTATGCTCGGCCAATAAAAGTCAGATCCTGACAGCAGGTGGAGTATTTCTCTCGACGTTCCGTCGAGATTATTCCAGAGATTCTCATAATAGGTTCGAATGTCACCATCCGGACAACGTGGAATATGCTCCACGTCCTCGGCCCTGACTGGACGGCCCGAGCGGGTCAAGCTTTCAAAGGCATAGATGAGGTGCAGGGGATGACCCTGGGACACGTCAAAAAATGCCCAACCAATCTCATTGATCTGTTCCTGCCGACGTGCCCCCTTCGGATCGCCTAAAACCCACAGACGCCCCGCTTTGTCCTGCGATTCAATCCAGCGATGGACGACCACTTGGTCCATCGCTGGAATCTCGATCCAGTCTTTCGGTTTGGCTGCGGAAACCAGTCTCGAGGGGAGCCGCCTCGCATCAACACGTTGCGTGCCGACGATGAGACTAACGTTGCCCGGCAGCGGGAGCAGTTTGTTGAACAGGAAATTGAGCTGATCCACCTTCTGTGTATCCCGCCAGACATGGTCGAGACCATCGATAACGAGATAGAGGCGCTCACCGTGTTGAGCGAAGTAGCTGGCGGCAGTCTCGAGATTCTTGCGAAGCTGATCGTAGTCACGGCCAGCTCCTGCGATCGCATCCGGATAGTGATCGAGTAGCTGGCTAAAAAGTGAGTTCGCAATCTCGAAATACGACATCCTGTCCGAGGTGTCCTCGGCAGAGAGGAAATAATGATGCCGAATGACCGCCTTGCCAGCCTTACGCAGTTCATCGGTCAAGAAGCTAAGATAAGTGCTCTTTCCTCGTCCCGGCGTTCCCCAAACGACCGTTAGCGATGTGGCTGCATCCCCGATGCGCGTTTTAAACCGCGAGTGGAACGCTGCACTCGGCATCTGATAGCCTTCAGGTATGTGAAAATCCTGGCGAATAGGCTCCGAGCGCTTCCTGGTTATGATCTGCGACAGATGTCTATGCGTGATTTTTCCGTCGGGTAAAGGTTCGTTCCGTCGCATTGCCCAACGCCGAACTTGGTCCCGGAAATAAGTCCAACCGCTCGGATCAAGATGGGACGGGACCAATTCACTTTTGACGGCGTGCTCGAATGCGTCCAAGTCCTTTTCGCCAGATTTAAACGCAAAACCATCGAAGAAAACTGTGGCCTGCGTGGTGCCGCCACATTCCACTTCGACTTTTTTGCGCAAGTTATCGTCTAGCAAGCCGAGATCGACGAAATCTCCTCTCATCGAGGCTGCAAAATCGCTGGATGGAAGGCGGTTGGTACGCAGTTCGGCAGAATGGACAGGGCCTAGGGCACGAACTTTGGCTAACGAGTTCGCCCACTTTGCCAACATCGACGTGCCCTTAGGTTTCTTTTTAAGAAGCCAATCCCACTCAAGGAGGTTGGCTCCCTCATCGACCGTGAATTTGACCTGCGTAAACTCAAAGGAACCATCGGCGCGCGCCACCACCACGTCATCGAGTGCGCCGTAGGCGGTTTCTTCGGCTTCAAGTTTGACCCAGTTGTAGAGGTCTGGAGCACGGAAGTAACGGATCAACAGCCCAATGCCGACGAGATCCTGGTATTCGTAACCGGCCCTTACAACGGCGGCTGCTTTTATGATCGCATTGACCACGGTTTATCTCTTTACTGTCATCTAGCAACAGCATTTGTAATTATTTGCTAGAGCTTCAATGCAACACTACCAATGCGAGCGCGCACTCTCCAGCTTAAACTTTGTTTAGGGTACCCTATCGAAATCCCCCCGTGATCAGTAACACGGGGGGATCAAAATACACCGCCAGTCCCAAACACCCATCGGCCTATCCATTTCCCGGCCCGCATCCGCTTTCTCCCTGATCCATCCGTCAGAACAGGCCCATTCGGGCCTGATCCCCAGCAACGCCATGCCAAGCCCTTTCCATCGTCCGAAACCAGGGTCAAGGCGGGCGCTAGCCCCCGCGCGGGACGCGCGGCTTGGCCTTGACGCTGGTTTCGGACGATGGTTCGCCGCCTAACGGGCGGCGTTGCTGGCTGTTTGTGTCCGTCTCCCGACCCACAAAAGACATTTGATGTCTTAT
>Ga0075012_10000132_pt1 | contig 74273 bp, 61 predicted proteins | sample All_14_2_FD_71474 | JGI IMG/M metagenome (GOLD analysis project Ga0075012, IMG submission 71474) | Freshwater microbial communities in response to fracking from Pennsylvania, USA - Allegheny Zone_MetaG_DW_15 | ecosystem: Environmental > Aquatic > Deep subsurface > Groundwater > Drilled... | reverse complement strand
GCCGGTACCGGCATGGCCTACCACGAAGCCCGCTCGGTGCGCGAAAACATGGACGACGCCGAACGCCGCGCCATCGCTGAAGCCGAAGCCGCCGAACTGGCCGGTGAGAGCGAAGCCGAGCTGGGTGAAGGTGCTGCGACTGAATAAGCCGATAGCTCCTTAAAATAGAGCGCCTCACGTCCCTTCCATCAGGGCGTGAGGCGCTTTTTTATGATGACTTTTCCATGAATGAAGACCAGCGCTTGCCCTTGTGGCGTCAACTGCAGACCAGCACACACGTCCTGCAGGCGATCCGTCAAGGCCAGTCTGCCACAGCCGCGCTCGCGGCGCTCTCCCCTGCCCTGCGGCCAGGCGTTCAAGCCCTGACATTCGAGGTGTTGCGATCCCTCGGGCGCGCCCAGGCGTTGCGCAAGCTGCTGGCACCGCGCAACCCGCCACCGCTGGTGGATGCGCTGTTGTGCACCGCCTTGGCGCTGCTGTGGCGCGCGCAAGACGCGTCGTACGACGCCCACACGCTGGTCAATCAGGCGGTGGAAACGGCCAAAAGAACCCCTACCATCAAGCCTCAGGCCGCGTTTGTGAACGCCTGTCTGCGGCGCTTTTTGCGCGAACGCGAGGTCTTGGTCCGGCAAACGGACGGCGACACCGTCGCGCGCTGGAACCACCCCGCCTGGTGGGTCAAACAGGTCCAAGCCGATTGGCCCCACCATTGGTCCACCTTGCTGGCAGCGGCAGACCAACACGCGCCGATGGTGCTGCGGGTCAATGCCCGCCATGCCACGCCATCGCAATATTTGGAAAGATTACACGCGGCAGGCATCGCCGGTCACGCTGTGGGGCCCTACGGCGTGCAGCTGGTTTCGGCCTGTGCGGTTGGGCTGTTGCCCGGGTTTGCCGAGGGCTGGGTGTCGGTCCAGGACAGCGCCGCCCAACTGGCCGCACCGCTGTTGCTGGCTGGACTCAGCGCAACGGATGGCTTGCGGGTGCTGGATGCCTGTGCCGCCCCCGGTGGCAAAACCGCCCATCTGCTGGAGCTGTCAGATGCGCAGGTCACCGCGCTGGATGTGGACCCGGTACGCTGTGAGCGCATTCACCAGACATTACAACGCCTGGGCTTGCAGGCGCACGTGCTGGCCGCAGATGCGGCGGATGTCGCAGCCTGGTGGGACGGCACCCCGTTTGATGCGATTTTGCTGGATGCACCCTGCTCCGCCTCGGGCATTGTGCGCAGGCACCCGGACATCCGCTGGCTGCGCCGCGCGACCGACATCGCCCAGCTGGCCGCGATTCAGGCGCGACTGCTGCAGAGGCTTTGGCCGCTGGTCAAACCGGGTGGCCGCTTGTTGTATTGCACCTGTTCGATCTTCCGTGCCGAAGGCGATCAACAGCTGACAGCGTTTCTCGCGCACCACAGTGACGCCACCCTGTTGGCGTCGCCGGGGCATTTGTTGCCGCAGGTCGACGCGCAGGTCACGCCCCCGGCAGACAATGCGGTCGGTGACCACGATGGTTTTTACTACGCCCTCCTCGAAAAATCTGCCGCTTAGCCTGTGGGCCTGGCTGCTGGTGGCGGCACTTCTGTGCCTGGCGCCGGGCTACGCACGCGCGGCCGAGGCGGCCACTGGCGCACCTGAGTCGGGCAACCCGCCCGCCTTGACGCTGGAGCGCGCCGAAGGCAAGCTGTTGCTGTCGGCCCGCTTCCAGTTTGACCTGCCGGCGGTGGTGGAAGATGCCTTGTACAAAGGCATCCCCATTTACTTCGTCGCACAGGCGGATTTGTTGCGCGACCGGTGGTATTGGGCCAACAAAACCATCACCACCACGCAACGGCGCATGCGCCTGAGCTACCACCCGCTGACACGGCGCTGGCGACTGAACATGGGTTCTGGCGATCTGGCCGAAGCCGCCCAGGGTTTGACGTTCGGTCAGAATTTTGATTCGCTGGGCGAGGCCATGGCGACGGTCCGGCGGGTGTCCAGGTGGAAGATTGCCGACGAGCAGGACCTGAAACCTGAGCGCAAGCACATCGTGGAATTCAGCTTCGAGCTCGACACCTCACAACTCCCCAGGCCGCTGCAGATCGGCACATTGGGCCAATCCGACTGGCTGATCGACGTCAAGCTGAGCCAGGAGATGGACATGGAGCCCAGTCGGTGAGCCCCACCAGCACCAGCGCTCAAAAAAAATCCCGAGCCTTGCGCTGGGCCATTGGTTTGGGCGTGACAGCCATCGTGGCGCTGGGATTGGTGCTCCTTTTTTTGCTGACCCAGGCAACCAGCAACCGTGACCTGTACGAGCGCAATTACACCCTGTTGTTTGCCATCAACGTGGTGGTGGCCAGCTTGCTGTTGCTGGCCATTGGCTGGGTCGCCTATCGGCTGCTGAAGCGGCTTCGGCAGAAAAAATTCGGCAGTCGCCTGCTGGTGAAACTGGCCGCGGTGTTTGCACTGGCCGGGTTTGCGCCGGGCGTGTTGATTTATGTGGTGTCTTACCAGTTTGTGTCGCGCTCCATTGAGAGCTGGTTCGACGTCAAGGTGGAAGGTGCCCTGGAGGCCGGGCTGAACCTGGGTCGCACCACACTGGAAGCTTTGTCTACCGACCTGGTGGGCAAGACACGCTCGGCGGCAACCCAACTGGCAGACCGGCCGGATGTCACGGTGGCCCTGCCGCTGGAGCGGGCGCGTGAGGCCATGGATGCCGACGACCTGCAACTCTGGGGCGCCTCAGGACGGCTTGTGGCGGCAGCCGGTCAGTCGCGTTATCAACTCACGCCGGAGAAACCGAGCACCCAGCAGTTTCGCGCGGCACGCGACCAGCGCGCCATCACCTGGATCGAAGGCTTGGACGACGGCATGGCGGAGGGACCGGGCGGCGCACGCATCAAGGTGCTGGCGCTGGTCAACAGCAGCGGTTTTGGTTCTCTGGGCGAGGCGCGCTACCTGTTGGCCGGCAAAGCGCTGCCATCCACGCTGGTGGACAACGCGCTGGCCGTCACCCAGGCCAACCGCGAGTACCAGGAACGGGCCCTGGCACGCGATGGCTTGCGGCGCATGTACATCGGCACGCTGACACTGAGCCTGTTCATGGCTGTTTTTGGCGGCGTGTTGCTGGCGGTGGTGCTGGGCACGCAAATCGCCCGGCCTTTGCTGGTGCTGGCCGATGGCGTGCGTGAAGTAGCCGCCGGCGACTTGTCTCCCAAAACGGCGCTGCGCGGCAACGACGAACTGGATGGCCTGACGCGATCGTTTGCCGACATGACACAACAATTGCTGGAGGCCAGACAGGCGGTCCAGACCAGCATGGCGCAAACCGACGCGGCGCGCGCCAACTTACAGACGATTCTGGACAACCTGACCGCTGGCGTGATGGTGCTCGGCGCTGATGGCACGATCACCTCCTCCAACCCCGGCGCCACCCGCATTCTGAAGCTTCCGCTGGCGGCCTACGAAGGCAAACGACTGGCCGATATTGACGGTCTGCAAGCTTTTGGTGAAGATGTCCAGCAGCAGTTTGATACCTTCCTGGCCCAGAGCCATGAACGCAGCCTGGACCACTGGCAACAATCGTTCGAGCTGGGCAATCCCGGTATCGACGGCTCCGGACGACCCAGCCACAACGTCATCACCCTGATCGCCCGTGGTGCCGAGCTGCCCGGCGACCAGTTGCTACTGGTGTTTGATGACATCTCGGAAATCATCTCGGCCCAACGTGCCCAGGCTTGGGGTGAGGTCGCCAGACGGCTGGCCCACGAAATCAAAAACCCGCTCACCCCCATTCAGTTGTCCGCTGAGCGGCTAGAGATGAAACTCACCGGCAAGGTCGGCGCACCTGAGCAGGCCCTGCTGACCAAATCCGTCAAAACCATCGTCGACCAGGTGGACGCCATGAAGCGCCTGGTCAACGAGTTTCGCGACTATGCCCGCCTGCCCGCAGCGGAACTGAAATCCGTTGACCTGAATGCCCTGATCCTTGAGGTGCTCAACCTGTACGCGGCAGACCACAAACAAGTGCCGATCGTGACCGAACTCGACCCGACCTGCCCCAACATCCAGGGTGACCCGCAGCAGCTGCGCCAGATCCTGCACAACCTGCTGCAAAACGCCCAGGACGCCACCACCAGTGCGGGACGGGCCGACGCCGAGCACCCGGTGGTCCTGAAAACGCAGTGGCTGCCGAGCGCGCAGCGTATCCGCATGACCGTGCAGGACTGCGGCACGGGTTTCCCGGACAACATCCTCAAACGCGCTTTCGAGCCGTATGTCACCACCAAAGACAAAGGCACGGGTCTGGGCTTGGCCGTCGTCAAAAAGATAGCAGACGAACACGCCACACGGGTCGAAATCACCAATCGGCATCAGGATGGCCTGCTGGTGGGCGCACAAGTATCGCTATCATTCGGCATGGAACGTGCATAGACACACCGGGTCACCTTGACCCACGAAGCTCAGACACATTAAAGGGACGCAGCACAACATGGCAAACATTTTGGTGGTGGACGATGAGTTGGGCATCCGTGATTTGTTGTGTGAAATCCTCAACGACGAAGGGCATACCGTTGAAGTCGCTGAAAACGCAGCCCAAGCGCGCGCTGCCCGGCACCGCGAACGCCCGGATCTGGTGTTGCTGGACATCTGGATGCCCGACACCGACGGCGTGACCTTGCTCAAGGAGTGGTCGGCCACCGGCGCACTCACCATGCCCGTGATCATGATGAGTGGCCACGCCACCATTGACACTGCCGTCGAAGCCACCCGCATCGGGGCGCTGGCCTTTCTGGAAAAACCCATCACGCTGCAAAAATTGCTCAAAGCCGTGGAGCTGGGCCTGGCGCGAGGCTCCCTGCGCAAACTCACCGCCCCCCCGGCCAGCCTGGCGCCTCAGCGCGTGGAAGGCGTACTGCAACTCAGTGACATCGCTGACTCGCCGCACCTGACCTCAACCGACTCAGGGCCACAAACAACACAAAGCTTCATGCTGGACAAGCCGCTGCGCGAAGGCCGGGACGAGTATGAAAAGGCCTACTTTGAATTTCATCTGGCCAAAGAAAACGGCTCCATGACACGGGTGGCCGAAAAGACCGGGCTGGAGCGCACCCACCTGTATCGCAAGCTCAAACAGCTTGGCGTCAACTTGGCGCGCACCAAACGCAGCTAAAAATTCGTCCTGGTGCACCCGATGTGCCCACCAGGACTGGTATACTCTTGCGCTCAGGCCCGGTAGCTCAGTCGGTAGAGCAGAGGATTGAAAATCCTTGTGTCGGTGGTTCGATTCCGCCCCAGGCCACCAAGTCAGCACAGGAAAGCCCGCTATTTAAACAATAGTGGGCTTTTTGTATTGTGTTGCCATGTAGCCACCAGTACCGGTTTTTGTACCGTGTAACCATCCACCTGCGCCAGCACACGCCACGAATGAACGGTATCAGCCGTTGACGCTGGCTGCCAAAGTGGCGCGGACAGCCTGTCCGGCCGAGGGTGCGTCGTAGCGTTGGCTCACCGCATCCAACTTCGCGATGAGTCGGTCAACCTGGGAAAGAAACGCTGTCCGGCTGGCGTGCGGTTGCTCGGTGAACATGGCACTGCAATAGTCGGCCAGATCTGTTTCGTCGGCTTGACGTCCCCAGCAGCGCACCTCACAGTAGATCAGCAAGGCTAAGCGGCCAAGTTCGTCGTTTCGGCGTGCATGCTGCAATTCAGCAAGCAGGTCATCCAGACGCAACTGAAGTTCAAGCGAGGTTTTCATATTGCAGTGCAGCATGAATTTGGGCACTGACAATCACCTGACGTTGTTTCACATGGGCGTCATGTCCTCAAGCTGGAAACAACGCAACAAAACGGGGGGCTTTACAAGCCCATGGCTGGTCGCTGAGCCATCTGTGATCGCCACCGCAGCAGATGGGGATGGCGCTCATCGGGCCGGACCTTGACGATGCGCGCAAAGTCGATGGTCACGACCGCCGCGATGTCTGCAATGCTGAACTGCTGAGCTGCGACAAAGTCTTGCTCCCGGAGTTGGGCGTTCAGGTCAGCCAGAAACTGCTGCAGCCTGGCCAGACCACGCGAGGCCAGTTGGGGAATTTGCTCGTAGTTCACCGGGCCCGGCAAGGCGCGGTGCAACATGGCGGCTGAACTGTTGCGAAAGGCCTCGGCAATCGGCAAAAAACCTTCGAACTCAATACGCCCATGCCAGTCGGCAATGGCCGCCTTGTCCAGCGGCGTGATGCCCAGCATGGGTGGCAGTGGAAAGCGGGCCTCCAGATAAGCCGCAATGGCTGAATTGCTGGTCAGCACCACCCCCTCGTCGGTGCGCAAGGCGGGCACGGTGCACAGGGGGTTGATCTGTCGGTAAGCCTCGCCAAGTTGCTCACCCGATCGCAAATCGACCTGCACAGTCTCGTGAGGGATGCCTTTCTCGGCGAGCAGGATGCGGGCCCGGCGCGGGCTGGGTGCGGTGGCACAGTCGTAAAGCGTGATCATGGTGAAGCTTGCAGTTTGTCCTGGGTGCGGGTGTCGAAATCGCTGGCCTCGTGACGCTCATGCAACTGCGACGCCAACGGTCCGCTGATGCGGTTGACCATGCGCCCACGCTGGACCGCCGGACGTTGGGCGATGGTGTCAGCCCAGCGGACCACATGGGTGTAGGCCTGAACCTGCAGGAATTCACCGGCTTCATAGAGCAGGCCTTTGACCAAGGCCCCATACCAGGGCCAGATGGCCATGTCGGCAATCGTGTAATCAGCCCCACCCACATACGGGTGCTCAGCCAAGCGCCGGTTCAGCACATCCAACTGGCGTTTGACTTCCATGGCGAAGCGGTCAATGGGGTATTCCAGCTTGGTCGGCGCATAGGCGTAAAAGTGACCAAAACCACCCCCCAGATAAGGTGCACTGCCCATCTGCCAGAACAGCCATGACAAACACTCGGCCCGTTGGGCGGGCTCAGTGGGCACAAAGGCGCCAAACTTCTCGGCCAGGTACAGCAGAATGGCGCCGGACTCGAACACCCTGACGGGCTCGGGACCACTGCAGTCCAACAGGGCCGGAATCTTGGAGTTGGGGTTCACCTCGACAAAACCGCTGCCAAATTGGTCGCCATCGTTGATGCGGATCAGCCAGGCATCGTATTCGGCACCGCTGTGGCCCAGCGCCAGCAACTCCTCCAGCATCACCGTGACCTTGACACCGTTGGGTGTGGCCAGGGAATACAACTGCAGCGGGTGCTTGCCCCTGGGCAGGGCGTGCTCGTGTGTGGGCCCGGCAATGGGCCGGTTGATGCTGGCGAATCGGCCCCCGTTGGGCTTGTTCCAGACCCAGACCTTGGGTGGGGTGTAGGCAGAGGGTTCAGACATGGTGGTGTGGCTTTCAGAAGCTGACGATCCTGCATGGTATTTCAAGCGATGCCTGCGTGCTGCAGGCGGGACGCATGGCATCGCTCCGGTTTGCGTGGAGGCGGGCCGGCGATTGGGGCTTCTCGGCGTGGTGGCGGATAGCGGCCCGATGGGCCAGCGCACGTCTTTTTGGTCTGTGCGCGTGCCAGCGGGTCACTTGAACGGCGCCAACTCCGCCCTTGTGGCCCCTCACCCAAGACCTGCCGACGCGTCATGGGTGTCCGAGCTTTGGCCTGCTTGCTTCTCTTTCCAACACGCCGCACCCAACAGCACCACTTGCAATTGATGGACAAAATTCTCCCGCATCTCCGCCTCCAGCAAGGGCTGCTCAGGGGGTAGGTCCAAAATCTCGGGCGCGGCGGCCAGCATGGTGGTGACGATCAGGCCACACACCATTTGCAGGCTGCTGGTCGGCATGTCGGGGTAAATGCCCAGGCGCCGAAAGTCCTGCGCCATCTCGTTGGTGAAATGGGTGACTTCGGTGCGGATGGCCAGCCGCAGGATGCGGCTACCGCCCGAGCGCTCGCTGGAGACAAACAGAAACTGCAAGCGGTTTTGTCGGACATATTCGTCATACACCTGGACCGATCGGCGCACCATCGAGTTGGGCGCCCTGCCCACCTGGCGCGCTTCACGCAGCAGGCGGCGCAGGGTGATCCCCATCTCTTCCACCAGCGCCAGACCCAGGTCATCGGTGTTGCGAAAGTGCCGGTAAAAAGCATTCGGAACGATCCCCGCTTCACGCGCAATCTCACGGATACCCAGACTGGTGAAGCTGCGCCCCTCCCCAATCAGCGCCAGCGCCGCCTGCAACAAACCGGCACGCGTCAGGTCTTTGCGTTCGCTGCGGGTCAGGGTGTCGGGGCGCTTTTTGGCGGGTGGTACGGTCGACATTTCTTGAAATGAGTGTACGAACGTAGTTTATCCCACTCGCTTCATGAACCAAATTCTTCAAATAAATGCTCTGAAAAATTGGCTTTTAACTCTAAACGAGAAAAGCTGCATGGACATTCAGTGTACGAATGTACACAATGAAAATGCCATCCAGCCATGCAAGGACACCGCCATGAATGCCGACCACCCTCTCCCCGCCTTCGTTCGCTGGCTTGAAGCACGAGGCGAACCCAACCAGGCCGCGGGGCACCCTCCACTGCCTGCGACGCTGCCCGACAGGATGCTGTTGCTGAGCGCGGACTCTGGCGTCACCGCCAGCCTGTCCATGCTGCGCGATTTACAGCTGCGCCACTACCAGGGTGATGTGGTGTGGCTGCATGTGTGCCGCAACCCGACCGAATTGAACCAGGCCCGCGCCTTGCAGCATGCCGCCGACAGCTACCCTGAACTCTCTTTGCTGGTCCATTTCGAGGACCGGTCGGGGCCTTTCGACGCAGAGGCCCTGACGCTGGCCGTGCCCGATGTGGCCGAGCGCACCACCTGGTTATGCGGCCCCAGTGGCTTCGTCGACATGGTGCAAGCTTACTGGCGCAGCCACGGCTTGACGACGCCGCTGCACGTCGGGCGGTGTCTCACCGCCCCGACCCCACCCCGCCAACCCGTCCCAGCATGACCTGCCACACCAGAGGCCCGAGACCATGACCACCTCCTCCAAAACACCCACCGCCAGCACCGCCAAAACGGTCGTCAAACCGGCGGCGAAGAAACCAGCCACCCGTGTCGCCGGCAAAACGGCGCCCAAGGTCACCGAGCAGCCCTCTTTGCGCTTTCACCACACCGCCAGCCTGCGTGCCAAAACCGACGCGGTGCTCAACGCGCTGGAAGCCAAGCCAGAGGCGCCCAAGCACGGCGAAGCGTTGGCCGATCTGGTCCACGAGCTGATCGAAGCGGGCATGGACTATTATTTTTTGCGGGCGCTGAAGAAAGCGCAGACTGGCTTCGTGATGGAACAGTCAGCGCGACTGGGCCTGAGTGGCGCGGTGCGCATCATCAGCTCCGTCAGCCGTCAATTCATTGAGCGCATGGACCATGCGCAGCTTCTGGTCGTGTCCCGGCATATTCGCGAGCTGTATTGACAGGTACCATACAACAGAGCGCCCGCCGACGGCAACCATGCCGCTCTGAACGGACGGCATAGCGGTGGATGCGCGCGATGGCGCCGAGACAGCAAGGAGCAAGATGGAAGCGATCTGGTTGAAAAACTACCCACCGGGCATACCGGCCGAGGTGGATGTGTGTGAGTTCACCTCGCTCAGAGACCTGTTGCAGCGCAGCTGCCAACGATTTGCCGATTTGCCCGCCTACAGCAACATGGGGGCGACGATCAGCTATGCCGAGCTTGACCGCGCAAGCCGCGACTTCGCCGCCTATCTGCAAAACACGCTGGGGCTGCGCAAAGGCGATCGGGTGGGCCTCATGATGCCCAACCTGCTGCAGTATCCGGTGGCCTTGTTCGGCGTGCTGCGCGCAGGCCTGGTGGTTGTGAACATCAACCCGCAGTACACCCCGGCCGAACTCGAACATCAACTGAAGGACTCCGGTGCCGCGGCCATCGTGGTGCTGGAAAACTTTGCGCACACCCTGCAACAGGTGCTGGACCAGAACCCGGCGCTGTCCCTGACCGTGATCACCACGCAGGTGGGCGACATGTTCGGGACGGTGAAAAAGCTGCTCACCAACCTCGTGGTGAAACACATCAAACACATGGTGCCGAAATGGACCCTTGCGGGCGCCACGCCACTCACCGCCGCGTTGCGTTCCGGGCGTGCGCACGACCTGGCAGAGGTACCGCTCAGCCATGACGATTTGGCCTTTTTGCAGTACACGGGCGGCACAACGGGCGTGGCCAAAGGAGCGGCATTGACCCACGGCAACCTGGTGGCGAATGTGCAACAAATGACGGCGTGGATGGCCCGTGACCTGGTAGACGGCAAAGAGGTGTTTGTCTGCCCATTGCCGCTGTACCACATCTACGCGCTGACCTCCACGCTGGTGTTCACCAAACTGGGTGCACGCACGGTGCTGGTGACCAACCCCAGAGACATGCCCGCCTACCTCCGTGACCTGAAGCGATACCCTTTCACAATCATCATCGGTGTCAATACGCTGTACCGGGCCTTGCTGGATGCGCCCGGGTTTTCGGAGGTGGACACCAGCGCCCTGAAAGTGACCAGTGCCGGCGGCATGGCCGTGCAGCGCGTGGTGGCCGAGCGCTGGAAACAGCGCACCGGGGTCACCATCATCGAGGGCTACGGCATGACCGAAGCGTCACCCATTGTCATCGCCAACCCGCTGGACAGCGAGGCATGGACCGGCATGATCGGCCTGCCGATGCCGTCGACCCGGGCCGCGATCCTCGACGAGGACGGCAACCCCCTGGCCACAGGCGAGGTCGGCGAGATCTGTGTGCGCGGCCCTCAGGTGATGCCGGGCTACTGGCAGTGCCCCGAAGAAACCAGCGAGGTGTTCACAGCCGATGGCTGGCTGCGCACCGGTGATATGGGTTTCATGGACGAGCGGGGCTATTTCAAGCTCACAGACCGCAAGAAGGACATGATCATTGTCTCGGGCTTCAAGGTCTTCCCCAACCAGATCGAGGACGTTGTCGCGCTGCATCCGGGTGTGGCCGAAGTCGTGGCCATTGGCGTGCAGGACGACAGATCTGGGGAGGTGGTCAAGATCGTCGTGGTCAAGCGCGACCCCGCGCTGACCGAGCAGGACTTGCTGGCGCACTGCCGCCAGCACCTGACCAGCTACAAAATGCCAAGAATCGTCGAATTCCGAAGCGAGCCCCTGCCCAAGTCCAACCTCGGGAAATTCCTGCGGCGCGAGCTCCGCGATGGCACGCCAGCCCATGCTTCAGCCCCTGAGGGGTGACTTGTGTGAGATTGGTGCCCATTCCGGGAATCGGACCCGGGACCTCTCCCTTACCAAGGGAGTGCTCTGCCACTGAGCCAAATGGGCAAACTGGAGCGGGAAAAGAGGTTCGAACTCTCGACCTATACCTTGGCAAGGTATCGCTCTACCAACTGAGCTATTCCCGCATTGTGATCATCTTGGCGGAGTGGACGGGGCTCGAACCCGCGACCCCCGGCGTGACAGGCCGGTATTCTGACCAACTGAACTACCACTCCGCAACAGACCTTGTCTCAAACTCTGGCTCCTCGACCTGGGCTCGAACCAGGGACCTACGGATTAACAGTCCGGCGCTCTACCAACTGAGCTATCGAGGAAAATTCGCTAAAAGAAAAAACCCGTCACAAAACGGGTTTTTAGTCGACCCCAGAAGGTCAGACAGCCGCGTATTCTAGCGAGCGCAAGCGCACGATTGGGCTGTGTAGTCACCAGATTCGCAAAAAAAATGGGCGGGCGAGGCCTGAGCTGTCATGCAAAAAGTCGGGCAGAAAACCGACAAGCCTCCAAGTTGACGCGTCGGGGGTCCATTTTTCAAGGGCAAGGTCACCGCTACAGGCACCGAACCTGTTCGGCGTGCTGCGCTCACCCGCGTTGGCGCGGTTTCGCCGGCTCGGGCAGCGCATCCTGTACCCGTGGTACAGCTACAGGAACGAGCGCTGACAACTCGCAAGCCAGCTGCCCGACCCGTTGAAGCGCGTCCACAAACCGCGCATCCGCAAGCTGGCCATAGTTCAGGCGCAGGCAGTGGCAAAAGCGTTGGTCGGCCGAAAACAGGTGGCCAGGCGCGATGCTGATGTGTTGAGCCAGTGCCCGGCGCTGTAACACCAGGGCATCCACCTGCGCTGGCAATTCCAGCCACAGGAAATAACCGCCTTGCGGCCGGGTGACCCGGGTGCCAGCCGGGAAATGCGCGGCAATCACCTTCAAGGCGACCTCCTGTTGTTGGGCCAGGCTGAGCCGCAATTGCCGCAAGTGGCGCTCAAACTGGCCGCCTTGCAGGTAGTCTGTGATCGCCAGCTGCGAAGGAATCGCACTCGACAGCGTGGTCATCAGCTTGAGGTGTTGCACCTGCCGGGCAAACCGCCCAGCGGCGACCCAGCCCACCCGGTACCCCGGCGCCAGGTTTTTGGAAAATGAACTGCAGTTCAGCACCAAGCCATGCTGGTCGTAGGCTTTGGCGGGCGGTGGGCGGTTCAGGCCAAAGTACAACTCGCCGTAAACGTCGTCCTCGATCAGCGGCACCTGGTGCGCTGCCAACAATTTGACCAAAGCCTGTTTGCGTGCCTCGGGCATCAGGCTACCCAGCGGGTTCTGGAAGTTCGGCATGAACCAGCAGGCTTTCACCGGGTGGGCCTGCAACACCGCCTCCAGCGAGCCCAGGTCAATGCCGTCGCGCGGGTGGGTGGCCACCTCCACCGCGCGCAACTTGAGCCGCTCCAGCGCCTGCAACGCCGAATAAAACGTGGGTGACTCCACGGCCACCACATCACCGGGCTGGGTCACGGCCTGCAGGCACAGGTTCAAGGCCTCCATCGCACCGTTGGTGATGACCACCTCGTCCATGGCCAGCGTCGTGCCGTGGCTGGCATACCGCAGGCAAATCAAGCGGCGCAGTCGCTCATTGCCCTGGGTCAGGTCTTCCACCATGCGCTCGGGCTCCAGTCGGCGCATCGCGGGTGTCAGGCAACGCGCGAGTTTGTCCAGCGGGAACAGCGCCGGGCTCGGAAAGGCCGAACCCAGCGGCACCACATCGGGCTGGCGGGTGGACTCCAGCACCTCAAACACCAGATCACTGATGTTGACCGGGGTGGCGTCGGCGCCGGGCGGCGCGGTGCTTGGCTCTGCCTGCAGCGGCTGGGCTTGTGTCTTGACGTAGTAGCCCGAACGCGCGCGCGCCTCGATCAAGCCCTGCGCTTCGAGCAGGTAATAGGCGGCAAACACCGTGGCCGGGCTGATCTGCCTGCTGGCACTGGCCTGGCGCACCGACGGCAGCCGCTCACCGGGGCGCAAGGTCTGGGCCTTGATCAGCCGCGCGATGTCCTGGGCATAGTGTTCGTAACGTTTCATAGACTCAACTGATATGGTTTTTTTCTCAGAAACTGAATCTACCATTTCAGATGCGTCTGCGGCATCCTTGATGTATGTCACGAAAGACCATTCCCATCCTGCCCATTGCTGACAGTGCCACCGACGGTGGCCTGTTTGTGATGGATGCCAAAAACAAGATTTATGTACGTGCCGTCACCGGCCGGTTTGCTGCCTGGCGCTGGGCGGCGGTATGGCTGACCCAGTTGGTGTTTTACGGCCTGCCCTGGTTGTCCTGGAACGACCGCCAGGCGGTGTTGTTTGACTTGGAGCAGCAGCGCTTTTATTTGTTTGGCCTGGCGCTGTACCCGCAAGACCTGATTTACCTGGCGGTGTTGTTGATGCTGGCGGCCTTGTTGCTGTTTTTTGTGACGGCCGTGGCCGGGCGCATCTGGTGCGGTTTTGCCTGCCCACAGACGGTCTACACCGAAATTTTCCTGTGGGTGGAGCAGCGCCTGGAAGGCAGCCACCACGCCCGCAAACGGCTCGACGCCATGCCCTGGACGGCTGAAAAACTGGCCCGCAAGGGCGGCAAACAGGCCGCCTGGCTGTTGATCAGCCTATGGACCGGTTTCACCTTTGTCGGTTACTTCACCCCAATCCAGACCCTGGGCGTAGCAGCCCTGGCGCTGGCCTGGACCCCGTGGCAGCTGTTCTGGGTCGGTTTTTATGGCCTGGCGACCTATGTCAATGCGGGGTATCTGCGTGAGCAGATGTGCAAACACGCTTGCCCCTACGCTCGCTTTCAGGGCGCGATGATGGACCGCGACACCCTGGTCATTGGTTACGACACAACACGTGGCGAGTCACGCGGCGCACGTTCGCGCAGTGCCGACCCCAAGGCGCTGGGCCTGGGCGACTGCGTCGACTGCACGCTGTGTGTGCAGGTCTGCCCAACCGGCATCGACATCCGCGACGGTTTGCAAAGCAACTGCATTGGTTGTGCCGCCTGTATTGACGTGTGTGACACGGTCATGGGGCAGATGAATTACCCCAAGGGGCTGATCCGTTATTCGACCCAGAACGGCTTGGCCAACGGCTGGGACCAACCGACTTTGCGCAAGCGGGTGTTGCGCAAACGGGTGCTGATTTACGCGGCCCTGTTGTTGGCAGCGGTGCTGGCCTTTGTGAGCAGTGTCGCGCTGCGCAGCCCGATGCGGGTGGATGTGGTGCGCGACCGCGGTGTGATGGCCCGGGTGGTGAATGGGGGCGCGGTGGAAAACGTCTACCGCTTACATGTCATGAACGCCACCGAAGAAGTTCAGCGTTACCGGGTGACTGTGCTGGGTCACGCCGGTTTATCTCTGGGCGAACCGCTGGAGCTGGCATTGGGCCCGGTCGAGGCCCACACCGTGCCCCTGAGTGTGCACCTGCCGTTCACCGACGCCAGCAGCATGGCCGGGCAGACCTTGCCGATCCAGCTGGAGGTGACCCAGCTGGGGCCGGATCAGCCGGTGGTGCGCGAGAAAACCACGTTTTACGTGCCTCAGTAAGCCGGTGGACTCACAAACACCGCACCGACCAGGCGACAGCTGGCGGTGGGTGGTGGGGTCAGGTGAATAACCCGCGTGGACCGATTTGGTTGCAAACTTCCAGGCTCAAAACCCGGCCAGCACCGCACCCTTGAATTCGGTCTGGATGTACTTGCGAATTTCTTCTGAGTGGTAGGCCTTGACCAGTTTCGCCACCCAGGCTTTGTCTTTGTCCTGCTCACGCACCGCGATCAGGTTGACATAGGGGCTCTTGGCGCTTTCCTGGGCAATCGCGTCCTTGGCCGGGTTCAGGCCAGCGGACAGGGCGAAGTTGGTGTTGATGGCGGCTGCGTCCAGATCGTCGAGCGAGCGGGCCAGTTGGGCGGCATCCAGCTCCACAAATTTGAGCTTCTTCGGGTTGTCGATCACATCCAGCGGTGTGGCTTTGAGGCCAGCCTCGGGGCGCAGCTTGATCAGGCCTTTGTCTTGCAGCACCAGCAGCACCCGCCCGCCATTGGTCGGGTCGTTGGGGATGCCAAACTTGGCGCCTTGCTTGAGGTCGGTCAGGTTCTTGACCTTTTTGGAATACAGCCCAATCGGGAAGTTGACGGTGTAGCCCGCGCTGACCAGCTTGTAGCCACGGTCCTTGACCTGCTGGTCGAGATAGGGTTTGTGCTGGTAGCTGTTGGCGTCCAGGTCACCGGCGGCCAAGGCGGCGTTGGGTTGTACATAGTCGCTGAACTCGACGATCTGGATCTTCAGGCCGTCTTTTTCGGCGATCTTTTTGACCTGTTCAAAAATTTGCGCGTGCGGCCCGGCGGTGACACCGATCTTGAGAGGTTTGTCCTGCGCCAGCAGCGGGCTGCTCAGGGTGGCGGCAACAGCCAGGGCGAGGGCAGATTGGAGAAGGGTGCGTTTTTGCATGATGTGTCCTTTGAAAGTAAAAAGTGTGGAATGACTAAGTATTTAAGATAAATTGGCCTCTAGCCCTTATTGAATAAGGGTCAACAGCTATAAAAAACATATCTCTTGCAGCAGAGGTTGGGCAACATCGGGGCGACCTATTTGTGGCTGAGTCGCCGCACTGCCCAGTCACCCAGGCTTTGCACGGCTTGCACAAAAACGATCAACACCAGCACCACGGCCAGCATCACCTCGGGCAAAAAGCGTTGGTAGCCGTAACGGATGCCCAGGTCACCCAGGCCACCGCCGCCAATCGCACCGGCCATGGCCGAATAACCGGTCAGGCTCACCAGGGTGATGGTCAGCGCCGCCACAATGCCGGGCCAGGCCTCGGGCAGCAGCACCTTGAGCACAATCTGCTGGGTGCTGGCGCCCATGGACTGGGCTGCTTCGACCAGGCCGTGGTCCACCTCGTGCAAGGCGGTCTCGATCAGCCGGGCAAAAAACGGTGCGGCGGCAATCGTCAACGGCACCACGGCGGCCATGGTGCCAATGGATGAACCGGTCAGCAACCGGGTGAACGGGATGATGGCCACCAGCAAGATGATGAACGGTGTGGAGCGCACCGCGTTCACCGTGGTGCCGAGCACCCGGTTGAGCAGCGGGTTGGCCAGCACACCACGGGGCTGCGTCAGGTACAGCAAGATGCCCAGCGGCAGGCCCAGCGCCGCACCGACTGCGCCGGAGATCGCCACCATGATGATGGTCTCCCACAGCGAGGTGGCAAACAGCTCCAGCAGTTGGGGGGTGAAGGTATCAAACATGGCTCAGTTCCTTGTGGTGCACCACCACACCTGCTTGGCGCAGGTGGGCAATGGCGGCGTTGAGTTGCTCGCTGGCACCGCGTGCGTGCACCGCGAGTGAGCCAAACAGCTGGCCCTGGATGTCGTCGACCTGGCCGTGCAGGATGTTGATGTCCAGCCCAAAGCGCCGGATCACGTCCGACAACAGCGGCTTGGTCGCGTCCTCGCCTGAAAACGCCAGGCGCAGCAGCTGCCCCTGGTTGCTGGGCTCACTGCTCATCAGCTGGCGGATGCGCGTGATCACGCTGTCAGGCAACTCCTGCGGCAAGATTTCGTCAATCAGGCTGCGGGTGATGGTCTGTTGCGGGTTGGTGAACACCTCCATCACCGCGCCCTGCTCCACGATTGCACCGGCGTCAATCACCGCCACGCGGTCGGCCACCTGTTTGATCACCTGCATCTGGTGCGTGATCAGCACAATGGTCAGCCCGAAGTCGCGGTTGATCTGGCGCAGCAGGCCCAGGATGGAACGCGTGGTTTCGGGGTCAAGCGCCGAGGTGGCTTCGTCACACAACAACACCTTGGGGTTGTTGGCCAGCGCACGGGCAATGCCCACGCGTTGTTTCTGGCCACCGCTGATCTGGGCCGGGTAACGGTCGCGCAAGTCATACAGGCCGACCAGGTCCAGCAGCTCATCCACCCGGCGCTGGATGACCTCCGGGCGCTCATGGACCAGCTGCAGTGGCAGCGCCACGTTCTCAAACACCGTGCGGCTTGAGAGCAGGTTGAAATGCTGAAAGATCATGCCAATCTGATGCCGGGCGCTGCGCAACTCGGTTTGGGACAGGGCGGTGAGGTCGGCACCGTTCACCCGCACCTGGCCCTGGGTGGGCCGGTTGAGCAGGTTGATAACGCGGATCAGCGAGCTTTTGCCCGCACCACTGCGGCCAATCACGCCAAAAATTTCACCGGCAGGCACCCGCAGGTCGATACCGCGCAAGGCGTGCACCGGCGCCGGATGGCCCGGGTAGGTGAGGTGGATGTTGTCTAGTTCAATCATGGATTTTTGCCACAACGCAGCGCCCGTCAACATACGGGTTGGCTGCTGCGCTTGGCGGTGTAGTTCTGTGGAGTGACTTCTGACGATGGAGATCGCATGCATTACAAAATGCGGGGGTGCGATTTTGCAGGCACTCAGTCAAAACCGAAACGACTGTTTTGTCATGTCTTTATGGCTGGAAACGTATATACCGCCTTTCACGGGCTTGCTGCAAACGCTGATCAGATTGAAATCGGCTGGTCATTGGCATCGATCAGATCGACAGTCAGCGGTGTGGCTCTGGACTCTGATAATCAAACTGCGGTTGTGACCTAGTTGCAGTCCTTCACGAACGGCAGCTATATGGCGTTGTGTTGGAAGACCTCGGAGGTCGGAACTCGATGCTCTCACCCGGATTTCAATAGATTACGCAGGGTAAGGTCCCCACTATTGCAAATCAAGCTGATAGACTGGATCGGTCGATGGCGTTTAAATAGTTTGCCGGGGACAAGACACTCCCCGGGAAACTCATGAACTGTCTATTTCGCAATTCCCATATCTGTCAGCAAGTTTTGCGAAATTGATTTCGTTAGGCACCCCTAGTCGTTACCACTATGAACGATCAAGAATACGAGGACTTTCTCTCAAGCTACCGTCGTGCAAAAGAGGAGGAGCAACGTAGGGAAATCGAAGCAAACGCAAACGTCATTCGAGACTTCAAGGCCTACGCCTTGACGAAAGGTGTTGAACTTTTCAACGAGAGCTTCTCGTACACACACATCACTGGACTCCTTGCCTCGGCGCCTGGAATCACGCTCAAACTCCTTCAGGGAATAGAGAAAGAGCGAGATGGTTTGTATGCCGTCCAGACTCTATCCAAAAAATTTCAGAGTATTCCGTTTCAGGCTGGACTGCTTCGAAATGATCGATTTTTACTTTTAGCACATCCTCACTTTCGTCGCGGTTATCACGAGCTGAATAACTATGCCCCGCTCTTCATCGACCTATTTTGGCAGTTTGAAAATCCATCTGTGTCAAAGTACATCGCGCTGGATGAGGATCGCGTCCGAATAAATTTAGATAGCAGAGCTTATGTCGAACTCGATACGTGGTTTGGTGCACCATTCGACGAGCGTGTTGCAGCCATACCCAACGGCATGTGCAAGCTCAGACCACCTCTCGACATTGATCAACGCCACCTGTCAACCTTCTTCGAAAACTCGTACTGTCTAGACATCAAATGGTCGCAGGACGGCCCTATCAAGACATTTCAAGCGCTGGAGATGAAATCCGAAGATGTGAAGATGGAGATGGAGGGAAAGATATTTTTCCCCGCCCGCTACATCCACGCAGAATTTGATATCGACGCAAACACATTTCGGCACTTTGATGGGGCGATGCAGTATTACTCCAAAGAAGAATATTTCTTGCGCAGAGATTCCGACTTCAATTACAACGCAAAGAATCACGCACAAATCAAGTCCCGGTCTCGCAAGCTGTTCAAGTTAAATGGACCGGTGCAAGTTCAAACGTGGGTAGAACTATGTTGCCACTACCTTGCAGGCAATCCCTTGACGTTCGAGTATTTTTGTGGGGCGTATCCCCAATATGTCAATGAAGCTTTAGAGAGGATTCGAGCGCGGCCACCAACAATCGGGGACGCCGATCCTAAATTGCTTTAGGCTATTTTTCCTCGTAGGGGATCAAATGTCTGCGCAGAAGAAGAAGTTGACGCTATGAGGGAAATTGCATTTGGCTGGTTATGACTAGGTGTGAGAACTCCCAATGGTCAGTTTTGGGGCGATTTTTTATGCGTTTGAGTTGCCGTTTTGGTTTGTTGTCCGGCAGGATGTGACATATAGGGAGTGACCAAGCGTGAGTGATTTAGATACAGGGTGGTCTCACCCCCGACAGCGTGAGTTACCGTATGCAGATACGGTTATTGACTCGGGCTCAAACTCTTGGGGATGGCTCCGCAGCGCTTCTGGCGCGACTGCTTCGGAGACTAAGCTTTTACAGTTGGTCCGAAAGTCAATGCTCTCTTTGTGGAGCATCCCCGGTCCCTACACCGACGAAGGGTTAGCCAGCAGTGGTTCGGGCAAAGAGCTCTGCGATCTCATGGTGATCTTCGGTGACGACATCCTTCTCTTTTCGGACAAGGACTGTGCATTTCCAACACATGCGGACGTCAGAGTCTCATGGACACGTTGGTATCGGCACGCCATTGAAAAATCTGCTAAACAGCTTGTCGGCGCAGCTGGATCGCTAAAACGATCTACGACTCGAATCTTTACAAATGCTAGGTGTACAACAAAAGTACCGTTAAACCTCCCCGATCCGGCACAAATGCGCGTGCACTTAATCGCAGTGGCTCATGGGGCGGTTAGCGCTGCAGAGCGCTATTGGGAGGCCTATGGGGGGAGCGGTGGCAGCTCCGGCAGTCTGATGCTGAACACAGGACTTGAGGGAAGAGATCATGAACATGCGCCGTTCCAAATTGGTTGGCCACTTGGTCGGAATAAGTTCATCCACGTGCTTGACGACCTTACCCTCTCGCTGCTACTGGAAGAGCTTGACACTGTCGCTGATTTCACCGACTACCTAGCCAAGAAGGAGGCCCTCCTTGGAAAGGCTGGATGTGAGTTCATCATTCCCGGCGAGGAGGATTTGCTTACGGCCTACATCTCAAATGTCAGTCTAGAGGGCGCGCACAGTTTTCCTGACTTCGAAGCGGACTCAACCATCGTAATGCAAGAAGGTTCTTGGGAAAAATTCCGCAAGACCGGCCCGTATACATCACGCGCGACTGCCGCTTCCCTCAGCTATCTCTGGGATGACTTAATCGAGTACCAAGCATCTCATGTGATTCATGGCAGCACCGATCACTTTTTTGTCGGAAGAGAGTCGCAACGTGCAGATGGCAACGAGCGCGTGTTACGTGTAATGGCAAGCGAAAACCGTCGTGCAAGGAGCCCGCTCGGGGCAACTCTACGTGAAGGCAGAGCCATCTCATCAGATCACAAACGCTTTTTCCGAACTGTCGTACAGCCTGGCCGAAAGCGACTCTATTGCTTTGTCTTTCTGCCTTTTTTTCCTGATCAGCAGGAGCACTCTGAATATCGACAGTACCGCCAGTACCTATTGCACCTTTATTCTGAAGGTGCACTGCTGCATTTCAATGAAGCTAGGGAAATCATTGGTATTGCCATAGCGCCCTATGACAGTGAACTTGTGTCCGTAGACTTCATGTACTTCGACGTATACGACAGCCAGATAAGCCCGCAAGATCGTCAGCAACTTGTAGATCAGCTACGGGCGGAAAACCTCTGGAATACAAATGTACGCGTTCGCGCCGGTGAATGGGGTGAATCAGCTAACCAACCGCGCTGAAATGGGTGCGCGAGCTGTATGGCGATTGAGTGGTAGCGACAGACATGCCAGCAGAGTCAAGATGGCCGCATCAGCTTTGCCCTGCGCTTGGTCGCCAATAACGGCGACTCGCCATACCTGGGTGCCGCAAACTTTTGCGGTGGCGTGGGTTCTGCGACGCCGGCCTCTGTGGTCAGTGCCTTGATGTCAGGCACCGGTACGCTGATGCGCTGATTCAGGCGGTTCAGTCCCTCATTCCAATGCCACAGCATGCGTGCGCCCACCGGGTCGAAACCGGGGGTGTGCTTCATGTGCTGGATGACCTCAGGAATGGTGGATGCCACCGCCGTGCTGACCCTTTCAATGAGTTCACGCTGGCGGGGTGGATCAATGCCCAGAAAAACTTGCAGCAGTCGCCAGACCGGCTTCATGTTGTCCCAGCTCTTGCGCCCGTCGATGTACATGCCCGGTGGGTTGTCGGCGTAGCTGTCGTAGGCCAGGATCGTCAGCATGTCGTAGATGGGGGCCACACGCACGTCGTCATAACCAGAATACAAAAACGCCAGGTTCTTGGTGTGGCAATCGGCGTTGCCCAGTGCGTAGGTGAGCAGCAGCGTCACGGCCAACTGCTCGTAGGACGCACGCAAGCCCGTTGCAGGAACGAAGTCACGCACCAGGCGGGCTGTGCGTTCCCAGGTGGCGTTGTATTTTTGATCCGCGTTCAGTCCGAGCAGGCTGCAAAAATCTTCAAACCCCAGCCGTTGGCCGCTGGCGGGATCGATGTCAAAGCGTTCCACCACCAAGATTTGGCCGTCATCTGAGACCACCGTTTGGGCCACAGAAAATCCGGTGGCTCTGGCCGCTGTCATGCACAGGTGTTCGTTGAGGCCAATGAACGGTTGTTTGTCCGAGCTGGCTTTGACGATGTGCCGCTCGGTAGAAACCGTGCCTTTGCGAAACAGCGCTTGCGTTTCGGGGGTCAGAAATTTGGGGACCACACCAGACACGCCAGAGGCGGCATATTGGTTCATCAGGCCCATGAACACGTCGCGGGAGGCGCTGCCATGCAAAAGACCGTCAAGCTCATTGGCGGCCAACTGTGGTTGAGGGTTATTGCCTGCGCTGACCTGCACCCGACCAATCATGTTGTGCCCGACCACAGACAGCAGATCCATCGGGCTGGCACCCAAATGCGGCCCCAGTTGCTCTTTTAAGACGGACAGCAAAAAGCCCTCGGGCAGGCTCACCTGAAAGAAGGGGTGCAGGCTGGGCCATTCCCAACTAGGAGACTGCACCGGCATGAGCAGCGACACAAAATCCTCAGGGCGGGTGGCGTTGAGGTAGGTCAGATAGTGCTCAAAGCCTGACGGGCTTTGCAGCACCGCAACGTGTTTGCCGTTGACAAAGACATTCAGCCCGGCCTGGCCGATGGTCATGGGTGATGCGTTAAGGGCAGCGCTGTTGATCATGCTTGGCCACTGTTCACAGCAGATGTGCTCTGACGGCGTTCTTGGAGTAACTCGTTCAAGTTGGGCCGCCGGGTGGCGGGAACAAACGCCATCTGCATGCCCAACACCTCCAGCAGCCGCAGCAGTTTGATGGTGGACAGATCGCTGGCGCGGCCTCGCTCAAAGCGGGAAAGTGTTTCCTGCCGCAGCCCGGCAGCCGCGGCGACTTCGGATTGTGTTTTGCCAGCGGCTTTGCGCAGTTGCTGGCAGCGTTCACCTGCATCCTGGAGAGTGAGCAATGAATTTGCGTTTGGCATCATAAAGTGTCCTAGATGCCAAAGAGTTTGATCTCAAATGCATATTCAGTCAATTCAAAATATGCGTTTCATATCATAAATTGGCAAAAATCTTGATGAATATGATGTGTAACGCATAAAACTACCCACGAAGCCCTCGCCAACCATGGTGATGTGCCAACCAAGTCAAGCAGGGGCAACGTGCTGCCTACCATCAACAAAACGCTGATTCCGTTGCGTCCGCCAAGGGTGTTGATGTGTGACTGTGAACAGGTGTGTGCGGCCTGGGTGCTTATTTCTTGGTGTAAATCTGATCAAAACTGCCACCGTCGGCAAAGTGTTCCTTGTCCGCCTTGGCCCAGCCACCAAAGGCTTGGTCAATCGTGAACAGGTTGAGTTTGGCAAACTGGTGGGCGTACTTGGCCTTGGCTTTTTCTGAGACCGCCGGGCGGTAGAAGTTTTTGCCCGCGATGTCCTGGCCTTCCTCGGTGTACAGGTACTCCAGATAAGCCTGGGCCACAGCACGGGTGCCCTTCTTGTCCACGTTTTTGTCCACCACCGCCACGGCAGGCTCAGCCAGGATGCTCAAACTGGGTGCCACGATGTCAAACTTGGAGCCAAACTCTTTTTCCAGCAGATAGGCTTCGTTTTCCCAGGCGATCAACACATCACCCTGGGCGCGCTGGGCAAAGGTGATGGTGGAGCCACGTGCACCGGTGTCCAGAATAGGCACGTTGGCAAATAACTTGGCGACAAATTCCTTGGTCTTGGTCTCACTGCCGTATTTGCGTTTGGCAAACTCCCAGGCTGCCAGGTAGTTCCAGCGGGCACCGCCTGAGGTCTTGGGGTTGGGGGTGATCACGCTGATGCCGGGTTTGATCAGGTCGTCCCAGTCCTTGATGCCTTTGGGGTTGCCCTGGCGCACCGCCAACACGATGGTCGAGGTGTACGGTGATGAGTTGTGGGGCAGCTTCTTCTGCCAGTCGGCCGCCAGCCAGCCACCATGTTTGACCAGCGCATCGGTATCACCGGCCAGTGCCAGGGTGGCCACATCAGCGTCCAGGCCGTCAATGATGGAACGTGCCTGTTTGCCCGAGCCACCGTGGGATTGTTTGATGGTCACGTCCTGGCCGGTCTTGGCTTTCCAGTACTTGGCAAACGCGGCATTGAACTCGACATAGAGTTCGCGTGTGGGGTCGTAAGAGACGTTGAGCAGCGTGACCGGGGCGGGTTGCGCTTGGGCGGCCAGGCTGCCTGCCGCCAGCAGGGCAGCGACGGCCAAACCAAAAATACGGCGGGAAAGTATGAGCGTTGTTTTCACGGTGGAGTCCTCTGAAGTCATTGCGTCTGTGCAATAAAACGGATTCTGGGAGACGCACGTTCAAACTGGAACGACTGAATAATCATTTCCTTATTACAAATTCATTCAAGCAGACCTACTTGGGGCGTTATGGGTTTCGCCTGAGGTTATTCAAATCAGTCATCTCGATAAGCCGCATCGATGTTGTGCTCATCTCAAACGTGCGAGCCTGAGCATTCGAGGATCGCTGGGATGCCCAATACCTGCCCATTGGCCAGTCTTGGCAAAGGAACTGGAGCCGCCTGACGTCGTTTTTGAGCCTGTCAGAAATCGTCCATGCGTGAATGCCGCCATCGCAGCGTTTAGACACGTCCAGCGTTCGCCTGCTGGATCCTGCTGCCCCGCTTTTCCCAAAAGACCTTTGCGATGCTTTGACCATCAACACCGTCACAATCATGTTCACGTCCATTCACCCCCTCAATCACGATGAACCCTGAACAACAACACGCCGTACTCACCATTGCCCTGCTGGCCGCATTTGCCGACGATCACCATGACGAGCGCGAACGCGAGCAAATCCGCCGCTTGGTCGACACCCTGGGCGACCAGGCCACTGACCTCCACCTGGCTGGCCTGTACGGTCAGGTGCTGCTCAAGCAGGTCAACGTGGCAGCCGTTGCCGCCACGTTGACGGATTTGTCCCAGCGGCAACTGGCCTTTGAGACGGCGGTGTGCGTGTGTGACGCCGACGGCCACACCACCGGGCTCGAGGCGGCCTTTTTACAGAATCTGGCACAAGTGTTGCGCCTGGATGTCGGCGTGACCACGCCACTGAACCAGCAAGGCCAAGCCATGGCCGATCTGGCGGACGCCGCTGCACCCAAAAGTACCCACACCGTTGCCCTGGCACCGGCTGCACCCGCCGTGCCAGGCGTCGCAGGGCCCGATCAGGCGGAGCTGGACCGCTCCATCCTGAATTACGCTATTCTGAACGGCGCGCTGGAGCTGTTGCCGCAGTCGTGGGCGTCGATGGGCATCGTGCCCCTGCAGATCAAGATGGTCTACAGCCTTGGCAAGGCCCATGGCTTTGAGTTGGACCAGGGCCATATCCGCGACTTTTTGGCGACCCTGGGTGTGGGTTTGACCTCGCAGTACCTGGAGCAGTTTGGCCGCAAGCTGCTGGGCGGGCTGTTGGGCCAACTCGCTGGTGGCATGGGCAAGTCCCTGGGCAAGGCCACCGCCAGCGTGGCGTTCTCGTTTGCCACCACCTATGCCCTCGGGCACGTGGCCAAACGGTATTACGCCGGTGGGCGGCAAATGAGCACGGCGCTGCTGCAGGAAACTTTCCAGAGCCTGATCCAACCGGCCAAAGACATGCAGGCGCACTACCTGCCGCAAATTCGCCAGAAGGCCAGCAGCCTGGACATGGGGCAAATCATGTCCCTGGTCAAAGGGCGATAACTTCTGCTGCAAAAACGTCGACGTCAATGTGGCCCGCGACCGGGTTGATACGCGCTCAACCGATCGAAGCGCCCATGACTGCGCGCAAGTCGGCCAACAAGGCGTCCACCGATGCCTCCGTGGTGTCCCACGCACACATGAACCGGCATCCGCCGCCAGCAATGAACTGGTAGAACTTCCAACCCCTGGCGTGCATGGCCAACACCGCAGCCGGTGGCAGATGCGCAAACACCCCGTTGGCCTGCGGCGGGTGCAAGGTGGTGATGCCGGGAATCGCCCGCAACCCGGCGTACAGTTTCTGCGCCATGGCATTGGCATGGCTGGCGTTTTGCAACCACACCTCGTGCTCCAGCAAGCCGACCCAGGGTGCCGAGATGAAACGCATCTTAGAGGCCAACTGACCCGCTTGTTTGACGCGCCAGGCAAAGTCTTCGGACAACTTTGGGTCAAAAAATACCACCGCCTCGCCCACTGGCAAGCCGTTCTTGGTCCCGCCAAAACACAACACATCCACACCAGCGCGCCAGGTGATGTCTGCCGGTGAACAGCCCAGATGGGCCACCGCGTTGGCAAAACGGGCACCATCCATGTGCACCCGCAACTGGTGTTCTTTGGCCCTCCGGGTGATAGCACGCACCTCATCGACGCTGTAGACCGTGCCCATTTCTGTGGCTTGCGTGATCGACACAACTTTGGGACGCGGGTAATGGATGTCGCTGCGTTTGGTGACCAGGCTGCTGATCGCCTCGGGCGTGAGCTTGCCCAACTGGGCTGCTGGTGACTCGTTTTCGGCCACCAACAGTTTGGAGCCATTGGAGAAAAACTCCGGGCCGCCACACTCATCGGTTTCAATATGCGCCACCGGACTGCAGATCACAGAGTGGTAGCTCTGGCAAAGCGACGCCAGGGCCAAGGAATTGGCAGCGGTGCCGTTGAAGACGAAGTACACGTCGCATTCGATCTCGAAGAGTTGACGCAACATGTCGGTGGCGCGCTGGGTCCAGCGGTCATCACCGTAGGCCGGTTCGTGCCCGCTGGCATTGGCTTCACACAACCAGTGCAGGGCCTGGGGGCAGGCACCGGCGTAGTTGTCGCTGGCAAACTGTTGCCTGCCTGTGGCTGCCGTTGGTGCGCCATCGGCGTTCTGGATGGAGGTTGTCATGGGTTCATTGGCTCACGGGTATCGGTGTGGCCCAGGTGGCCAGTTTGTTGGGTTCAAGCTTCAGCGCTGACTGGAGCCACAGGCGCAACCTCGACAGTTTCCAAAGGCGCCACAACTGGAACGCTCGGAACCGGGGTTGCGTCATTGGCTGACGCCAGTTGGTACAACTTGGACCCATCACGTGTGCCCGCCACAACCAGAGCCCCCTTTTTGGTGGTGATGTAGGTCCAGGCTTTGGCACGCGTTGTGATGACTTCGCGGGCGGAGTCGTCCAATTTCAGCTTCTTCAAAGCGGCGTCAGCCAGCTGGGCCACCGTGACTTTCTTGCGACCCAGGCACTTGAGCCACAACTCGGCACCAGTGGCTGGCAACTTGACCGGAACCGATACGGCATCAACCATGGCCTCAACTGCCCTGGCTTTGTTGGCCTTGGCTTTGGGTACTTTGGTCTTGGCCGCCTTGGTTTCTTCAGGTTTGACTTCTGCGATTGGCTTGGACTTGGTCTTTCTCTTGGTCTTGACCGTGGCATTGACCACCGAGAGGTCTTCGACAGGCTGCGCCTGGGATGCGAGGGTGTAGGTCACCGTGGTAGTCGCCGCATCAACGGTAATCAGAGGCTTCAGGCCTTCAAGCGCCTGCTCCAGATTGATCAGATGCTGGCGGGTACGCTCAATCTCTTGGGCAATGTGATTGGCAGCTTCGAACAATGTTTGCATGCGGTGTGCTTCCTACTTGGTGATGTTGAATGGCAGTGATATGGTCACTGTCGAATGCTATTCCAATAATGACATTCCTCCCACCGTTTCATCACGCCGAGAAACCCAGTGCCCATTCAGAATATTTACGACAACGCAAATCCTCCGACCACCGGTGAGCGCTTTGACACGCTGCTTCAATGCAGAAATCTGGTGATCGAGCGCATTGCCAGTTCGTCAGCCATACCGCCGAACCGCTACGTCCAGACTCAAGACGAGTGGGTACTGCTGCTCCAAGGGACGGCGGAAATAGAGATTGACGGCAAGACCGAATCACTCAGGGCGGGAGACTACGTATTTCTGCCAGCCAACACACCGCACAGTGTGAAACAGGTGTCTGACGGTGCCGTCTGGCTTGCGGTACACCTGCATCCGTGATGGTTGGTAGCCAACGTTTTTGACCTCGCAGTCGGCCACGATCAACAACATCCTGGGTCTCGTCAACCAGGCCCAGATGGTTTGCACGTCCTCGAATCCGACACGAGGCCACATGGAAGTGACGCTGACTATGGCTGGAGAGCGCCCGTCAATCTCCGTACCTCGGCTCGCAGCGAACTTCCGTTTTCACCGAGTTGGCGATGAAACATTCTTCATGCGCCTCGTGATGCATTTGGTCGATTTGCGCCCGTGTCGGCTGCATCGCGCCAGAAAACGTCACGTCCGGGCGCAAGGTCACCACGGTCATGGCCATCTTTCCAGCTTCGTTTCTCGCCATGGTGCCTACCGCTGAATCGGCGTAGCGCTCAACGCAAAACCGTCGTTTGGCGGCAATCGATAAAAACCACAGCATGTGACAACTTGAGAGGGATGCCACAAAAGCCTCCTCCGGGTCGACGGCGCAGGGGTCGGACAGGGGAATCGGCACGACGTGTGGCGACGATGAGCCTGGAACCTCCACCCCGCCATCAAAGCGCATCACATGCCGCCTGCTGTAACGGTTGCTCAAGAAATCCTGCTCACCACGCAGCCATAGGATGTCAGCAACATATTGGGCCATTTCATTCTCCTCATTGACGATTCAAGCATCAAGACGCACGCAGGCGCGTCAGGGTACTGTTTGGCGTTGTGCCTTGACTCGAACCTGTCCCGGCGTGCCCTCAGCGTAACGCTGCCAGACTCGTCGAAAGTCACGGGTGGAGCCAAAGCCACAGTGTTCAGACACCCGTTCTACAGACAATTCAGGCGCTTTTTTCAGTAAATCTCTGGCCAAGGCAATGCGCAGTTGCTGCTGGTAGGCCACGATGCTGATACCAGCGTGCACTGCAAACAAGCGGCTCAAATGCCGGGCACTCACGCAGGCCTGGGCCGCCAGCTCCTCCAACGTCCATGCCTTGGCCGGGTCTCGGGCAACCGCATCCTGGGCCCGGTGGACCGCAGGGTGCATATGGTTGCGCCAGGCCAGCCAGGGGGAAAGCTGCGGGTCATTGGGTCCACGACGTTGGTAAATGACCAGCCGCCGCGCCACACGCGCTGCCAGTTCCGCACCGGCGTATTGCTCAATGATGTGCAGTGCCAGGTCAATCCCTGTGGAAATCCCGGCACTGGTCAATACGCGACCGTTGTCAACAAAGATGCGGTCCATCTCCACCTCGGCGGCTGGTTCAGCTGCTCTGAGCGCATCGAGCAAGCTGTGATGGGTGGTGCATCGGTGGCCGACCAGGCAACCGGCTTTGGCCAGCAGCAAAGCACCAGAGCAAATGCTGGCCAGCCGTGTATCGGCCAGCGGCACCTGTTTGAGCCACCGAACAACCGCATGGGCAGCGACGCTTTGATGGTCGACTTCTTCATGGCCATTGCCAACCACAATGAGCAAGCTGTTTCGGGGCAACTTCTCAGGCAGTGGCTCCAGCCCGGACAGGCCGACATCCAGTGTGGTTGCTACAGACGTCTGTGGGGAGCAGGTATGCAAGCTGAAGTTGGCCCCCATGTCCCTGGCCATGCGCAGCGCCTCCGCCGGACCGGCATAGTCCAGCAGCAGTACATTGGGTGTCACCACCAGCCAGATGGAAAGTGTCAGGCCGGTTTCCATTTCAGGCGACGCATTAAGGTAGCGCCAAACAGATTGACCACCAGACCCAACATCAACAACGCGCCTCCCAGAAAGTGGACCGGTTGGAGGGTTTCACCAAACACCAGCCAGCCAGTACTCAGGCCCACCAGCGGGACCAGCAAGGTAAATGGGGCGATGCGGTTCACTGGATATCGTGACATCAGGAAATTCCACACCGAGTAGCCAAACAAGGTGGCCGCCCAGGCAATGTAGGCCAGTGCTGCCAGGTTGGACAGTCCAAAGTTCTGCCACGCCAACGTCATCGCCTCGGGCCCTTCCAAAACGGCAGACAGGGCCAACAGCGGAATGGGTGGCACCAGGCTGGCCCAGACCACAAAAGCCAGCTGGTTCATCGGCCCGCAGCGGCCCACCGCCCGGCTGACCAAGTTGCCGCAGGCCCACATCACCGCAGCCGCCACGGTCAGCAGGAAACCCATCAGCGGCATGCTGGCCCCATGGGCACTGCCAATCAACAGGAGACCACCAGCGGCCAGCAACAGACCTACCAGCTGGTTGACGTGCCACTTCTCCTTGAACCACAGCGCTGTTAATGCCAGTGTGAAAAACGACTGCGACTGCAACACCAGGGAGGCCAGACCCGACGGCATCCCCACATGGATGGCGGTGAACAGAAAGGCAAATTGACCCACGGACATGGTCAGGCCAAAGGCCAGGTAGAGCCGCAACGGCACCTGGGGTGGCTTGAGGAACAGCAGCGCCGGGAAGGCCGCCAGCACAAAACGCAGCCCGGCCAACAGCAAAGGCGGAACACCGACCAAGCCAACCTTGATGACCGCAAAGTTGACGCCCCAGACCAGGATGACCACCAAGGCCAATGCCAGATGTTTCGCGGGCAAGGTCATCGGCGATTTCATGAAGCAGCCTGTGCAGTCATCGCTGATGGGGAGCAACCATGCGGCTGGAACACACGCTCGGTGGAGGCCGGGCTGTTGGCCAATTTAGCGGCTGGGCGAATCGGGCGGCGGACCAGCTCGCCACCGCAGTTGGGACAAAGCCCCCTCAACGGCCCATCAGCACAATCAGAACAGAACGTGCACTCAAAAGAGCAGATACGGGCGTTCAGGGCGGCAGGTGGCAAGTCCACGTTGCAGCATTCACAGTTCGGACGCAATTGCAGCATGGTCGCCCTCCTCTAAGCCGCCAGGTCAGCCAGACAGGTCTGCACATCCACAATGCGTGCAAAACGGTCTTGCAGGACCAGTTCGGTATGGGTCTTGATGTCTTGGGCCGAGAAAGTGATGCCGCTGCCGGTATGGGTCATCGGGAAAGTCAGGGTGGCCTCGGTCACAAAATCGACGCTATAGCCCAGGTCGGACCCCACGCGGGCGGTGGTTTCGCAGCACTGTTCGGTGCGGATGCCGGTGATGATGAGTTTTTGGATACCGCGGCGACGCAACCAGAGATCCAGACCGGTGTCGGTGAAGGCGTTGTGGGTGTGTTTGTCAAAACGGACATCCGGGGTGCTGGTCAGCCAGTCCAAGGGTTTGACAAAACCAGATTCCGGCGCAAAAGCGCCCGAGATTCCGCGATGAAAGATGTGCACCACCGGAACCTGTCGCGCCCGACAACCCTGCTCCAGTTTCAGCAAGGCGCTTTGAAAGGCTGACACATCATCAGTAGTCCAGAAAGGCATCTGGGTGAAGGACTGCTGCACATCAATGATGATGAGCGCTGACTTGGAAGTTTGCGCAGAGGACATTTTTTGAAAGACGTTAGGTGATGATGACTCATCCTACCCAAACGCCACATCACGGGTAAGACCTGAGACGGACAAGCATGGGACAAAATCCGCCAATCATCCAAACGGCGCCAACTTGTCTCAACCGAATTGACGGTGAGGTTAACCTGAGGTCATCTGACCAAGGCAGCCAACCTCTACCTACCTGGCGCGTGCGGCGACTTCCTTGTTCACGATGGTCTGGCCAATGGGCGCCAGGGCGATGATGGCCAGTTTCAGATGCTGGATGCCAAAGGGAATGCCAATGATGGTGATGAAGCACAAAAGCGCTGAACCCAAATGCCCGATGGCCAGCCAAATACCTGCAAAGACAAACCAGATGATGTTGCCAATCAAGCCCAGGGCGCCGGTGCCGATATCGTCTTTGCGGGTCAAGGCCTTGCGGCTGATGGCCTCTTTGCCGAACGGCAAAAAAGCAAATTGACCCATGACGAAACAGGCCTTGGCCCAGGGAATGCCGACGATGGTGATGGCTGCCAGCAGGCCCGCCAGCCACCAGCCCAGGCCCATCACAAAACCACCAAAAATGAACCACAGAATATTGCCGATGACACCCATTTCAGCTCCCGCGCGTCGTCTGACCTGATTGGATAAGCATAACGGCCCATTGAGACAACGGCTGACGTCATCAAGTCCCACCATGACAATCCCCCGCCATGTCGGATACATTGTCAGCCATAGACCATGTTTCCCATGCCCCAATGTCCACACACCCTGGGTGAGGAATCGCCAAAAGCCTCTGCCATGCGCATCACTCTGAAAGTCCCGAACCGGCTGAATCAACCCTGGTTGCCCCCGGGGCTGTACCTGGCCATGGGATGGCTGTTGATCGTTGTCGCTGCTCAATTGCTGGAGCGCATACCTCCATTCCAGGTGTGATGTGGCTGGTCGCTGGCGACGATGGCCTACACGGTAGCCGTCGTCTTCGTTGTCTTTAACTCTCGGATTCGGTACTCACACGCGGTTTGGCATGCCTTTGTGGCAATGCAAAAACTACGCGGCTTGATGATCGGCCTCTTTCGGGGGCGCATTTCTGATGGACACTCCCACCACCCTTGACACTGACGCCCACAGGTGATGCGTGGCGGGACACTGCCCGCAGTCACTATTGACAACATGTTTTTTCAAGAGTGATTTGCGGTCGACGCGCTGTAATTCCCTGTTACTGAATTTGACTGCCAAGGCCAAAAAGACTGAGACCCTTGCGCCCAATAAGTGACATCGACGGTCAGTTTCCGTGATGTTGACACTTCACCCCGGCCGCACCATCCGAAACAACTGCTCCGCGCCAATCGTGAAGTAATCCGCCGCCCCACCACCACGCAGCACATGCTCTGCCGCCGCCGTGTCATAGATCCCGTCCTTGAGCAGCCTGCGGTCAATATGCACCGCCACCACCTCACCCAGCACCAGCCAGGTCGGCACCGCCTCACCTGTGGCCGTTTGCAATTGAATGATTTGGGTGCGTCGACATTCAAAAGACACTGGGCTCTCCTGCACGCGAGGCGCGCCAACCAGGCGTGATGCTACAGGCGTCAAATGGGCCAGCTCAAACTCGCTGGTGTCAGACGGCACATTGGCACTGGTCTGGTTCATGGCCTCGGCCAATTGGCGCGTCACCAGATTCCAGACAAACTCCCCGGAGTCTTCGATATTGCGCAAGCTGTCCTTGTAGCCGACACTGGCAAATCCAATGATCGGCGGCGTGTAGTTGAAGGCGTTGAAGAAACTGTAGGGCGCCAGGTTGGTAACCCCGGCTGTGCTGCGCGTCGACATCCAGCCAATCGGTCGTGGCCCAACGATGGCATTGAACGGATCATGGGCCAGACCATGACCGTGACGGGGTTCATAAAAGTGAAAAGTGTCTGACATACGTCCCGCTCATTGAAGAAGAATTGATGAACTGAGCCCGGCAAAACGCAACCAAGCCGATTCGACCATGGATGGCTGCTGCCCAAGCAGACGAATAGAGTGCATGGAGGTGCGGTATCCCGCACTGTCCTATCTAAAGACCGGAGTGGGCCAAAAAAGTCAGGGTGAATATCCCCGATCTGCCTGTTTTCTTGGTTCATGTCCAGTGTCAGGTATCAGCTGGAAATTTGAGTTCCTGTAGACCCACTTCCGCTGCACTAGAGCCGCACAGTCGGCAAAAATGGCCTCAGGACTTTGTGTGTCAGCTTAACGATTCCAATGCACCAGTTCGAATGACTGCTTCTTCACGCGGTGGCTGACCGTTATGGGCACTATGCAGTTGCTGACGACAGTCAGGATCCTGGCATCTTGTATAGGCAGATTTCAGATGCTCCATACCGGCCACTGGCGACCGATAGCAACTGGTCCAAAGAGGGAGCCACGACTCAAGGAAGTGGCCACGTACGAACGTGATTGATGAAAGCTAACCTCGTTATGTCCGCAGTCACCCCACCCAATGGTCTACAAGGTTTCTAACAAGTGAAACTAGGCTATGACCTCATGGTCAAAAGTTGAATCGAGAATTAGATGAAGAGCTACAGTTTGGCTACGGATGGGCTATTTCGGGCCACAAAGCAAAACGCCCACTTAAAGTGGGCGTTCGTTCAAGCTAAGTGCTTGATTTGATTGGTTGCGCGAGAAGGATTTGAACCTCCGACCTGGGTTATGAGCCCGCAAATATTGCTGTGTATATCCAGCGATTTCCCGTTTTCTTAATCGGCGGCATTTGGCGTCATTCAATGGAATCAATGACTTAGCGTTGTAAATCATCGAAATCGCATGACAACACTTTAAACCTTGCAACCCCTGCTGCATTTTCATGTCATCTCGCAGCCTTGAAAATATCAACCGGTATCCCTGCATGCACTATAGGTTCACAGTGTCCATTGGGTCAACCGATCACGTCCACTTTTCCATTCCCTCGGTACCGCTGAAACTCTGTTCGGGCTCTAAAAAACACACCGGCGACATGAATCAGCAATTTGATCGCATTTAAAAATGCTTGGGTGAAATGCGTCTACCGCAAGCGATGTCGATGCTCGGAAGGTTTTGAACTTTTATCACCGAGTTTTGAAGTCAAAGACGGACTTGGCGACCTTGCCTTATAAGTTCAGAGGGTCTGACACGCATGCTGCACTTCACCCTAGCCACGTCACGAATGCCATTTTTGCGTATACTAAACGCCAATTGGCAAAAGGAGGTTTTTATGACTACAGCAACATTGGCAAGGGGACCCCTGACGGGCTTGTCAGCCGCATCGGTGTTGGGTGGCGAGCCTGTGCTGCACGCCTTGCCTCGCTCAGTTCTTGAATGGATTGCGCTGGTGCGCCAGGGCATTTCAGCCAGTGCGGTTGATGCTGTTGTGCGGGTGATGGGCATTGGCCAATCTGAGTTAGCACGAGCGCTGGATATTCCTGAACGCACGCTCGCACGACGCAAAAAAGAAGGCGTTTTAAGCTCCGATGAGTCTGGGAAAATGGTGCGCCTGGCACAAGTGATTGAGCGTGCTGTAGAGGTGTTTGAGGACGAACGAGCCGCAATGAGCTGGCTAAAAAGCCCCAATGCGGCTTTAGGCGGCAGCAGCCCTCTGTCACTCTTGGATACCGAGTTAGGCTCAGTGGCCGTAGCAGGCACCTTGGGACGAATTGAGCACGGCGTATTTGCCTGATGCAAGCAGTAACGCGCCCTGTGTGGCGCATCACCACACGACGGTTTGCTGATCAGGCGTTTTCTGGCGAAGGCGCACGACTGTATGGCGGGCGGTGGAATCGGGTGGGCCAACCAGTGATTTACACCGCTGAAAGCCGATCTTTGGCACTGTTAGAGATGCTGGTGCAAGACGAGCCTTTGCGTGCCCACTATGTATTGATACCGGCCCATCTGCCCGAGAACGTCAGCATGGAGACATTGGGCACGACTCATCTGCCAAGGGATTGGCGTACCCATGCTGGCCGCGAAGCCTTGCAGAACTTTGGTGGCGAATGGCTGAGACAGTCGCGCAGTTGTGTGCTGGCAGTGCCTAGTGCGGTGATGCCTGCTGAACTCAACTTTTTAATCAACCCCTTGCATCCCGATTTCAAGTACATCTCGCTGGGTGAGCCGGAGACGCTGAATACGGATATGCGGTTGCGCTGAGCGACGTATCTCCCGGTCAAAATTCAAAACTCGCTCCGTCGACCACTTCTTCGCCGTCGTAGAACTTCCCATTGGCTTTGTCGAGCCTCTTGGGTAAGACGTTCAGCGTTTCCTTGTCCTTGCGAACCAGATTTGCGACCATGTCGTACCTGTCGGCGGCGGTGGCACGTATCGGTTGGGGTAGATCGCGCCAATCGTAATGTCTCCGTCGTGAGCGACCAGTGCTTCAATGTTCTTCGTATATCAAATTTGTGGTGGCACCAATCCACCAAAACAAGCAGAACTTAAGTGCCACGTCCAATCTCTTTTGCCAGCATGAGACCAGGCGCCCACGCCAAACGCATCTGCTCCAGCAAATTGGCTGAAATGCGATGATCCTTGCGGCAGAGGGCAAGCGTCTGCAACATGCCTTCAGCGACGCGCTCCACCACCGCTCTCGGGTTTGAGACGCCACAGACTCGCCTTCCAAAATCAAGAAGATCCACAGGTAACGGATATACCTTGGACCCCTTCGACCCTGCAAATAGCTTGAGCGCCATGGTGTGATCCTCAAGTTCCGGGCCACCGTCATACCGCTGGTACTTGTAAATCGAGGTGCTCACCACATCAAACATGGGCGCCAGACGCAGGTCATCGTTGCTGCTATAAAGAACCCCGAAGTTTTTGAGATGCCCGTCACCGTTGCGGACCATCACCATGAAGGTCACCTGCTCGAAAAAGCGAGCCAAATCGGCATCCGGCAGGTTGATCAATTTCAGGGCAGAAACGATGCGCTCGTAGCTACCGTGGTACTTTCTGTCGGAAAGCATGTCACGCACCCGCTGTCCCATGAGCGAGGCTGCATCTTCAAATCCGAGGCGTGAACCATCGGGAGCAATGTCAAAGCGCTCGATGACAATCAATGAGCCGTCTTCGGACAGATCAAACGGTGCCACCTGGATTCCCGCCGCCTGGGCTGCGCTCAGGCACATGAATTCGTTGGCAGACAAGCCGGGGTAGCGCTCGGCAGCCATCTTCACGATAAGCGTCGGCACAGGCACTGTGATCCGGTCGGGCACCATAATCTTGGGTTGAATGCCAGAAATGCCGGCACCGGTGGACAGGTACGCGTGCATCAGGTCCTGGAACAGTGCGGGGCCATTGGCACTGGTCAGCAAGTCGGCTTTGTTGACTACTGCCACCGTTTGTGGGATGGGAGCATCCGGAAGTCGATAGCCCAGTCGACCGATACCGTTGTTACCCATGAGGGCAAGGAGATGCATCGGCGTGATGGGCTGCTTGGGGAAAAACTCACGAATCTGCTGAAACAGGTAGCCTTCGGGCAGGTTCATGTCCATGACGGGAAACAGGGCGCCACCGCCGTCAAAGTGCAGGATGCTCGAAGGCATTAGCAGAGAAACGCTGAGTTGGGCCGGGTCGTCGCGGTGATAGTCAAATGTGTAGGTCGATGCGTGGGCTAGTCGTCCGCTGCGCGAGCCATTCACATCCACATCGAGCAGGCGGATTCGCTCAGGCAGCATCATCGCCCTCCTCCGCAGCGAAGCGGCGCTGCATTTCCTCCAGGGTAGGCATGCCGGCCTTTTGCAGACTCAAGCAAAGGCCCATGGCACGCAAGATATCGAAGAGGGATGTCAGCGTCACGTCCTCCCCGCGTTCCAGTTTATACAGCACGGTCCGACTGCGTCCAGCTTTGGCCGAAACAGCAACCGCAGAGAGTTTGTTGTCCTCACGGTACTTGGCGATTGCTTTTCCAAGATCAGAAGGGAGTCTAATTTTGTCCATGATAATGAACATTATTACCGTTATTTTCTATTTTGCACATCATCGTGAACGTTTTGTTCACTCAAATATATCGATCAAACCAAGGCCGAGGCCTGCAAAGCCAAACCGATTGATCCTCAAGCTCAGCCTCTGAAAAGTCAACAAGATCAGAGACAAAGAAAGTTGGAAAAACTGCGCAAAGTGGTCAGCATCGTTTGCGCAATATGGCATTACCCTTGAGAATTCTCTCCATGTCGAGAGACATCGCAGATTTCGGGTCTGCATATAACCTGGCACAGGTTGCTCCTGGAGCAGTTCTGTGCGCACAAAACTTTGGATGGGCGCGTCGCATGGATACATGATGTCCAAGCGCCGAACAGGCGGAAACTGGCGTTGGTCGCAGTAGGGGTGACCAAGGTATTTATCGTCTTGTGCAAAGAGATCCAGATACGCCCAATCCAGCCTCCGACTCTTCAAGAGTAGGCATAGCGCACCTCAGCAGCACGTGAACCGCGACGTACCTGCCTGACGGTCATCACCGCTAAACACCAAATCTCGGATCATCAAAATGACCCGATTGCATTGTCAGTCCATCCCTAGGGGACGGACTACTCCTACGCGGCGTGTGACAGGATAGTTTTGGAGTTTCTTATGGATATCAGTAGTCCGGTTGTCGACATTGCGTGCACGGGCGCATTCCTGCTTTTGCCACCCAAAAACCAGAAGGCGCTTGAAACCAGCGCCCAGCTACTCATGATCACTGATGCATTCAGAGGTGCACCGATGGCACTGGCCGCATCGCGCGCCTACAGGGATGCCATTGAGACTGTGGCGAAGATACTGCCCGCCCCCAACCTCAAGATCCAAGACAGGCTCAATACCAGCAAGGCTTTGGTCACGGCGTTGGAACAAGTGATGCCGAATGGCTGGGTCGAGTCGCCCTCTTCTCTAAATGGCAAGAAGACGAAGAGCCCTGTTTGGTACCAACTGGTCAAGCTGTCAGAAAAGAAGCAACAGACGCCGCAATCCATGATCTATCTTGGTACCTCGATCCTGCTCGCCCTGCACCACAAGCAGCGCATTCCAGATCGAGTTAGCCGGCACCTCGATGAGATGGCTGGCGAAGAACCTCTCACTGTTACGCAATTGAACTTCCTTCTGGAGGGACACCTATCAGAGGAAACCATCGGCAGTACTTGGATCCACACGCTGCAACGCGAATGGCGCAATCTGCTGCGCCACTATTCTGATGCACCCACTCCACCACCAACCAAGCGAGGTCGAATTGCTGGGCAAATCCTCAATACCGCTATCGGCGGGACAACGACTCACAAGGCTGGAGCATCCAGCCACAGGCAACTCAGCCAGCTTCAGATGAACCGAGCAATTGACTTTGTCAGAAAAGAAATCGAACGGGACACACTCTTAGGCGCCTTGGGCTTAGTGGTAATGGCGACCGGATTTTCAGTCGATCTTGCGGCCGAACTCGATCTGCTCAGCGCATTGTCAACATCGAATTGGGCTGCTGCGTTGTGTGTTCAAACTGGAATGCTCAAAATCGACTATCGCATCGCCGTCAACGAACCGGCAAAACCTCTGCCAGGGTGCGAGCCCTCGTCCTTTATCCGCTGGATCCCCTTGCCTGAGAACTTGCATGCCAATTTGCGAAATCGTCTCGAACGATATCCATCGGCGACCACGCTGTGTGAGCTTTTTCCTGAACACGAAGTGCCCGGCCACATGGACCCGCTGTACCTCTCCAACGACGATATCCAACCGACCTGGGCACGGCTCCGTGAGAGCTTGGGCGTGATGCTGCGCCAGAGCGGCACCAACAGCCTCCATGTCTTTTTGCTGACTGGCGACATGGGCCATATACCACGATCCAAACTGCATTACGCCTCGGTTGGCACGGCCGAACTATGGGAGCAGTTTTCAATCGTCTACGAACAGTGCCAATGGAATGCACCCGTCAAAGTCGGCAGCGATTTGGTTGGATTTGGATGTCAAGTTGTACCGACAATTGAAACACTCAAAAGACATGACCAGTTGCTTCTTGATCTGGTTGAAAAATCTCGGCCCGGCAATCATTGCAGCATCAGCCTGCTGTACGCGCATCACAATGCGTTTATCCGTCATGCCGGTTGGCGCCTTGCCATGCTTCTGGCTTTACGGGAATCGGGTGCAATCGACCTGCCAGCCACCGTCAGCGAAAAAGATCTTTGGCTCCCATACCACGACAAATTTACGCCAAATGATCGAGGCGCGCAGCCAGTGCCACTTGCACCATTTGCGTTGGGCACAGTCGCTGCGATCAAAGCGCACTGCGCTGCCCTGTCGAATCGACTCAAGGACACTGGCGCCTCTGGGCATGAGTTTGCCCGCTGGTGCAAGGCGGTCAGTCAAAGTGGTGACGTTCGACTGCTTGAGTTGGTCACGGACATTGGCAATGTTATCCCTTTGTCTACTCATGACTTCATTGAATCATCCTTTACTGATTACACGCTCCCGCCTGATGTCGGCCGAAAAGCGCTTGAAAACCTACTCCGCAAGGATGGACTACCGTCAAGTTACATCGACGCCGTGCTGCGCCATGTGACCTCTGGACAGGTCAGGCCGTCATCGGTGAGCAACGCCAGCATGCACTCTTGGCTTATCCGCACCAGGGCCTCCATCAACAAAATCGCTGTCGAATTGTTTGCTCAAGTCACACACGGAATTTCCAAGGACTAACTGCATGGGATCAAGAAAAAGCACCAAAGCGGCACCTCAGGGAATCGTTTTTTCAAAAGACGCCAGCGCAGTGGTGTCGTGGTCAGTACCAGTAGACTCCGCTGCGCGTGCCCGTCGATTTGCCTTGATGCAGCGGCAGGCAATCATGGCTCCAGACGCCAAAACAGGCGTATTGTCGGCCAGACTTGTCTCTCTCGATGGTATTCACCCTTGTGCATTGCCTGACATTGAGCAATCCAAGTGCTTACCGTACAAAGTTTCCACTCACCTTGCCATCGAATGGCAAGCCAGCAACCCCAACCGACTGGAGCGCCGCTTCGTGAGCGCGTTGACGGTCCGGTGTTGGGCGAGTCACGGAACATCTGGACTGACCCGATCACTGCTTGAATTTGTGACGAATTCGGCTCCCTATCAAGCCATCACAGATCCGATTGCCGAACTGAGAAAGGATTTTGAGTGCTGGCTCAATGAAGCGCTCCCGGCAAGCCTATTTGCACATTGTTGTGGCCAGTCCTGTCTCTCAGCCGTGGATCGCAGCACCTGGGGTCGACTTGAAACCAGACAGGCACTTGCAACCTACGACGCAGGAAACCAGCAGGAGCAGGATCCGGATGTAGGCAGTACCGGTGTGCTTATTGATGCGGCCGTGGATGGCCAAGGAAAAGCAATCAGCACGGTTCTTCTCAAGACGGTGCTTGACATACTCGGAGAAAAGCATACCAGCAACATCGACGGTCTGAGCAAGCGTCGCTGGGCCATAGAGATCGGCAAACTGGCAGGTAGGGTCCGCAGCAGCAACGCCAAAACTGGCGTGCTGATGGCCTGGCCAGTCCATATGTGTGAGGCGGGCACGTTGGCTGAAAGCAATCCGGCAGCCAGCACCATCCAGAACTACACCCGAAAGGCCTTGCTCAAATTGGCATCGGCCATTGGGCAGCTGGACGATGATCCAGAGAACTGGACTTTGTATAAGTTGCTAGCCGTTTATCAAATCCTTATCAGCGCAGAACCACTTTCGACACGTGGAATATTGAGCGCAGCCCTCGCCAATTTTCACCATTACCTAACCGAGTGGTTTGACGTCGCCCCCCTGGAATACGGTCTTCAAGCAGGCAATTCCGCAGAACAATTTGTGCTGGCGGAAGTGATCTGGTCCCATGAAATCGATTGGTGTCTTGAGACGGCGTCTACTGCTTCGGATCCCATCATCGGGCGCTATGCCCAGGCGATGCTGCACATCGCCTCGGAGCAAGGTGTACGGGTCCAGGATTTGCGGCGGCTGCGCATGTGCAGTATTCATTTCGCGATCGACGCTTCAGGACCCTATTGCGAAATCGAAGTTGCACGGGATGCAAGCCGCGGCCGACTCAAAACAGTTCAAAGCCAACGGCGGCTGATCATCCGACAGGTCTCGACCATCGATTGCATACGGCAGTTGGTGACACAGCGGCATAACGAAGGTGCAACAAACTCGGCCTTTTTTTTTGGTGACCCAGCCGATGACAAAAAGCTATATCAACCTGGTGCGATTCACGCCTACCTTAACACCCTGATTAAACACGCCACGGGCGTACCGCGCACACGGTTCCATACACTCAGGCACACCGCCATCAGCCAGCAGGTGGAAGTTGCCTGGTGCTCCTCCTCTATCCCTGATGTCAATCCGCTGGAGATCATTGCAGCCGCGAGCGGCCACATTTCACCATTCACCACCCTGCGCACCTACTCGCACTTGTATGAGCAGCCGATACGGTTCTGGCTCAACTTGGCTCTGCATGAAATGCAAGGTCTGTCGACCAAGAATTTGGGCGAACTCGTTAGCCTGAAACCCAACACACTGGTACAAACCGCGCGGCGCAAGGCACTCACCCCGTTGGCCTACGCTTGGCACTTGCTTGAAGCCAAAAGCCAGGGTCTGGAAATTGACAGCGCAGCCAAGCCCTACCAATGGGCTGATCCAAAGCCCGTCGAAGTCAGCACTCCACGAGACCGAGGCTTGACTGTCGCCATCGTTGAGCGCTCCCTGCAAGACCTGATTCAGGGTCAAACGATTCAGGGGCTCGCCCATCGCCTCCAGATCAACGCTGGCACAGCCGAGACATGGCTGGCAACTCTCATGGTGAATCTCCAGGCGCGGGTCAGAGCTGCTTTCCCGCGCGCCAGTCTTCGCATGGATTTGGACTCAATGTCATTGATGGAACTGATTGCCCTTTTGGGCGGCGACATGGCGCGCACTCACCAGGCAAAGTACCACGCACTGTATGAGTATTTCCAATCCAGCCCTGATACGGCAGTTCTTCGAACAGCGGTCAACAGTTGGAATGGCTGCACACAGGGCAAGTTCATCAGCCTCAATCCGGCACACAAAGCACGAGGCCTGTTTCAGTTGTTCGCCCAAGCCAAAGTCAACCCACTCTTGCTGCGGCCCTTGATGCAGAACCCAATGAGTGATGCATCAGCTTCCGACGGCAAATCGGAGTGGACGGATGCGACGGTGAAAATGCAAGTTCGGGATGTTTTCAGCCAGGAACTTGGCACCGTCCCGATCATCGAACCACGGCAATTTCGTGCTGATCGACCCATGGTCTACCTGGCCTGGACCTCTGACAAGTCAGCAAACGCAACCTCCAGCGCAGCCGGTGAGGTTGCGGGCCTTGTCACCTGGCTGATCTGTGCACAGGCCTATCTCTTGTTGAAGGAACACAATTAGTTATGGAAGGTCGCAGCTACCTTTTGTTCAAACGCGAAATCGCGCAGACGGGCGCCACGCTCAGTGAAGCTGCATGGCAACACCGCCAAGCGCAGATAACAGAGGAATTGATGATAGACATTCCTGCGTTGCGCCGACTCAGGTCGAGCAGACTGGAGTTCTCTTACAAATTTGAAGCCACCGCCCTGCAAATACTGATCTTTCTCACGGAGGCCCCCCAACTCAACCTGCAGTTTGGGCGCCGCCTGGATGCAAGCGGTGACATTTTTCTCCAAGACGTCGACAACGTCCGTGAAAACCAGCGGTCCCTATTGGAATCCTACGAACGGGCCTACAAATCGGCGACAGATCCAGCCCAAGATGAGCGCATAAGAGACCTTCGACAACGTTTGGCCGACAGTTCATCAGCCGGACATATCCACATTCACAACACAGTCGCGGGCGAAACCTATGTGTTCGGAGACCTACCGAAGTACCTACCGAACACACGTGAACTGCAGATTCAGGCCAAAGTCATTGAACTGCGAGTAGGTGAAGTCACTATCGTCCCCTATCACGGCTTGCCGACGGATCCCGAAGTGCCTTTTCTTCTTCAGCACGGCTCCAAAGTCAACTGCTACCGCAGCGCTGCGTGTCGACAGGTGACGATTGGCACACGGTTGCAGACGGCCATGGACCTCAAAGTAGCAATCACCATGGTTATCGTTGTCGAGCGCTCGTGGATTGATGGCCGACCAAGTCGTGTGACCTTGGTCGAAGTACCTGCTGAAGGGTAGATCGCCATGCTGGTTCATTCAAACAGTTTTCTTGACCAATGAGAACTCCGTATGACTGTCCGTCAGCAGCAGGAACATGGCAAAGACGGGGCCGGGCATGTTGCGCGGATCGCTGGCGCTCTCCAGCGCCTGCCAGGTTCTGGACTGCAACCCGCCGGACTACCCGACAGCACCGGGTAGCCCATCAGGATGGCGGCTTCGACTTGGCTCAGGCCCATCCGGATCCGGGCGGTTTTGAGTTCATCCCCACTCGGGACATGCATTTGAAGTTGTAGGGGCATGGTGATGCTTAACTGATTGGCGTCTGATGAGATGTCCCGTCCTGAACTGGCGCCTGACGTTTTGCCGAGCCAAGCCTCAACTCTCAATGGCACAACTCGGTCACGTTCACGCAGAGGGCAAGTGCCCAATACAGAAATCTAGTTCGGCGCCTAGTTATACTACCTAAATTAATAAAGCAGTATAACTTTGAAGCTTTACTCTGAACTTCCGGTTTCAGCGCAAGCGGCTTATTCCGGGCTGGATATTGCTGCCAAAGACGCTGAAAGGCGACGCAGTATTGCTGCTTTGCCTGGCGGATTCGCAAGGAAGATCGTCAAAGGTCGAACCTACTGGTACTACCAGTACAAGAACCCCGATGGCGTTGCGCAACAGTTTTTTGTTGGACCGGATGATGCAGCCACCCAGGTCATGATGGCGAGGCACGCGGCACCTGAAGCCCAACAGTCAACGATATCTCTCAGGCAACTCTCCAGGTCAGCTATTGAGCTCGGATGCGCCTCTATACCAGTCAAGCACGGTAGAGTGATTGGCCGGCTACTCGATCATGGCTTTTTCAATTCTGGCGGCCTGCTGGTTGGCACCCACGCGTTTCTGTCGTACCAAAACATGTTTGGTGTCCGGTGGGGTGCAGGTGCCTTCACCCTGGATCTTGATTTAACACACGCTGGCAGGAATGTCACGCTGGCCATCGCACCCAACGTCGAGATGGACGCTGCCAATGCCGTTGGGTCCCTTGGTATGGGGTTCATTCCTGTGAAGAGCGGGACAATCTTCAAAAAACGCGATGAGGCTGACTTTGATCTGGACTTCTTGACGACGCTTGGACGAACGCGCGGTGAGCCGTTGTATCTACCCGCTCTGAATTTGAATTTTCGGCCGTTGAAATTCATGGAACTGTCACTGGAAGATCCCATGAAATCCACCCTGCTTTTGCCCAGTGGCCCACTTGTGGTGAACATCCCTCGGCCACACCGGTATGTGCTGCACAAACTGATTGTGCATACCGAAAGGCCCATCGAACAGCGTGCAAAGGCGAATAAGGACCTGATCCAGGCGGCTTGCCTGATGGATTACCTTCTGGACAATGACCCCGACCTTGTCAGCGAATCATGGGAAGACGTGGTGTCGCGAGGCCCGAGTTGGACCAAGAAACTGGAAAAAGGGTGCAGTGATTTGGTCAAGACCTTTCCTGACAGCGGATTTCAGGAGAGATTGAAACGTCAAACCTAGGTTGAACATGTTGTGATCGGCAAAGAACTTGCGGAACGATTGATTTAGCCAAGGGCATGCCCAACTTCCATATTGGTCAACGCCATGTGCCACTCCTCTCCGGATGCTTCCCGGTGAACCCCATTTAGGGGCACACACATTTTGAAGGTGAAGGAACCTGGGGATTCCTGGTAGACACTGACGTCTGATTGGTCAGCCTGAGCAAAGCTGGGCGGCTTGTGTTAAACCCTGTGCCCATGACCATCTCCATCAAAATTGATTTTGTCTCGGATGTCTCCTGTCCGTGGTGTGCGATCGGCCTGAAGTCTCTGGACATTGCGCTCAACCGGTTGAAAGGTGAGGTGCAGGCTAATATACATTTCCAGCCTTTTGAACTCAACCCGGACATGCCTCCCGAAGGCCAGGAGATCAACGAGCACCTGAGCCAGAAATACGGCTCCACGCCCGAACAATTGCAACAGACCCGTGAGGCGATCCGGCTGCGCGGCGCGGCTCTGGGTTTCACGTTCGGCATCGGCAAACGCGATCGCATCTACAACACCTTTGATGCGCACCGTTTGCTGCACTGGACTGGACTCGAAGGTCAACCAGGGTCACAACAGGCGCTGAAGCTGGCGTTGTTTTCAGCCTATTTCACCGAAGGCCTGAGCCCCGCTTCCCATGCGGTGTTGCTGCAAAAGGCCTGCGAGGTTGGGCTTGACCCGGCACGCGCCCAAGCAGTCCTGGAAAGTGATGCCTTTGCCGCCGAGGTGCGCCAGGCAGAATCCTTTTACACTAGCAACGGCATCAACGCCGTGCCCGCCATCATTCTCAATGACCAGCACCTGATCTCTGGCGGCCAGCCACCGGAAGTGTTTGAACAGGCGTTGCGGCAACTGGCTGCCAATCCCGCCGCCTGAAGAGAAAGAACAGTCAAGGAATTCGGACCGATCTCGAAAAAGGCAACCAGCATTTGCGTTGATGGTAGTTTCAGCCAAGCCTGCCAAAACCACCGGGTCAGGACGCGTTGATCCTGACAAAGAGCTCGTGGGCCTGACGCCTGGCCACAGCATCCATCTCTTCAGAAATAGCGTCAAGCCTCACACCACCTCGTCCACCGAGACAAACACCGCCAGCTTGGTGCGCTCCGCATGCGCGGGAATGGAAGGCACGGCAGACCAGCAAGCCCAAACGGCTGGCGTTGCGCGCCGCATTTCGGTACGCAGGATGTTATGAACAGTCAACTTCGCTCCTTGCGAAATGCCCATCAACCTTTAGCGACAAAGTTGGGGATGGCTCGCTTCATGAATTGGTCAAATAACGGGACCGTGAAGGCAATATCGCCATAGGCTGGGCTGTAGATCATCCCCTTCTTGATGAGCTTGGAACGTACAGGGCCGATGCTGTTGACTTTGACACCGAGGCAGTTTGCAATATCGCCCGATCGAATGGCGCCTGAACCCAGTTCTGCCATGGCACGCAGGAAGTTTTTTTCACCCGGTGTCAACCGGTCAAACCGGACGCGAAAGAAGTTCTGATCGAGCCGACGAATGACAGACTCGGCCGCCGATTGCACAACCTCCAGATCAATTGGGCTGGCCACCGCCAGATTCCATATCTGGTACCCCCATTCCTGGATGAAATAGGGGTAACCTTTGGTAAGACGGTAGGTTTCAGCTAGCGCTGCATCCGACAGTTTGACGCCTTCAACTAGCGCTGGCTCACTGACGGCCTTGTTGGAGTCGGCCTCTGAAAGTGCGCCGACATCCGGGAATGCAAACAGACGTTCAGCGTAGGACTTTGATTCGCCCGCCAGCCCGGGCAGCACGGGCAAACCAGCGCCAAGCAAGACGACCGGCAATTGGCGCTGCTGCATACGGTGCATGGCCATGATGACGGCACCCAGTTCCTTCTGACTCAGGTACTGGATTTCGTCGATCAATATGGCGACCGCGCTCTTCTTTTCTTTAGCGGCTTCACCCAGTGCCTCGAAAACATTGGGCAAATCGATCTCGATATCGCCACTGTCGGCAGCACCGGTTTCAGGGTCAATGTCGAGGCCTATTTCAAGCTCGCCCATTTTGACTTTCAAGCCACCCAGGAAACTGCGCAGCACGCGCAGGCCGCGCTTGACACGATCACCTGTTTGCGCGATCCGGTCCAACTCAAAAAAGACCGTTTTCAAAGGTGCGGCAATCAGCGGGCCAAGGGCCTTGTCTTCATGGGCTTCGACCAGTACCGTGCGGTAGCCAGCTTCCTGGGCCATGCGCCGCACCTCGTTGAGCAGCACGGTTTTACCCACGCCACGCAGACCGGTCAACATCAGACTTTTTTCCGGTTTACCGATCAGAACACGCCCCAGCAGGATGCGAGCCTGCTCCAAAACAGGCGCTCGTCCGGCCAGCTCCGGTGGTGGGGAGCCAGCGCCAGGTGAAAAGGGATTCTTGATTGGGTCCATGTTCTAACAAGTTATAAATAGTTCTATCTATATTTGACTATAACTTAATAGAACTGACCTTCTTCATATTCTCCCAGCTTCACATACCGTGTTGCTGCAAAAGGCCTCCGAGCTTGGGCTTGACCCGGTACGCGCCCAGACAGTACTGGCGGGTGATGCCTTTGCCGCCGAGGTGCGCCAGGCAGAATCCTTCGACACCAGCCACAGCATCCACGCCGTGCCCGCCATCATTCTCAATGACCGGCACCTGATCTCTGGCGGCCAGCCACCGGAAGTGTTTGAACAGGCATTGCAACAACTGGCTGCCAATCCCGTCGCCTGACCAAAGATCACCGCCAAGGAATTCTGGCGGATTTCGAAGAAGGCAACCAGGATTTGCGTTGATGGTAATTTCAGTCAGGCCTGCAAAAACCACCAGTTCAAGACACTTTGATTTTGGCAAAGACCTCGTGGGCCTGACGCCTGGCCACCGCATCCATCTCATCGGAAATAGCTTCAAGCGTCACACCACCTCGCCCACCCAGAAAAACAGTTCCGCCAACATCATCGTCATAGTCTGATCCATCCTCGTGGATAGCCCGGTAGGCATCAGTCGTCAGGTCCGTGCCGACCAGTCTGGCAAGATGGACCCACGTCCAGCACTGCAACAGGTCATCCTGGTCGTGATCCCCGATCAAATGACGCATGGCCTCGACATCACCGGATGTTGCCGCCACTGTCAGCCATTTCCTGGCATCCTGTGGCCGGCTCAGCCGCTCGGCGATTCCGGCCACCATCGCTGGATCTGCATCCACTTCTTCGATGGCTTGTTCAAAGAATGCAGGGTCTCCAAACTGGTTGGCGACCTCCAGCATGGCTGTCGGCAGCCCCAGGCGGGCAGCTTCCCGTAAATGCCGTTCATATTTCTCTGCTTTTGACAGCTTCAGGGCGTGTGCGTCTGCCCATTCTTTTTCGACACCGCTCAAGACCCATCCGGCCTTGGCACGCTGGTACCAGTAATCGGCACCCACTTCCGGTTCATCACCATACTCGTCCGGTGCATGGATCAGCGCCAACGCGTAATGAGCCAGGGCCTTTCCGCCTTGGGCGGCGGTTTCAAGACCATCCAGCAGGATGGGCGATGCCAAGACTCTCAGATTCACCCATCGATCATCACTTACATCCCAGCCCTCGCGTTCCGGTTCCAACGATTCGTCCTCATCGTCATCTGGCACGTAGGAGTCACTTTGTAAGGTGGCCACCAGATCCGCTACTCTGATCATGCCGATCTCGCGCTCTGCCAAGAATTCTGGCAACGACGCAGCGACCAGCTTGGCGATGTCCACCGGGTAGGCCAGCTCGACACAACGGCTATGAACAAGTGGCGCCTTTGCGCTGAGTCGTCGACTGGTGAATGCCTTTTCTGTAAAAACAGCTTCTGCAACCAGTGCTGCATAGGATGAATACCCAAAGGCAGCCGCCAGCAACTCGTAGATGTGAGTCCGCTTGAAATGCTGGTTGGTGCTGGTTTCGAGTTTCTTTTGGGCGGAGTACGCCAGTTCCTTGATCGTCATGACAAACCTTTCAAAAACGCCACGCCGACATCGGGTCAGACGCACACGTTTAAATCCCCGACAGCGAGGCTATGAAAAGAAAAGTTGAAATGACTGTGTATGGGACGGCCTGTTTTTACTCGTGTGCAAGTAGGGTGGGCACCTGCGCAAATTCTACTGAATTCATCCTGCACGTGTCTAGCCACGAGCCGAAAAGGTGGCGCGAATCTCAACAGAATGTCCCAAAATATCCGTCCCACCAATGGCGCCGTGATTGAGCGGTTGGATCATGTCAATCTCGCAAGGACGAATGTCGACATCATTGCAACACCATATCGGCAGCGCACCTCCTGGCAGAGCTGATGGCAAAGGGAAGATTCGCTTGATTTCGCTCACTCAGTGATGCACTGAACTGATCAAAAGTCAGATCCCTGGGGAAGTAACTGAAAGACTTCAAATCGAAATAATCCCTCGCTGACATCACAGACCGGGAAAGGGCGCTGGCAGCGCCCACCGCATCCTCGTGTGACATGGACGCGCTCAAATGCAACTCTGTGAACCCATGTGAGTCCAGATCGCCGGGGGAAACCGGACGCGCACCAAGACTCCCTATTTCACTCAGAAAATCGTACGTTGCCTGACCATAGCGGTACAGGATCAGGGGTCCGGCAGAGACCCCTTTGATGCAGTCTGCGTGCTGATCAAGCCATTCGGCAGTCTGGCTCATACTGTGTTGATCTTCACCTGGGTAAAGCAAGACGTTGACCTTGGCCCAGACGCCTTCATCGCGGCAAGCCTTGAGCAGATCCGATGCGCGCCGGAGGTAAGCCGTCGGATTGGGTGTCTTTTTCATGTGGCGCAACTGTTGGGGGCTGGCAGACTCCAGACCCAGATCCATCACACGAAGCCCTGCCTTGGCCAGCTCACAGACCTGTGAGGGGGCCATGTTGTCAACCCGCGTTTCAGTTCGCCACTTCATGGAAATCTGGCGGTCGGCGAACTCATTGCGCAATCTCGAAATCCAGTCGGTGGACGGGCTGAAAAAGGACGCTTCAAAGAACGCACGAATACTCGCATCACCGTAGACGGCCTGACAGGCCTCGATTTCATCGGCCAGCGCCACAGCCGACTTCATTGTTGTCAGTGGCACGACACCTTCGGCGCAGAAGCCGCACTTTCGACCGCATCCTCGGGAAACTTCAAAGCTTGGCGTAAAGGCATCGAATCCATCGAGAAGCCGGTAGTCCAACCGGGACAGAACCTCTGACTGACCGGCATCAATCCTGGGGAAGATACTCATGTCCGCTTGGACGATTTTTTGCCAGTTGGACGCATCCAGCAAATGGTGGATGAAATGGTCTGCAGTCCCATAGACCACCAGGTCGATGCCCGGGAGCTGTTTGCGGACCCACTGACCGTCATCGGCGGTGACCCATCGACCGCCAACAACGATTTTGGCACTTGGTCTCAGTTCCTTGATTGCATGGCAGACCTTTCTCGCCCAGGCCAACGCATAGCTGCTGGGAACAGACAGCAGGATGGGCGCGCTCGTGTCCAAGCGGCCCGCTGCATGGAGATTCTGGACAAAAGACAGGGGCTCATCAAAGTGGCCATGAAACACCCGAGGTGAGTACCCGTGTTCCTGCAGACGCGTGGCCAGACCAAGCAGTCCGTAGTTGAGATATCGGTGCCAAGTCGCCGCGGGGTTGTTGGCTTTTTTGGCCTGGAGCATTCCGGCGCTGATCATGAGAATCGGCAGGCCCGTGTTATGAAATTGGTACATGGTCTTGGATTTGAGTTTGGTTCGCTGTTCCGCGAACTGTCAAAGAGTCGCAAAGGCTGTGAACGGCGGAGTAAAGGGAACCACTCGGCGGAGTGATTGGGTACCAGTCCCAACCCCTACCGAACGGTCCGCTTAGGTCAGACTGTTTCGGCAGGCAAGGTAGATGCAATGACGGTGCCGACCAAAGTCCATTGAGAGCAGTCAACTGGATGATCACTCCAGGTTGGGATGGGTATCCAAGTATTCGGTAAAAACCTGGGCGACCTTTTGCATCTCTCTCTTGTCAGCAGTCGAGTGTTTCAAGGCGATCTGCTCATTGATGGCCGCCAGCCAGACTCGCCGGTCGCGCAGATCCACGTTGTAGGGCGCGACTTCATAGTCCTCACCGCCACCACCTTCATACTCTTCGCTGAAGACCCAGAAACACCATTCGCTTTTCTCGAAGGCAGCGCAATGGCGCTGCGCGTCATGCAACTGACTCATTGCGGAGTCGTCCAGTGGCATCCCTGCTGTCGCACTTTCGACAACAGCCAATGCATCGAGATAATCCCAATACAGCCGGTTTTGGGCTGGCACACCAATGCAGCCTTCAAATGGTTGTGGGACACAGCCTCCAATGGTGTTGCTGTCACCCGTGAGCAACTGAGCTTGTCTGGCCGTTGCGCGGCATCCGTCGAATTCCTGCCGCACCCATTGATGGTGGTAAAGACCAACGTACAGCTCCAAAAGCTTGGACGAGGTCTGTTTGTTTCGATTGCGCGCCGTGTTGGATGCCCAGCGTGCAATTGTCTCGTGCACTGCAGTTGAGCCGCCATGCGTCGCTTGGTGCATCTGCCAAAGCGATACCAGCCGGGCATTGCGCAAAATACCGTCCTCAAACATTGAAGGCGGGAAAGAGTCACAGTTGCGAGACCATTCTGTCCAGTGCTTTTCATATCCGGCGTCGCCCAGAAGCCACCGCAGGTGCAGAAACTGAAAGTCTCTGACCAGGAAAGTCGAGCCAAAGGGATCAAAAAAAGTAAATGGGTACCGGTCATACTCTTTGAAGAGCTGGATCAAGGCGTCGCATTCAATGTCACTGAAGGGCAGTTTTGAGCTAGAAGGCTCAGGCGTATAGCCCGGAACCCCGTTAGCGTCGTATCGTCTTTGCCATTCCGCTGCCAGCCCATTTGCAGAAAACGCCGCCGCTGACCTGTTCATGTTGTTGTCGGGTGCGACCAAGGAAAACGCATGGTCGATCCATAAATTACGTACCACCACTCGTTGTTCGGGGTGGTCAAAGCTCCATTGATTACGGCGTGGCCAATGGCGTATCGCCTGAGGCAGGAGTTGGCGAAGGTCCTCGTGATGCTGTGTCATCTCGCCCGCCGCTTCATCAGCCATCTGGTACGCCATTGATTCATGTGCTGACATCGGCTCTGCGATTTCTGTTGCGGTCAACCTGTGGCGCTGAGCCTGCTGCGCTGCGCGATTACGCAGCTTGATGGCGGCCATCACGCGCAGGAACCATCCCCGCGCATGTTGCGGATCAATATCGACGGCCTCACGAGCCTTGTTTCCGGCCTTGCCCCAGTCACCTAAGGCCATGTAGGCATCAGCCTGTTCTGCGCATTCATCGGCAGTTGGCAGACCCAGGCGACCGCGTTGCTCCACCTGCTCAAGCTGACGCACTGCACGCAATGCAAAAGTGACGGGTGATTTTGTCTGGCTGACTACCCCGATTTGGTCGAGTTTTTCATCCAGTCGTTCGACCTTCAAGTCGATCTTCTGATCAAGCAACACTGACTTCAGGGAGCCAATGCGTTGGTTCCAGTAGGCGTAAGTTTCAAAGCGTCGCCTGATTTCGCTCTCCGCATCTTTGATCATGGAAATCAGAACCCCTCGGTCTATCCGTCCCTCAACGATGGCGGAGACCTCCTGCGTCTTGCCACAAAACACTTCATCAAGCTCAAGCGCATTCATTAAGATTGTGCGTGCACCAGGACTGGCGAGCTTGTCCTTGACGGACATCTCGTCGCGCCGATTTCCTGCAAAGAGTTTCGACTTGAGATACTTGTTTCCAGCATTTCGAAGTTCATCTGAACATGGGGACTTGCCAGTGAGGGCCTCCAGCGTCGCCTGGAGCCCTCCTCTATCCTTAGCCCGTCCTTTTGACCGATCCTTGACAGGGTATTGCCGTTCGTCTGTTGTACGTGTTTGGTGCATCTTGATTCCTTAAAAGACCAGTCGTATAGCGGATTCAAACTTGTGGCCATCTCTTGAAGGTTCCTGCCGCAGACCTGACTCCTGGTAAGCCTTGTTGTTCGGATTTTTCTGGTTTGCGCGGCTATCTTTGATCTGGCGATGCGCGACGTTGTTTGGATTGCGCTGATTGGACTTGTGATTACTTTCATTGCGTTTCATGTCTGGTACTCCAGAAAGTTGAGGGAGAACGCAGTTTGAAACTGTGATCGTCACAAAAAAGAGGTACGTCTCATCCATGCAACAAATCAGAGGCGTCAGCGTCACTTGTCATTTTGGACACCTTCGACGCCAATAGATTTCTTTTGGCAAATGCCAGTCAGGTGAATTTGAGCGCTTTCAGCGCCCCGGTGAGTTATGCCTTCGCAGTCGAGGTGCATGAACGTCACCACATGGGCTGATTGCATCTGCCACCAGGAATATCCCGACGCCCCAAATTCATATTCATATGCCGTCACAGGACAACGCGACATATTGCTGAGAACCAAATCTCACCGCGATATGGAATCCGGATCAAGATTGCACATTGCCATGGAGTTCGATACAGAGCTTGCCGTCAGTGTCCGACCTGCTGTCAATTGGGAAAATGTTCGGATCCAATTCCTCGAACTTATGGATTTCTGCAACTGACAGTCGAGTACAAGGGCCCTCATGTGACGGGCATTTTTTCCTTGTTGGTCAACTCCATGTGGCAGGCCATCTCGGATGCTTCACGTGTGAAACCCATTTCAACCAGGTCCGCGAGACATTCCAGTTCGCCCGCCCAAGGTCCTTGCGGTCTTGATTCCTTGTCGGTCATCACCGACAGGTTGCGAGTAACATGCACGGCTAGGGCAACGCGTTGTTCGGGCTTGACCTTCGGACGCAGGCCCGCGTCCAGCAGCGCCGCGACTTGAGCGGGATCAGCATCAACAGACAAATCCAATCTGGGCGCAGCAGTGATGTCAAGCGCCGGGAAGTGACTGAAGGCACCAATGACACCGCCAACGCGAACACTTTTCGAAAGCTTGCCAACCCCCTGAAGGCGGGCAAGGCGCTTGACCATCTGTTCAGGTGTGTTCAAGCCGGTCGGATCAGTGAACAAGTGCAACTTGCGCAGCCTGGCGTGGTCTCGGGCCTGCTCAATCCATTCCCCGCTGCTCAAATATCGCATCCTCACGCCACGCTCGTCGGAATCTTCCAGCCAGCCCTTGGCTGACAGGTCCCTGAGTACTGCCGCCACGGTCGGATAGCTTACTCGGCAGGTTTCCTGAAGGTGTTTGACCGTGACCGGGTAGGTATTCCAAAGACGCAATTGGGCCAACGTGGCGACGACGATCTGGCGCGCAGGGAGTTGATGGGTATGTCCGTTCAGGCTATCACTTGCGAGCATTTCTGCCAGCCAGACATAGAACTCGCTTGGTGCGCCCGTCATGGAACCCCTGAACGCGGCGGCATTGCGTTGGGGGTGACTCTTGTCCAGAAGGAAGTGGATGCGGTTCGCGATTGTCGGATGGACCACCTGCCGAAATCGGGCCAGCTCCTCGTCGAGTCGCGCTTCTGAAAGTCGCGTTTCAGTACATACACACACCGCGATGTTCTCGAAAGGCTCACCAGCAAGGACGTAGGCAAGTGCCATGAAGGCGCCACGTACATCACGCACGCTGTTGGTCTTTTTGACTTCCACATGGATCTGCCCGTTGGGACCTTCCCAACAGCCATCGGATTTATGGACGCGCATCTGTGATTTCGGGCGGCGAATCATGATTGAGTTGCTACTTTAACAATAAAGTCGCAACTAAACCATGAGGTTGCAACTAAAGTGTCGACTTCGAGACAATCAAATCGGTATTGGGGCCGCCATGATCGGCTGTGCCTCTACCACACCATCCGGTATGCAGTGCAGTTCCGCACCGAAAGGCTAATGAGTTTCATGCAAATGACAAGCGGACAAGTTTGTTGTCAATACGGCGCAAATGCAGGCGAAATTCATGCTGTTCGAACTGGCGGCTCTCACCAGTTGGCAGAGGTCCGATAGAATATGGAATATGAAAGCGACAAAGAAACTCAACGGTGGGATACCTGTCCATTTTTCGGGCCATGAGACATTCCCCTTGCGGCAAATGTGGCTTAAGAAGGCATTCGAGCAAGCCGCCGAGCGTGGTTTTATAAAAAAAACAGCTTTCACTGAAGAATCCGCCATAGCCTCATTCGGAGTCGGCAAGAACATGGTGTCTTCGATCCGTCATTGGGCGTTGGCCTGCGGAATCATGTTTGAGGATGGCGATGGCTTTCGCTTAGGCGGACTTGCCATGGAGATTCTGCAAGACAGAGGCCTCGACCCGTACGCCGAAAACCCCACCACTGCGTGGCTCGTCCATTGGCAACTTGCCGGCCGCTGCTACCGCTCTACCACATGGCATTGGCTATTCAACCATGTGACTGCCCCCTCGTTCACCCGGCAAGAGCTCGAAGAGCCTTTGGCCAGATACGCCCGCGAACTCGACCCAAAGCATCGCCTCTCCACCTCGACGCTCTCGCGCGACTTGGAGACATGCCTGCGCAGCTACGCTCCGCGGGCTGCAGGCGGCTCTCCCGAAGATTTCGCCGAACCTCTGCTTGGCGAGTTAGGCCTGCTCCAAGAGATTCACAAGGGCCAATACGCCTTCCGACGCGGTCCGAAGGCATCTCTCCATGACGGAGCCTTCGCCTACGCCCTGATCGACTTCTGGGATAGGACTGCCGAGGGTCAAAGCTCACTTGCATTCGAAACAGTTGCGTATTCGGAAGGTTCACCGGGGCGGGTCTTCAAGCTCGATGAAGAGTCAATCGCGCAGCGGTTAATCTCGCTTGCCGATTTCACAGGCGGTAAGCTTGCGTGGACCGACTCCGCAGGTCTGCGCCAAGTCCACCGGAAAATCCTGTCCAAAGAGGATCGCAAAGAAATGATTAGGCGCGCCTATGACTAAGACAGAAGATGAGGTGCTGTCGGACATCGTCCAAATTTCGCGCCAATATCAACGATCGATCCGGATCGATGCGGACATCGGCCGGGCCGACGCATTGGATGGCTACATCTTCCATTCAACCGCTTCTTCGGTGATCGATGGGATGTGTCGGCAGGTCGCCGGGACCAATCAGCGCAGCTTCACTTGGACCGGTCCCTTCGGCGGCGGAAAGTCCTCATTGGCCGTCGCCCTCGCGAGCGCTCTGCACCCCGACAAAGCCCTGCGAGCGAAAGCCCGCTCGGCCTTGCAGCTTGACTCCAAACCAGCGTTCGACAAAGCCTTCCCCGTCCGCAAGGGGTGGCTTGTCGTCCCGACAGTAGGCCGACGCGGAAGCGTCGTTTCCGAGTTGGGCGCGGCGATACGCAAGGCCCAAGGCAAGAGCTTCGATGGCCGCAACAAGCCCAGTGCCCAAAGCGTCATCGCCGATCTGCTCGCGGAAGCAAAGGAGCGCCACAAAGATGGCGTCTTGGTCTTCATCGACGAAATGGGCAAGTTCCTCGAAGCCTCCGCACTCGGTTCCGGCGACGATGTCTACTTCTTCCAAGAATTGGCGGAGGCCTCCGCCCGCGCGGAAGGCCGCCTGGTAGTTGTCGGTGTCCTGCATCAATCGTTCGCGCAGTATTCAGCCCGGCTGGGCATCGATACCCGAGACGATTGGACCAAGGTCCAAGGCCGCTACCTGGATCTTCCATTCGTTGCGGCGAGCGATGAAGTCGTCGAGCTCATCGGCCGCGCGATCGAAGCCAAACGGCGCCCGGAGTGGATGCTCGATGCGTCGAACACAGTCGCAGATGCCATCCGTTCGAGGCGGCCCGCTGTCGGAAAAGACTTCGCTGCCGCATTGGCTCGATGCTGGCCGCTTCACCCTGCCATGGCCGCCCTGCTCGGACCGATATCCAAGCGCCAATTCGGGCAAAACGAGCGCAGCACGTTCGGCTTTCTCTCCTCGGTCGAAGCCCATGGATTCCGCTCCTACCTCCAATCGACTCCACTGAGCGAAGCGACTTGGTATCGCCCGAGCGACTATTGGGACTATCTGCGCTCGAACCTCGAGCCTGCGATTCTGGCCTCGCCCGATGGCCACCGCTGGTCCCAAGCGGTCGAAGCCGTCGAGCGAGCCGAAGCCAAATCAGGCGAACCGCTGCTGGTATCGATGATCAAGAACATCGCCATCATCGACATGTTCCGCAACGGCTCCGGCCTGGCTGCCGATTTGCCGGTGCTTTCTGCTTTGTTCTACAAGGTTTCGCAAGAAGAAGTCGATGAGGCCCTGCGCAAGCTCGCCTCGTTGAAAGTCGCCTTGTTCAAGAGCTACACAGGGGCTTGGTCTGTCTTCGAAGGTAGCGACTTTGACATCGATGCAGCCATCGCCCAAGCGTTGGCCGCGTCCGCTGGCATCGATTACGCCAAGCTCTCGCAACTCATGGGCATGCATCCTGTGGTCGCCAAGCGGCACTACCACGAGACAGGCTCTATGCGATGGATGGAGCTGTCACTGCGCAGCGTCGAACAAACCGAGAAGATCGCCCAAGGCTACGAGCCACAACGTGGCGAATTCGGTCAGTTCATCCTTGCCCTCCCCAGCAGGGGAATGTCTGCCCGAGAGGCCCGCAAGAGGGCCCAAGCCTGCGCGCGCATGGAACCATGGCCGGTGCTGGTGGGCATTCCGTCCAATCATGCCCGCATCGCGGAGCTGTCGGCCGAGTTAGTGGCGCTCGAACAAGTCAAGGAACGCCACGAGCTGGGCGGCGATCCCGTTGCTCGCCGCGAAGTCTTTGCCCGGCTTGCAGCAACCCGATCAGACCTGGAGGACCAGCTCCAAGCGGCGGTCTCCCTGTCTAAGTGGCATGACGGAAGCGAAGAAGTCATCGAACCGGGCGCCAAGCTTTCACCAGTCGCCTCCGGCCTCGCCGATCAGATTTATTGGTCCTGCCCGCCGGTTTGGAGCGAGTTGGTCAACCGTGACAGCGTATCGAGCAACAGCGTCAAGGCAAGGCGCGATTTGCTGCATGCAATGATCAAAGCCGAAGGCAAAGAACGGTTGGGCATTGAAGGTTTTCCCGCAGAGCGAGGCCTGTTCGACACCTTATTGGTTGCCTCAGACCTCTACCGCAAGGAAGGCGATTCCTGGCGCTTCTGCCACCCTTCCGAGGCCTCGGGCGAAGGGTTCGCCGAGCTATGGAAATCCACAAAGGAGCTTTTTGCAGACACCAGCGCCCGCGTTGGCGTTGATGCGATCTATGAGCGTTGGAGCCAGCCGCCTTTTGGCATGAAGCAAGGCATCCTCCCTGTGTTCCTGACCGCTTTCCTGCTTGCTCACAAAGCCAATGTGGCCGTCTACAAAGAAGGCATGTTCATTCCGAGGCTGGGCGATGTGGACATCGACGAATGCCTGCAAGACCCATCGCGCTTCACTCTGCGCTGGATTGCCATCGACGAAGACAAGAACAGCATCCTCGAAGGCATATCCAAGCTTCTTGCCGAAGTTGGAGAGAAGGCAGGCACTTCCGACCCACTCGATGCCGCCAGGGGTCTGGTCGCCATGGTCTTCAACCTGCCCGAATGGTCGCGGCGCACCCAACGCATTGGCGACACGGCAAAAGCCATACGGGACATGCTGCTCAAGGCCAATGATCCCCACAAGGTGTTGTTTGTCGACTTGGCGTCCTTGCTTGGCGCAGCCGATGGCAAATCGTATGTAAAGGAGTTGCGCGCGCCCTTGCAGGAGATTGCGACTGCCTACTCAAAGATGCTCGCGGAAGTCGAGGCCAAGATGTTCGAAGCTCTCGACGCGACCGGAGAGGATTTGGAGTCGCTGCGAAACAGGGCCAAATCTGTCGCTGGCGTCGCCGGAAATTTCCGACTGGATGCGTTTTCGACTCGCCTTGGCTCCTACGATGGCTCTCGCGAGTCACTCGAAGGCCTACTAAGTCTGGCAGCTGACAAGCCGCCTCGCGATTGGGTGGATCGGCACATCGATGCAGCCCTGTTGGAGCTCTCCCAGTTCGCGCGGCGTTTCCGCGAGGCGGAGGCCTTTGTCTCAATTCAAGGCCGCAAAGCCCGAAGCGAAGCCATTGCAGTGGTCATCGGAGCTGGCTCGGACACTAGGACGATCTCCCGAACATTCGCCATCTCCGAGCGCCATCGCAAGACCGTTGACGACAAGGCTGATGAGTTGGTTTCGATGCTGCAAAGCCAAGGCTTGAGCACTGACGTATTGCTGGCCATCTTGGCCAAAACCGGCATGAAGCTGGCGACGGACAAGGAGCAATCAAATGGTTGAACGGCACGTTTTGGGCATCTCAGGCGGCAAGGACAGCGCGGCTCTGGCCGTCTGGATGCGCGACAAGCATCCCGAGCTGGACATCGACTACTTCTTCACCGACACGGGTGAAGAACTCCCTGAGGTCTATGAGTTTCTTGGACGACTCGAAGGCTATCTTGGCAAGCCCATCGCGCGGCTCAATCCACGCAGAGACTTCCGATTTTGGCTGCGCGAATACAACCACTTTCTGCCCAGCCCTCAAACCCGCTGGTGCACTCGCAAGCTCAAGCTCGCGCCGTTCGAACAATGGGTGAAGCCATGGCTCGCGGCAGGCGACAAAGTGTTCTCTTATGTGGCGATCCGGTCCGATGAAGACTACCGCGAAGGCTACTCGGCAAAGGCCGAAAACCTGTTCGTCCGGCTGCCCTTTCGCGAGGCTGGAATCGACAAGCCAGGCGTCGTCGACATCCTTGAATCATCAGGGGTCGGCTACCCTAAGTACTACGAGTGGCGCTCACGAAGCGGCTGCACTTTCTGCTTCTTCCAGCAGAAGATCGAATGGGTCCGATTGAGAGAACAGCATCCAGAAGACTACGAAAAAGCCAAGGAACTAGAAAAGGACGCCGTGGAGAATGGCTCGCCCTTTACATGGTCGAAAGGCGAGTCTCTTTTGGAAATGGAAAAGCCCGAGCGTATTGCGGAAATCAAAGCCGAATACGAAATCCGCCGAGCCCGATTGCGCAAGAGTATTCCCATTAACCCGCTGAGACCAGTTAAGTCCTGCCCTGATGACATCGACGACATCTATGGAGACGATGAGGGCAACGGCTCCTGCATTGTGTGCCACAAGTAGTTCAGAGTAGGTCCAGGCATGCGTCCAAATTGGATATAGAAACGGATCGACTACCAAGGTTGCTGAAAACCGAGAATTCGTCCTTACTAACCGATATAGAAGCCCTCTTAACTGAGGTCAAAGATACCTGTGATGCGTACTTAACGAATAGTTCAATTTGATAAACACCCGTTTGCCAAGCACCCGATTCGTATCCCACTCGTTGAACTGGTACGAACAAAACAGACTGCTGTATCGAGGTCTGGGGAGAAATAGCAAAGTCGCCAAACGGCCGTCCAAGTAGCCGTCGAGTGATGTGTTTTTCGGTTGGCTCCATCGAAATCACTAGATCGGGGCGGTAGCGCATTTCCACTTTGCCAAGTGAAATACGCAGAAGAAACATCTCGACGATAGCGGTAGAAAGTCCACCGTTGACAACGGTGATTGGAAGTACCAACTCAAAGGCTTTGGCGGATGCATCTTTTGGGGCAGCGAACTCTAGGGCGCTCCAGAGAACAGCACAGTTGGCAGTTAAACGTTGATTGATTGCTTCGGGATATGAGGCGGTGATCGTGCTCAATACCCAACCATCGAACTCGTCCCGCGACATTTTTCTTCCTTTAATCGCAGCCTGAGTCATGCGAGAGACAAGCTCGTAGATCAGGGACTCCCTGAGTGCGATAGGAAGAGGATCAATAGACTTCGCAGTTAGGTATCGATCTACTTTTGTAATTGCCTGGTCTAGTAACGCTAGTGTGTCCACTGAGTTCGGCGTTGGTACTTCCACTCCATGGAAAGGTGCATCATTCACTACGGCGGCCGCAATCGGTCCTGCCAGCATAAGCTGGTACTTGTCAGCTGCACCAGATGCTTTGAGGTCACTGCACCATGCCTCCACGTTTGCTTTGGTGATCTGATTCTTGGAAGACTTAACCTGTTGAACACAGGTCAGACCATCTGCATACACCCATAGGATGTCCACTTTGTCGTTTGCTGAATCAGGTTCAAGAGTGACATAGACCCACGTGTTGTTGGACGTTAGAGTGTCAAGTAGACACACGAGAGTCTGCACCGCAAACCCTCGGAGCGCTTCGCGACCGCCCATGACTAGCCCTCAACCTCGAAGAAATCCATCGCCATTCCTCCCCAATCGAAGCGAATTTTCTCGATTCCTTGCCGCATCTTTTCGCTAGGCGCCTCGTCTTCCAATCGTGCCCATGCTGCAATGAGCGAAAGAACTTCTCTGGCATACTGAACTTCTGGCCCATCCTCATTTCGCAGCGCAGCAAAGAGACGATCATGCACCGGATGACGTGTATTCAAAGTTACAAGAATAACTCCCCCAGCCGTGGAGACGTCAAAGATGCTGGCGCCCGGTACCTCGGCATGCCGAAAACGAAACTTGATCTTCTTTGTGACGTAGTCGACTGCTAGGTCGTGCGCTTTTCTCTCCTCTACTCCGTCGAGAACAATATCCGCTGTTAAAGCAGACGCTCGATCGTCAGTAGATGCATGCTCTTCTCTATCGCTACCGCCAATGTCCCCTGTTCGTTCCCTTCGCCTCATTACCGAATTGGTCGCTGCTTTCTCTGCCTTGCTTTCGGCGCTCTCCTTGACTGCCTGAGCGCGCTCACCTTCTCGCATCCTTGCCACCTGCAGGCGCATCGAATTCAAAAGCTTCTCGATCTCTCGACTAATGCGGTACATAGCTAGACGAGGATCATGATCCAGCTCAAGCATCGCCTGATAGTCCTCTACGCTGAGCGCTTCTTCCGCTGCGTCTTCCTCAATGCTTAGTCGCATGAAGCCTGTAGCGGACTGTTTGTTGTTGGTGACACCAAAAACATCGTCTAGGCCAGGATCGAACTGAACTTCAATCCCCCACCACCTTTCCCTTGTGTCGTAGGAGTTCGTAAAGCTGCGGTTGAGTTCCAGCTCTCGTTTTGCTCTGACGACGGAGATGCCCTGATTCTTCTGTGCATGTTGTCCAATAGGCTTGGTTCCACCTTCACGCCTCGCCTCAGGCTTGCATATAGATGCAGTGATCGTTAGCAGATGCTCCACTCCGTTATGCGCCACGGCGAGCACTAAGGGCTGTCCGAACATTACGAATGCCGGCTTTTGGTTGAAGGGGGCAGGAGCGTTAGTTCCAGACATTAGATAAAGCGGATCGTTTGCCCTGACGAAGCTCTCGAAGACCGAAGTCCTGGTCTTGCTTTCGTACGCGGCAAGTCGAATCCGCACAGACTTGTCGTCTATGAAATGCCGGTAGAGACGTCCGCTAATGAACTCGGTATGCCGAAGTAGCGTGGTGCTCTGCTTCCAGGACACTCGATCCAAATTACTCCAAACAACCAGCGTTCCGTTCTTCTCGACTTTACTAGCAATTAGCGCCCGCCATTCAGAAGGTACATCAGCCGGCAGTGGCTCAGGGACCTCGGTCATCTTGCCATCCTGAATTGCCTGCACATCTAAATACGCGTGATAAACCACGCCCTCTTGCCAGGTCCACACATCTACCCGTTTGCACTGAGAAATCGACGAATTCGGTAAACCCATCCCGAATTTGCCAATGCCCTTTTGCTGTGATTTATCAAGACGCGAGCCGTTACCGAACTGCAGAGCCTTCCTCAGCAGCGCAGGGGGCATACCTTTTGCGTTGTCGTAAACCGCAATGCGTGAAATTTGACGACGCCCTTCAATCGGTGTCTCGTCGATGCAGATAACTTCTACTTCGGTGCGTGACCCAGTGTCTTCGCCTGCCTGAACCGAGTTGTCGATGATCTCTGCAAGTGCGTGTGCCGTGTCGCGATACCCCGAACTTCGCATCGCAGAGATGGACAAGTTCTGCGGAATTATGGAAAAAGACATGTGATCTCCTAGGATGTAACCGTTGGCCAACTGCCAAGCGTTGTCCATGTGCCCAGCGACTCCACCACGGTGGTATCAGTCTGTGAATCTGCGGCCACTAATAGCCTTAGCGTGGTAAATTTTTCGTCTCTGGCCTGCACAACCCGGCCGATAGTTGAAAGAAATGATGCTTTGGATCGAATAGGCGATGCCATCACGCATAAGTTGAGATCTGGAATTGAACTTCCGGGCAGTAAGAAGCCGTGAATACACAAGACACCTCTTTCCTCTCTTGAGACGAATCGCTGAATGGCGATGGTACGTGCAGCAGGGGACTCTTCAGCGGTAATTGATACCGCTGGTATACCTAGGACGGGTAGGAGACCAGCAAAAAGTCTTGCACTCGCAGGAGTGGTTGCATAAAAAACAATTCGTCCATTCTCTTGGGACTCCTTTTGCAAGAGCGCCAGCAGGTTCTCGTTGCGCAAGACGTTGTTATCTAGCTCACTGACATAGGCTTGTTCGAACTCGAGTGAGAGGTCGTCACTCGCATGAAGCGCGGCCTCAGCACTGGACTGAACGTCGGTCAGGTGAACGACCGACCCCGCGATATGCTTGAAATCACCTATGTTGCCGAGCGACAACAGGTCCTCTTCGCCTGAAGCTACCGTGATGCAACGAGAAAACGCCCTCTTCAGATCGTCCCGACCTGCTCCCAAAGGGATAGCCGCCCCAGAAGAAGGGAGGATACCCACCAAGGGAAATTGTCCACCTTCCGACATTTTCTGGACGATGCATGCCCCAACGGGATGAACAAGATCCTGAGCGTCCGCAAGGATGGCTACGCTTGTGTTCGCACCAAGCTTTTGGAGCGCAAGGTCATCTTTGGAGATCCGAAGGATGTCAATGACCGCGATCGTTCCACCGAGACGATCCAAATCTCGAGGAGGGTAGCTGCCATAAAGCTGAAAAATGGTGATATCACGTGAGCCTAGCTGCTTCCAAACATCGCGCAACTCCAAAAAGGCCTCTTCACACATCGCGGCGCCTGGTGCAAACCAAACAACTGACCTGTCATCATCCACCGAGCGAAAAAAATCTAATACAGCAGTCGCTACAAGCCGCAGCTTTCCCGCTCCGAATGGCATGTGAACAAGGGTGGTCGATGGGCTATCAATTGCACGTCGCAGTTCTCTGAATGCACTTAGTTGATGTGCACGGAGTTTGTGGGATGCAATAGCCTTTTGAGATCCTTCAGGATGTTGAATAGATACTTGGAAGTCGTCACTGTCTACGCCGTACCAGCGACCTAGAAGTTCAAGATTTCTTGCCGTGTCGAAATTTATGCCCGCAAGCGTTTGGTGAGGTGAGATCGCTGGCTTCTGGAGCAACTCGCACAGTTCCGTGGCCTCTTCTTGCTTGAGTTTAGAGAGCAAAAGTGCCCGAATGTCCGGCCTCCGTAACACTTCATGGTCGCCATGTATTTTCACCAAGAAATAGGCTAAACCTTTGGGATTATTTCCGACCGGATCCAGCTTCTTGCTAAGAAGCTCAATGATCGACGGTCCAAGCAATGATTCAAGCACTTTAGCTTCATGCCGTGAAAGATGCTCTACTAACAGCGCCATTGCACGCCCGGTTGACGACTCCAAAGTCTGCGGGGCTTCTGTAGTGTTAGAAGTTGCCATGTACTGAATTTGACAAGTTGTCCTTAGAGATGGCTGTCACTGCGGCGGTGATGTCATCATCTGAAAGAAAGGGAGCTTGAGCGTAGAGCAGCCCTTGCTCACCGTTTAACTTCGCGGCAAGATGGCCCCGGCCCAGCAATAGCTCAGCGCCGGGCCTGTCGAGTGCGATCTTTGAAGTAGCTTCGCTGGACACCTTCAGGATTAAGCGATTGCCCAAATTTTCACGAAGCTGCATTGGCATTACATCTTTGTCAGGCCGCTGCGCGGCAAAGATCAGGTGGATGCCTGCAGCTCGTGCCTTCACTCCAAGCCGCTGGACAGCTGCACCCACCGCTGCCTTGTACGCGTCATCGAGCATCCAATCGGCGAATTCATCGTGGACCAAGAAGACCATAGGAAGCCGCTCCTCCTCTGACACCTTCGAGTTGTAGGTCGGCAAATCGCGCGCTCTAGCCTTGGCAAAGGCGCGATACCGATCCTCCATCTCTTGAACCAACGCTTCGAGAACCTGAGACGCCTTCTCCTTGGTCGTGACGATCTCCTCGCGCATGTGCGGCAAGTCGGCCAGCGGGGCGTAATCGACACCCATCTTCGGATCGATCAAGATGATTTGAGCGAGCTCCTTGGAATTGGTAGCGGCAATGTCCAGCAGCAGCGCCTGGATCAAAACAGACTTGCCACTTCCCGTCGATCCGGCAACCAGTGAATGCGGCTCGTGAGAGGAGAGACCGCCGAATTCGGAACCCAAGTTCAGATAGAGCAAGCCCCCATTGATCTCTTGAAGTCCCAGCAGGAAAGATGTGTTGATGCCTGCGACATTTCTGTTGAGCTCACGGCGCGACCACAGCTCCCAAAGCGACACAGCCTGCCTCTTCGTTCCCGCAACGGTGACCACGATCTCGCCTGGCTTGGGCTGGACCGTGACCAATTTGATCGCGTGCGTGGTCAGCAGTTGCGTCCTCTTGTTCTCGATGTCCTCCACGCGCAGGCGGTCGGACCCCGCAAGCTTGACCAAGCAGCCATTCGGAGTCAGCCTAGTTCCCAAAATCGATGCCTGCAGCCCGTAACTGTTGAGCGCTGCCTTAAGCTTCTTTGTGACTTCCTGGGCCCACGCGTCCCGTTCGACATCCGCTTGAGCACTGCGCGCGAACTTGCTCGACACAAGCTCCGAGAGGGCCTTGCCGAGATTGGAGAATGTGCCAGCGGCTGGCGATGAATCAGGAATTGAGGCTGCGGCCGGAGCTGGCGGCACCGCGCCTGCTTGGGACGGTTCTTGCGCCGGAGCCGATGGCTCGGGCGCTGGGGTGCTCGCTGGAATCAATGCCCCAGCATCGTTTCCGATTTCGACCTCCGATTCTTGGACACCGGCGCCGCCGCTGGATAACTGCCCCATAGCTGCAAGCCATGGCACGCGCGGAGCAGGCCTTTTGAAGCAGTGGGATTCCCATGGCTTGTGCGCTCCTAGCCCAGCCCTCGCATCGACAGCGCCCGACCCCTTGGCATAGGCTTCGGCGAGCTTGCGAAGGTCTGGGCGGTCGAAGACCTCCTGCCAGGCCTGAACGCCATCGGACTCTTCAAGCAGCTCCTGATCAGACGCCAAAGTCGAACCTGCGTCCGAGGTATGGACGTAAACCTGCGAGTAGCCTCGCAAGGAAATCTCCACGTCGCCTTCACGCAACTTCGAGCGCGCCCGTTCCATGAGCCCGGTCATGCCAGGCGGAATATCCGCATCGATCAGCATGTCAGCAAGGCGCGCAAGCCAAACGTCACGATCAAGACGGCCTGGATCGCCGAAGAGAGCCTCACGGAACATGCCCAGGGTGGCCAAGAGCTGATCCTTCGAATCGCGCCGAGCCTTTGCTAATCCATCGGCGGAAACATACTTCGATTCAACGATCGCGATCACCACGCGAACGCCTTCTTCGCGCTCCTCGACATTGATCGCCAAAATGTCCGCGATCCGGCTTTCAGGCTGCGAGAGCCAGCTCGCGTAGTCATCCAGCAGGAAATAGGCCGTCAAGACCTGCCCGCCGCCAGCAGCGGCCTTGAACTCCTCGGCCAGCAGGCAGCGGCTGAGGACAAGCCCAAGCATTTCGCCTGCCGACACGCCACGCTTGGCCGCGCGCAGCACGATGTCCCCCGAGACCGATAGCGCGTCACGCTTGGCCTTCTCCGCCGCCGCCTGTATCTCATCGGCCCCAAGCTGGAGGTTCAGTTCATCAAGGCGCCTGCGAACCAATACTCCCAGCAATCGAAGTTCGGAGGTCGAACTCACGATCATGTTGCGACCGTTGGTCGAACCGCGGCGATAGCGCACCACTGTGATGTTGTTGTGCTGGAGTTGGCGCTTGTCCAAGAGCTCGTCGTAGGTTGCGACCCATTCGGCCAGCTCGTGCGCATCTTTGATCATCCCGGCCAGAGCTGGGTTTTGCAAAGAGATCCTGCGGGCCGGAAGAAATCGCTGCTCTGGCGTTGCATCGGTCTGTCGACATACTGCGCCGACGGCCGAGACATAGGCCCAGCCTGAGGCTGTTTGCCAAGGGCAGGCCAGGAAGGTGGTCGATTTCAGCTCGTTCTCTCCCGATACGCTCCGATAGGACCAACGCGAAGGGGCGTGTTCCAAATTCGGACGGTCGTTGGTCCACTGGACCGGGAGCCATTCGGACTGCGCTGCCCGAGCGACAACATCATGCAAAAAGGCCACGTCAAAGGCCTTGAAGCCTTGGGCGCTCTCGCCAGGCGTGGATGAGATTGGCGTCACTGAGATGCGCAGCCTCGAGATGAAGTTGTCGCTTGTCTCGCTGACTACGGGCAGATCCGGGTCGTCCCCGGCCTTGTTGACCAGCTCGCCGTAAACGCGGCGCAGCTTGGCGGGATCAGAATGGCGCACCGACACGCTGCATTGGAACTTGCCATCCTCTTGGATGGAAGAGAGCTCGCGCACTGTCGCCAGTGGCAGCTCGGCCGCGTCGGCGTTGTAGAGCACCACGCTGAGGTTGCTGGCCTCGTGCGGCTGCAGCCCGACATAGCGCTCCAAGAGTTCGCGCGCCTGCTTGGCTGCCGATGCTGGATCGACATCGGTCATCGCGTCGTCGGCGCCGCGAGTCGGCGACTCCAACAGGCTGTATCCGTTGACCGTGCTGCTTTCGGAAACCAGCGTCGGCGCTCCGCCGCGGTTCAAGACAGCGATCTCAGGATAGAACGGATGGGCAATCTCGTCCGAAAGCTCGCGCATAAAAATCTCGCGGTCCCCATAAAGAATGCTCCCGCTGGAGAGCAAGTGGGTCGCGAAGCCCGCCACGCGACGCGATTTGACCGCCAGCGCCTTCATGCGCTCGGGGTGCCATGGCGGAATGAGCATGGCCGGGTTGTCGCCAGCGACGCGAGCGGTTCCGATCGAGAGCACTTCCGAAACAAGCCGCGAGCGGCAGACATCGCCTCGGGCGTGAGCCATGAGTGTCGACAGCAACGCCCCGAATGACTCGGCCTGTCTCATCACCGCCTCGCCATGCAGGCCCGTGGAAACAAAGTCCTCCATGGCCTTGATGTAGTCCGCTTCGAACTTGTCCCATGAGGCGCGAATCTCATCGCGCTGCAGCGCCGTCAGTCGGCCCTCTTCCGCGAGATCCTTGATCCGTCCCTTGATCTCATGGCGCAGGCTGCGCAGCTTGTTCGCCGCGGGGACCAGGGAGCCCGCATCGGTCGAATAGGTAGCCTCCAGGGTGCCAGTGTCATGAAGGGAGACGTTTTGGACCCCGCCCTTCTTGCTCACCAGCCGACGAGGGACTTCCGTCGCCCCGACCGCGCCCTTCTCCAAGAGCCGCTTCATGTCGGAGACCATTGAGAGACCAATGGCCGCGGGCTTGTAGCTCCAGAGCAATTGCGTCTTCGCAAGCACCGTCTCTTTGCCCTTGGAGACCTGGATGAGAGCCACATCGAACTTGATCTGCAAGGCCAGGCGCGAGAGCGAGGAACTGGGCTTGACCTTGTTTTTCTTGTCGCTTCGGAGCTCCTTCTCCTTCGCGAAAAAGGCCTCGTATTCGAAGAGCGGATCGGGCAGATTCGCATTGCCAAGCCGCTCGACCTTCCACTCGGCCTTCGCCCCCATGAGCTCCTTCAATCCCCGATACATCGCGGAGAAATAGCTTCCCGCGTCGTAGTTGAAGCGCTCACGCCACTCTTTGCGGCCTTTGGCGACAGAGAAGCGCAAAATTCGATCGTCCTGGGGATCGCGCAGGCCCGCATGCAAGCTGTTGACCACGCGGGCGAAGCCCTCGAAGAAATCGTTGCACTCGATTGGCTTGCCGTAGAGGGCCTTCTCCCAGCGGGAACAAAGCTTGGAGTCCTGCTCCAAGAGCCTGCGCTGCTTGACGAAGAACTCTTCGTCGTCCTCGGTGAAATCGGAGCGGCGCTCGCGGCCCTTCAAGTCCTCCAAAAGCTTGCGGCCCTCTGTGTCGAGCGCATTCTCTTGGTCGCAGTCGTGGTCGAAGAATCGGATCGTCGACTCAGCCAAGCCGAGTTGCTTCTCCTTGGGCTTGTCGAAGGCCAAGTAAACGCCATCGCCTTCCCATTCAAACTGGGCCAACGCGTCAGAGGCATCGGCATCTCCGGCAGGAGCCGAGGCGAATGCCTCGAGCGCCAGGCGCGCCGCATCGGCAATTTCGGCGGAGTTGGAAACGATGCGTTCGGCAAGCTCCTCCGGATCCAAGGGCTGTCCGTTCTGGCGAAGCTTTTTGAGCAGCGGGGAGCGTTGCGCGAAGAGCTTAGCGAATGCCTTCTGCCATGGCTTGCGCGATGCCGCGTAAGTCTTGGCGTTGGAGAAGAACGTGCTGTCCCTGGGCAGCCCGGCGCTGGGCAATGCAAAGCCCACCGCGTCTCGAATGGGCAGCCCTCGCGTGGAGATGGCCTCGACAATCGCGGCGCAAAACTCGCCGAGCTGCACCAGCGAAAGCTCGGAGGATAACAACAGGCCCCAAAGGGCCGCATTGAACACCAACCTGTCGTCAGGCACTGGCGAGACGCCACCAGCATGTAGAGACGCCTCGACCCATGGTTCAGGCTCAGCGCGCATTTCCTTGGCGCCGATGGCCATCACATGCCCGAGCGTGTCGGCGAGGTTGTGCTCATTGCCGTTGGCCGTCAGGATTGCCGCCTTGGCCGTAGCGGCGTTGTTGCGGACATAGCCCGCGTTGTGCTGGATCAGGATTTCCGTAGGCAAGCCCTGCCCCTCGACCAAAGCCTCGGGGATCAACAAATCCACTTGGGCGAGCAAAGCCGAATTGGCGAGGATCGCCCGCGCGACTGCCGAAATCTGATTGGCGGAAAGCTTGTCGAGCCGAAACAGGGCCGCCGAGTCGCCATGCTGGCCGGGATTGGATATGCGCTTGGCGAGGATGTCCGCGCCGACGCGCCCGATGATGCGGTCGGTCAGCATGCGGCCTCTCCTTTGAACGCGAACGGGTTTTCAACAAACGAGCAGGAATCCGAGAGTCTGCGGACAAGCCCCAACCCGACGAGCCGGGTTTCGAGGTTGTCGCGGTTTTCACTGAGTTCCTCTTGGTCGACGAGCTTGGCGTCCAAAAGGCGCGATCCCTCAGCATCGCCAAAAATCAGCCCATACCGGCGCTTGGCCTCGGCGAGGAACTCGTCGAACTGCATTCGGTCGTCGACGATCGAGACCACAATCGACTTGAGCAACCGATCATTGGGCGCATATCGCGTGCGCCGGGACAGCCTGCGCGAGCTGAGACCAATGGCCCGCGACCAGGCCGCATGGATCTTGCCTACATGCTGCCCATGCCGGGCCAGGGCGTTCTCAACCAAATCGGAGACCAATGCGTCAGGGCTCTTGCCTGTGTAGTCGTCATCGTCTCCGCCATCTGCAGGCGGCCACTGGAAGCGCTCGCGCATGAGCTTCACGCGCTCGGCCTCTGGAAATTCGGCCGTGGCGGCGGCGGCCCACTCAGCGTCAAGCCGGATTGACTCGACATGAGCGCGAACGGCCTTAGCAGGCAGTCCTTGATTGAACTGGTAGCTGTCGCCTGAAAGGGCCCGAACCTTGGTCCGTTCCTTGGAGACGATTTCGCAGACGATCTCAACTGGATCGTCATTGCCCGCAACCTTCTTGGCCCGCTCCAGAAAATAGAGGAGCATGTTGAGCCCGGAGATGACGATCAAATGCTCCAGGGCATCGTAGATCGGCATGTCTTTGGCCAGGATCGACAGCCAGTCCTCGCAATTCTGATCGAAACGTGGATTGGCAGTTTCCGGCAGATACCCTGCCGGCCGTGGATCGTCCGCATGCTGCGAATCGCCTTGCAGAGCCCTCGCCAAGCGATTCATCGGAGCTTCGCGATTAAACAGGCGCTCGGCCAAGATGCCGCCGAGCTCGCCGCCACGCTTTGAGCGGGCGAGCATGAGGTAGAGCAGCTCGCCAGTGCGCGCGAAGAAGCGTCGATCGTTGCTCATCTTGCCCTTCGAATCGATCTCCAAGTCCTCGTAGAGGGCATCGGGGCCGAATGGGAAGACAAACTTGGAGCTCCAACGCTTGTTGCTGCGGGATTCGAAGGATGAAGAGCGAAGGAGCTCGATGGCTTTTGCGAAATCATCGAAGCTCGCGAACGAGCGGCGCAGATAGGCCATGTCGGCATCGCCATTGCCAGTCGCCCCTTGGGCGAAGCGGTCCAACCATTGCCGCCACTTCTCCTCGTCGGATGCAGCGCCATCGGCGATCGATTCGACATAGGGGTTGTTGAACAGCAGGCCGCGCAAGCGGATTTGCCGCTGCGGTTTGAATTTGACGGTGCCGCCGTCCTCTGCGCGCAGCCTAAGTGGGCGATCGAGATTCGATCCGAGCACGCCGAGGAATTCGAGGACCGTCAAATGCGGGAGCTGCTCATCGTAAAGGCGATGCCCCCAAATGTTCTCATCGACGCAGAAGTCGACGCTCTTGATCTCAGGACGCTTGATGATCGCGCTCATTGCGGAGTCCTCACAGTCACTGGGCGCGAGAACCCGCGGCCTCCTGGCTCGATATCGATGAAATTGAGAGTAAGCGCGGAAGCCTCGCCGCCTGCCTCATCGTCATCGCCAGCCATGGTGGCGCCGCGGACGATCTCAGCCTTGCGAAGCAGCTTCGCCTTGAAGGCCAGCAAGTCTTCGAGGCATTCATTCGAAAAGCTCGCAGGCAGAGCTCCTTCGGCCACGCGGGAGAGGAACTCATGCCGGATGGGCGTGAGGTCAAATGAGACTGAATTGCCCTGCCCCGCCGCGAGGGATATATCGAGCAGCGGCCGACCAGTCTCTTCGACTAGCCTGATCGCCATGCCAACGCCCGCTTGCCTCCGGGATGGAGTCTCATGGTCGCAGAGGACGCTCACGCGGCTTTGCGTGAAGCCCCCTGAGCTGGCGATGAAGATGCGATCGACATTTTCGAGAAGAAGGCCCGTAAGAACCCTGTTAAGCCCTTTCGCGATGCGCCTGCGGACTGCATCGCTGACTGGCCTCTTCGCCTTGAGGGCATCGATCGTTTCCAGGTAGTCGCCAGCAAAGCGAAAAGCGGTCATCGACCAATGCGGATATCCCGGTTCCCCGTCTGGAAGCGTGAAGAAAAGCCTTCGGCGCTGGTCTTCGAGCATTTCGAGGAACTCGGCCGAGCCGCCCTCCACTCGCGTGCCCTCGTGCCCCTCCAAATAGGCGTTCTGGGATGCGCGGAAAGCCGCGCCTGCTCCATAGGTCGGATCGCTTGCGACCAAGCGAGCAAAATCCGCTTGCAGCCGCGAGTCGTCCTTGCCATAGACCAAAAGGCCATCGGCCGCGTTGGATGACTCCTCGCCCACACCGAAGCTCGACATTGCCTTGAAAACGGGCCGATCCGAAGCCCTGCGCTTGGGCAAGTTCGCTCCAAAGGCGTTCGCGTAGATGCTTGCCTTGCCAAGGCTGCCGCCCTCTTGAATCTTGGCGACATCGGCGCAAGTCATCAAGTTCTCTTTGGCCAGCTTCGCATCGGAGCAGCCAAGGACCATGTTCGAGCAGAGAGCCAGCAAATCGCGCACAGGCAAATGCAGCCCGTTGAGTCTTGCGATCTCAACCAAGTCTCCAAGTCGACGCGAGAGTTGGCCGCCATTGGCTTGGCCCAGCAGGCGACGGCGATTCTCATCGATGGGGCAAACCTTTCCATCGACTTGCAGGGCACAACGCTTGCAGTTGTCCCATTCGGGATGCCCGGCGACAGCTTTGGCCACCTCCTCCAAGGTCTTGCGGCCGGTTGCGCGGCTGAGATCAAAGACAGCCAATCGATCGGGGGCAGGTCCAGCTTGCAAGAATCGCTCTTGGAGAGGCTTGCGAAGCGGATGGACGCGGCCTTGGCGCTTGCCAAGATCGCGGAGGCGATCAAGGAGCTGACCATGGTTAGCTGCCAAGATCACGATCTCTGAGTCATCTCCGCCCAATACCGACTTTTCGAGCCGCTGCAATGGCAAGTCGCTTTCCTCGCCATTGAACTCGGACAAGTCCTTGATGAAGACGGCCAAGCGGCCATCGGCAAGGCGGTGCTCCTTGATGTTTCCTTTGGCCGCCCAAAGCCTTTGGTCACCTCCGATCCGAGTCCAAAGGGCTCGGCAATGGTATGTCTTGCCATCGCCTGCAGTGCCAGCGATAAGTATTGATCCAAGGGATTTGGATTCAATGTGACGGACTATTTCATCAAGCAGCGGAGTCGACAGGCTGATTGGCTTCACGCGAGCGCGCCCTATAGCACCCGACACGTACTCATCGAACATCGTCAAATTGTTCGATGTTGGCCCATAGCTTCGCAAGAAGCGAACCCAAGCGTTTGCCTCTGGAACAGAGTGCAGCGTCATATCGTTCACATTTACCCCCTGAATGGCACTCTCTTCAAAGTCACCGAATCGGCTAGTTCGATACTGTAATCTCAGAGTCAAGGCCTTTTTGAACGAGGACTCCCGATATGTCTAGATATTCAATTTATCTTGGATTGATCCTGACTGATCCCCTATTGGGCAGCCGATGCCAAAATTGGGCGGCAGACCTGCAACGTCCGCAGCGAGACGGTAGCCGTCAAGCCCAACTTTCGGAATGCTTGGAAGGATGCCCAGCACTGCATCATCCCGGTGGAGGCTTTCTTTGAGTCCGACTGGCGCAGTGGCGAGGCGGTGCTGACCTGGATCAACAGTGGCAGCGCTGAACCACTGGGGATTGCGGGTCTGTGGTCATCCTGGAAGTCCCCCAAGGGGCTGGTTCACAGTTCCACCATACTGACCATCAATGCCGATGGGCACGAACTGATGTGCCGGCTCCACAAGCCAGTGGGTGAGAAACGCATGGTGGTGATCTTGCCAACCGACAGCTATGGCGCCTGGCTTCAGGCCAAACCACAGTACAGCATGGACTTCATGCGAGTCTATGCCGGGCAACTAGTGGCTGAGGCAGAACAGCCTGCTCAGGTTTCATTTCTGGACTGATGCGGCAAAACCGGAAAAAACGGGAACCCAGGTCCACCGCAAGGTACAGGAGTTTGCACTGCGCCTGCTGTCGGAGCTCTGTGCCTTGTAAAACCCGCTGACCCGTGATGAGGCCAGGAGCTTGGAGGTGGATCTGGGGATTGACTTGTGGGAGGGTGGGTATGGCTGTGGCAGGTTTGATGTGCAAAAAACCAGTTCGCACTGAATTAACCCGGTCTTCGAACAAAGCGCTGATCAAGCCTGAACTTACCCACCATATGGGATATGCCTCTCACCCCGGCCGAACCATCCGAAACAACTGCTGCGGCCCCATCGTGAAGTAATCCGCCGCCCCACCACCGCGCAGCACATGCTCTGCCGCCGCCGTGTCGTAGATCCCGTCCTTGAGCAGCCTGCGGTCAATATGCACCGCCACCACCTC
>Ga0075012_10000131_pt1 | contig 74863 bp, 76 predicted proteins | sample All_14_2_FD_71474 | JGI IMG/M metagenome (GOLD analysis project Ga0075012, IMG submission 71474) | Freshwater microbial communities in response to fracking from Pennsylvania, USA - Allegheny Zone_MetaG_DW_15 | ecosystem: Environmental > Aquatic > Deep subsurface > Groundwater > Drilled... | reverse complement strand
CTTGGGACAGATATGCATTGGATTGTAGATTGGGAATTGTTGCAAGAAAGCCACAAACAATCGAAAAGATAGAAAAAGTGGTGAATTCCTTAAATGATGATGAAGATGATGTTAATCGTAACATTCGATCCATACATGATTTATATACAACTGATTTTGATATTCACATCTTTGGTAAAACCCACAAGTATGGTGAATATTTTCAACAAGTTGACAAAGATTATGTGAAAAACAATCAGGCTTGGCCCAAGATTAAAATTACTATACGTTCTTAAAAAGTGACAATCATGTAATATCTAAGATATAGACATGATTTGGGTACGGGTGCAATATTTGAATAAATATATACCAGTATTTGACACACCAATGTCTGCTTTTATGTCAACCGAATAGGCATAAAAAGTATGTACGAAATCAACTGAGTTTTGGGGTGAATATGTTTCTCAGTGCAAAAAGTCTTGTATATGGGAACATAAAAGGGCAAAAAATATGTTTCCCACGCACAATAATCTGAGAGCTATGGAAGTAACTCAACGCATGTTGAAAGTATATCGTTGCTTTTTATATCATGATACTTGACGATCTTTGATTACTTTAACGAAAAATAAAAAAATGAGATGATGGTCCGAAGACGATCATCTCATTTTTTTATTTTATTTAATGATTAAACTCTTTCCTGTCATATCCTTAGGCTGTTTGACACCAAGAAGATCAAGCATCGTAGGTGCAACATCACAGAGTGAACCTGTATTGACCTTGATACCCTTTTGAGTGATAATGACTGGAACTAAGTTCGTCGTATGTGCTGTATGTGGTTGACCGAATTCATCTCTCATCTTTTCTGCATTACCATGGTCTGCTAAGACGATAGCGATTCCTCCGATGGAAAGAATAGCTTCAACGACATCCTTCGTGCATGCATCAACGGTTTCAACCGCTTTGGTGGTTGCTTCAATTGATCCAGTATGTCCAACCATATCAGGGTTCGCAAAATTGAGAATCATGGTATCAAATTGTTTGCTCTTAATCGCTTCAACGGCTTTATCACGAACTTCATAAGCACTCATTTCAGGCTTTAAGTCATAGGTTGGAACTTTTGGTGATTCGACCAAAATACGTGTACTACCTTTGAGATCTTTTTCAGAACCTCCATCAAAGAAGAAGGTCACGTGTGCATATTTTTCTGTTTCGGCAATACGAAGTTGTTTTAGATTTGCATTCGCAATCACTTCACCATAGAGATTATCTAACGTTTGAAGTTCATAAGCAAGTGGACCCCTCACTGATTCATTATAGTGCATCATGGATACAAAGAAGATGTCTTTTACCGTGTGAGATAAATCAAATTGTGCTTTACCTGGTGTTGTATAGAGTTTGGTTGCTTCAGGATTTGAAAAAGCAGTAGCAATACGAATCGCACGGTCTGGTCTAAAGTTTGCAAATATGATCGCATCATGATCACCGATTAAACCATTCTTGTCACTAACAAATGGAATAATAAACTCATCAGTCACACCTGCATCATATGATTTTTGAATACCCACAAGTGCATCCTCTAAAACACCTGTTCCACGTGTCATATTATCATATGCTTTTTGAATGCGATCCCAGTTGTTATCACGGTCCATGGCATAATAACGACCTGATACGGTCGCAACCTTCATACCGTGATCAATTAACGTTTTTAAATAACCTAAACCAGAGACTTGAGGTGTATCACGTCCATCCATGAATGCATGAAGGTAAGGAGTGATGCCTTGTGAAACGGCTAAATCATGAAGAGCTTGAATGTGTGTAGGATATGAATGGACACCACCATCTGAAACAAGACCAAAAATATGCAGTTTTGAATGATGTTTTTTTGCATGAGCAATGGCACTTAAAAAAGCTTTATTCTTGAAGAATGATCCATCTTTAATCGCAACATTAATACGTGTTAATGATTGATAAACAATACGTCCAGCACCTAAATTCAAATGACCTACTTCACTGTTTCCCATTTGACCGTCGGGAAGTCCAACATATTCACCCGATGCCTGTAAAACATTGTTTGGGTATTCTTTGAATAAGTGATCAATAAAAGGTTTTTTCGCCAGTGAAACTGAGTTTGAAGGGCTTGCGGGGGCGAGGCCGTATCCATCCATAATAATTAATCCAACAAATGGTTTGTTCATAATATACTCCTTATCGTTTATTCCACACTTATTATACTTGAAAATAGATATTAAGATGAAATCGATGCAAAAAAAACGTTTTCAAGTCGAACTTAAAAAGAGATATCTTGCAGTCAATTAAAATTGTGATAAAATGAAGGTGTAAATTTAAAACTTCGGGGCACCGTGTAATTCGGGACCGGCGGTATAGTCCGCGAGCCTTCGGGCAGACCTTGTGTAACTCAAGGACCGACAGTAGAGTCTGGATGGAAGAAGTGAGTCATTTTTTGACGCTCTTTTGTCACCGAAGTTATTCGGTGTTTTTTATTTCACAAAGGAGGAATAAACATATGTTTGATTTTATTAAAGACAATCAGGAAACGTTTAAAATCGTTCTTATTGTCATATTTTCAATCTCTTTAGTTATCCTTTCGATCCTTGCTTTAAAGTATGAAAGCAGATCAAAGGGTAATGGTGAGAAGATTAAGAAGATGGTGACGCTTTCTATTCTAGCAGCGATCTCTGTCGTGCTCTATTTGTTCATCAAGTTACCAATGAATGTTCTCCTGCCTTTTATCCCAGGATTTTTGGACATTCAATTTTCAAACCTACCAGTTTATATTGGTGGATTTATGTTTGGTCCAATCAGCGGTACATTAATCACGATCATTCGATTATTGGTTAAATTACCCCAATCAACAACTGCGGGTGTAGGTGAACTTGCCGACTTTATCATCGGTTTTGCTACCGTCTTAGTATCATCGATGATTTATCATCATCACAAAACCAAAAAAGGTGCGATTTTGGCTCTCTCATCCATCGTTGGTACATGGACTTTGACGGCAATCATTATCAACTGGTCATTCATTCTTGCTTTCTATATGCATCTGTATGGCTTTGATGCCATCTTTGGTATGTTGACAACCATCCCGGGTATCACTGCCGATAACTATATGGCTTATTACATCCTGTTTGCTGTGATTCCATTCAACGTGATTTTATCTGTTCTTGTCAGCTTGATTACATTTGTGATTTATAAGCGTTTATCCATCATCTACTACGGGATTCATCTCACGAAAAAATAATCAATCATGATATAATGACCCTGGAGGTTTTAACGTGTCCTTTAAACAAGCATGGAAACAACCACTCCATCGGGAAGACGTAATGCCCGTTCTTCGATCGGGCATTTTTATGTCGATATCAGGTGGTCTCATTGTAGGTATGCTCGATATGGTTTTTATCAATTATCTTCAGTTTACACTCACATGGTTATTTCTTTTAATCACCTCACACCTCATCGCAAAACGGATTGCATCGTCGTATCGTGATTATCATATTTTATATTCCATGATCAGCATTTTCTTCTTTATCTTTGCGTATTATATCATGAGTGTCACCCTGAATGTGGGTCTTCTTTTTGTAAACCGAATCCCTGTTATGCCTTATCTGGGAGCCTTACTTAACCCATGGGCATACTTCATGTTTTTAAATCCGCTGGATCCTTTCTTTTTTACAGTCGATAACATTTTACAAATCGTCTTCTTCATCATCGGTATCGTTTATGCCTATCGATTCAGTAAGTAAACGTTTTTATTGTAAACTTGTTTCAAATTAAGGTCAAATTGTGTATAATTAATATGGTCAAAGAACAGGCAAAAATTAAATAAAGGAGTGAAATTATGCCATTTATTAGCGATATTTACGCACGCGAAGTGCTCGACTCTCGTGGTAATCCAACCATCGAAGTTGAAGTTTACACCGACTCAGGTGCTTTCGGTCGTGCCATTGTTCCATCAGGAGCATCAACAGGTGAACATGAAGCCGTTGAATTAAGAGATGGAGACAAGAAGCGTTACTTAGGAAAAGGTGTTTTAAATGCAGTACACAATGTCAATGAAGTGATTGCACCAGAACTGATCGGTTTTGATGTTACCAATCAGGTTGCGATTGACAAACTCATGATTGAACTTGATGGCACAAAGAACAAGTCCAAACTTGGTGCGAACGCGATTTTAGGTGTTTCCATGGCATGCGCAAGAGCCGCAGCTGATTTCTTAGGTGTTGAACTTTATCAATACTTAGGTGGCTTTAACACCAAACAATTGCCCGTTCCCATGATGAACATCATCAATGGTGGTTCTCATGCGGATAACAACGTGGATTTCCAAGAATTTATGATTCTTCCCGTTGGTGCGAAGTCCTTTAAGGAAGCTATTCGTATGGGTGCAGAAGTTTTCCACAATTTAAAGAGCGTCTTGAAGAAGAAGGGCTACAACACTGGTGTTGGTGATGAAGGTGGATTTGCACCCAACTTAGGATCCAATGAAGAAGCACTTCAAGTCATTATGGAAGCGATCGAAAAAGCGGGTTATGTCGCTGGTAAAGATATTTTCTTAGGTATGGACGTTGCATCTTCTGAATTTTATAACAAAGAAACGAAGAAGTATGTCTTAGATGGTGAAGGTGGAAAAGAATTCACATCGAAAGAACTCGCTCATTTCTATGAAGGATTAATTAAGAAATATCCTATCATTTCCATCGAAGATGGTCTTGATGAAAATGACTGGGAAGGTTGGGTCTATCTCTCTAAACTTCTTGGTAGCAAGATTCAACTTGTCGGTGACGACTTATTCGTCACAAACACTGAAAAATTAGCATTTGGTATCGAAAAAGGTGTTGCGAACTCCATTCTCATTAAAGTCAATCAAATTGGTACATTAACAGAAACCTTTGATGCAATCGAAATGGCTAAGCGCGCAGGTTACACAGCAGTTGTTTCACACAGATCAGGTGAAACAGAAGATACAACGATTGCAGATATCGCTGTTGCAACCAATGCAGGTCAAATCAAGACAGGTTCTGCATCAAGAACTGATCGTATTGCGAAGTATAACCAATTACTCCGTATTGAAGATCAACTTGGTGCAACCGCACAATATCTTGGTTTAAAATCATTTTATAACTTAAAGAAATAGTACATGAAAAGGTCTGCTAGCCAGACCTTTTTGATATCTACAGATTAGCGTGTTAAAATAGAGGTGAGGTGCATGATGAAAATAACACTTCGTAATACACTACGAAACCTTTCCTCACATTTTAAAACGCTTTTTTATTTTGAATTACTATATCGAGCATTTGGAGTGCTTGTGATTTTTCCTGTTTTACAATTTTTGTTTTATCAAAGCATACGAATATCAGGATTTCCGTATATTACAAATGATATGTTGTTTGAATACTTAACTCAACCATTTACCATCTTGAGTATCCTTCTTTTAAGTATCCTTCTTGCATTTTACATGATGATAGAAATGATTATGTTGTCATTCATTTTTGAATATGGAAGACGCGAAGTGACACTTGGTATGAAAGATTTATTATTTGGAGGGGGAAAAAAGGTCATTCAGGTCATTAGATGCTACCATATCCACATCTTTTTTCCAGCATTTTTCTTCTTTATTATCGTTGAATTGTTTCACGTTGTAGGTATCGCACAAACAGTGAATATCCCTGATGAGTTATCGCGAGTTTTGCGACAAAATCTTTGGATGAGTTATGTGTTTTATGGTCTTCTTCTCGTCTTGTTTATTTTATTTATTGAGACCATTTTCTCGATTAATCTATTATCCGTTGATGGTATGAAGTGGCGTGATGCACATCAAGAATCAAGACATATGCTCAAAGGTAAACGTATCAAGATGGCAATCGAGTTTATATTCATCAATGTCATACTCAATCTAGTCCTCTATCTTTTTTATGCTATTCTTGTGTTAATTGTTGGATGGGTCATTTCGGTTCTTAGAGGTGAATTTTATGCCTTGTCTGTTGTTCTTACGGTTTTTTACTCTCTTTATGTCATTGTTGGATTTGTTGCCACCATCACGCTTATTCCCATCAATTTTGCACTGATGACAGCATGGTATGAAGAAGGTCGCAAAAAAGAAGAAGCTCTTCCATCTTCATCTGTTCTCAGATTGAAAATGAAGCCATTTAAGAACGAACGTTATTTTAAACTCGGTTTAATTGTGACGATCACAGTTATGTTTATACTTAATTTACAAGCGATTGATCAGGTTGTCAATAACCCTAATCAACTTGAACTTTTCAAGGTGACTGAAATCATTGCCCATCGCGGGCAATCAATTGATGCTCCGGAAAATACGCTTTCCTCCATCACATTGGCACTTGAAACTGGAGTTGATGGCATTGAAATTGATGTTCGTGAAACCAAAGATGGTATTCCTATATTGATGCATGATTCATCAACAAAACGAACAACAAATGATTTGCAAACAAGACTCATTAAAAACTTAACATATGATGAGTTACAGGAACTCGATGCAGGATCATGGTTTTCAAGTGCATATGAAGATGAGAAAATACCACGACTTGAAGATGTTTTAATGCTCGTTCAAGGTCGAAGTCGCTTATTTCTAGAACTCAAAGATCGTTCACTAACCCTTGAACAATCAGTGATTGATTTGCTTTTAACCTACGAGATGACGCAAGATACAGTCATTTTATCGTTTAATCGTGATCAACTGAAACGCATTAAACTGTTAAATGAAGAGATTGAAACATTGCTTCTGGTGCAATCATTTTATGGCAACTTAAGAGAGTTAGCAAAAGTGTCTTACGCTGATCACTTTGGGGTGTCAGTGACGTTTTTTGATCAAAATCCTGACTTCTTGAAATATGCGAAAGAGTATGAGAAGAAAGTCTATATATGGACAGCTAAAGATGAGGTTGTGATGAAAAGAATGGTTGAGGCTGACGTGGATGGTCTCATCACCGATCGACCCGTTCTTGCGACTGAGGTCGTCTATTCAAAAAACGCTCCAGAACTTCTTGTTGAAATTCTAAAACGTTTCTTTAAGACTTATGAACAAAGGCTCCCTTGAGCCTTTTTATATAGAAATCAATAGTGTGAGTGTTGTAATGATTGCGATAAAGATGATGCTAATGATTGAATATGTGATTAAGTAAGTTTTGGTTTCACTACGATATTCACGAATGATATATTTGAACGTAATTAAGCTTGCTAATGAACCGATAATTGTTCCCATTGCTCCGACGTTCACACCTTGTAAAAGCGGTTGCCAGTAAGCACGATCAGTAAAGGTCGAGAGAAGAACAGCAGCTGGGACATTTGAGATAAACTGTGATGTGATCAGTCCTGTAAAATAGACAGATAAACGTGAGTCCAGTAAATGACTGATGGCATCTTTAATCCACAACATCTGTCCTAAATTGCCCGTAAAAATAAAGAAAGATGTGAATGTAAGGAGTAATGTATAATCTACACGTTTAAAGAGGTGTCTACCATATAACATGCCTAGTAAGATGGTCATCATGAGTGTATACTCTGCAGGTACAATTCTTAATACAGTAAGAAGTGCATTGATTAAAATGAGCATATAAAGGAAGAATCGTTTCCACTCTACGGTAGGAGCAACGATATTTAACACACAATGATGATTTGGAATTTTAATCATGGCAGTAGTCGAGATTAAGATAAAACCTGAAATGGTAATGACTGCAGTTGTCGCAAGAAATTCTCCAAAAGGAATATCGTAAAACGCATAAAGATAAATGTTTTGAGGATCTCCCATTGGAGTCAATGCACTACCCATGTTGGCTGCAATCGTTTGAAGAATGATGATGATCACAGCATATTTTTCTTGTTTTGTGTGCTTGGTGATAAAGATCGTAAATGGAACAAGGGTAAGCAATACGGCATCATTGGTTAAAAGCATACCTAGAAAAAAGGTGACTAAAATGATGATAAGTCCAATCCATTTAATCGATTTAAACCGGATGACAAGCTTGGTTGCGACAAAATCAAAAAAATGAGTTTCATAAACTCCTGCAACCGCCAACATCAAGGTAAACATGATGATTAAAACTTTGTAATTGATGTAGTTGAAATAGTCTCTTGAAGGTGGAATAAAGAACATCGAAATGACTGCAAAGATGAATGCAATCACGAAAACTTTGTCTTTATAGAGATAACGTAACACGGATTTCATAGGTGCCCCCTCATATGATTCACCTCATTATAAAACATTTCGAGAAAGAAAAAAAGCGCTTTAGATGCGATTGTACAAAACGAAAGAAGATGGAAGGATTATAATGAAATCAAGGAGGGATCGATGTGATAAACGAGGATACGTATTTTCAAGAGCCTGAGCAATTTGATGCATTTTGGCGTCATGCAAAAGATGAACTTCGCGAAATTCCTTTTGCATTTGATGTCTATCACACGAAACAAACACTTGCGATCGATGAAATTGGGGATTTTAGTTATCGAGGTGCAAAGAAAGAAAAAATTCATGGGTTTTACTTAAGACATAAAGATGGAAAAAAACCAACCATGTTAACCTTCCATGGCTATGGTTGGCATAAGGGTAGTCCGGAAGATTACTTAGATTGGTACCAACTTGGTATCAATGTGTTTGCCATCGATATCAGGGGTCAGCGTGGACAAACCATGGACCGTTTTCCCTATCCTGAGGGTGATCACCGGTTGATGACAAGAGGTTTAGGTTATCCAGAACACTATTATTTAAAGCATGTGTATCAAGATGGTCTTCAACTCATTGAACTCGTCAAAACACTTGATTTTGTTGATTCCAAACATATTATCTTACATGGCGGATCACAAGGGGGTGGAATTGTTCTTGCCCTTGCAGGATTAATGAATGTCGCTTATGCATTCGCTGATGTCCCAAGTTATAGTTTTTTTAAAGGGCGTCTTGCAACAAAAAGCGGGTCTGTGCGTGAAATCGCAGATTATATGGAAGAAAAGAAACTGAATATCGATATTGTATTAAAAAGTTTAAGTTATTTTGATTTGATTTTCTTTGCACCACGCATCAATTGTCCAATATTTTGTTCTGTCGGTTTAAAAGATGATATTTGTCCAGCCATCTATTTTATACCAGCCTATGAAAGGGTAAAAACAGATAAACAATTGATTGAGTATCCTCTTGCAGGTCATGAGGGGGGAAGTGATATCCATCATGTTAAAAAATTAAGTGTTCTTCGTGAATGGCTATCACAACAAAACATCGGATAAACAATCCAAATGGGGCAGGTTAAACCTCCCCATTTATGATATAATGACATCGAGGTAAAAACATGAATACAGTCTATTTAACATTCTATGAGCATCAAACACGCAAGGTACATAAAGATTTAATTGGAAACATCGACTTAGCGGAATATCCTTATCTTGTCGATGAAGATCCTTACTTTGCGTTAAAACCTGACATTTTAATCGGTCGTCTTGACCACAAGAAAACATTTGGATTTTTAAGACAAGAACTTGAAGACATCTATCTTGAACAACGTGATTTGTTAGATGCGATGCACGATGATATTGTACTCGTCAAAGAAGGCGTTGAACCACGTATTGTTCTTGTTGTTAAACGTGCATTAAAATTGATAGTTGCAACCGTCAAGACAACCAAACGTGGTCCCTTTTTTGAACCTGATACCTATATTGATCGCAGACTTGAAGTTGAAGGTGGAGATGATCTCGTTTTTGGGCATGTTGTCATGCTCGAGGTTGAATCGATTGATCAATTTGCGGTTTATGCCAAAGTCAAAAAGATCATCGGTCATATCAATGATCCTGATATCAACACATTAAAAATTGTTGCTGCCTATGATTGGCCACAAACTTTTTCTGATGAAGTCATGCAATCCATTCATGACATTCATATCGATTTTGAAGAAGAGAAAAAAGAGCGTGTTGATTTAACTGATGAATTAATTATTACCATTGATGGTAAGGATGCGAAAGATTTAGATGATGCTATCAGTTTGAAATTTGTCAATGGAAACTACGAACTTGGTGTCCATATTGCCGATGTCAGTCACTATGTCCAAGAGGGTAGTCCATTGGATGAAGAAGCTTACAAACGTTCAACATCATCGTATTTAGCTGATCGTGTGATCCCGATGCTACCCCATAAGTTATCTAATGACTGGTGTTCACTCAATCCTCATGAAATCAAACTGACATTGTCCTGTTTCATGACATTAAATGAAGAAGGTAAAGTGACAGGTTATGACATCAAAAAATCGTTTATCGAAAGTAAACGACGGATGACATATGACGAAGTCAATCAATTTTTAATTCATAACGTTTCATTAGGTGAAAAAGCGATTGAAGAGATGCTCATTCGCATGAATGAACTTTCTCAAAAACTGAAGGTTATTCGTAAAAAACGTGGTGAAATTGAATTTGAATCGTCTGAATTAGGATTTATCGTTGATGATAAGGGACGCGTTCTTGATGTTTATGAACGTAAAACCGATGAAGCCGAAGAACTGATTGAATCGTTTATGTTGATCGCGAATGAAACGATTGCATTCCATATGTTTCATGCCAATCTTCCATCGATTTATCGCATTCATGAAGAACCTGATCATATCAAACTCAAACTTGCTTTACAATCTGTTGCAAAGCTAGGGTTTCCCGTCAATTATCGTCAACTTGGACAACCCAAACCTTTACAGATTTTAACAGAAAACACAGCCAATACACCCTATGAATATGTGGTGCATATGATCTTGCTTCGTGCGATGCAAAAAGCGAAATACAGTGAAGCACTATCGATTCACTATGGACTTGGAGCACGCTATTATACACACTTCACTTCACCGATTCGTCGGTATCCCGATCTCATTTTACATCGTTTGATTCACCGTTTTGTATTAGGTGAGTCAAAGGATTATAAAAAGGATGCTTATCATTTTGAATCGATCTTACCCGAGGTTGCACAGCATACATCGGATCAAGAAAGAAAAGCGATTCAACTTGAACGTGATGTGTCTAAATTAAAATCATGTGAATACATGCAAGATAAGATTGGACACACCTATAAAGCTATCATTTCCCAAATGATGCCATCAGGTATGTTTGTCAAACTCTCGAATGGTATCGAAGGTTTTGTACCACTCAGAGTCTTGGATGATTATTATATGTATGATGAAGCGAATCTGACGTTTGTTGGTAATCGCGGTAAACGGTATCGCTTGGGAGACACCATTAAGGTCGAACTCCTCGATGTTGATTTAGCACAGAAAAAAATGGATTTTGGAATCATTGACAAAAAGAACAGCAAGAAGGTTACCCATTATGAAAATTATCGCCCAAAACAAAAAGGCAAGGCATGATTACTTCATCGAAGAATCATTTGAAGCAGGCATCCAGCTTTTAGGCAGTGAAATTAAATCCATTCGGTTAGGAAAAGTAACCGTCAATGATTCATTCGTTTTGATTAAAGAAGGCGAAGCTTTTGTGCATAATTTGCATATCGCCAAATACGAATTTTCTAACCAGTTTAATCATGACGAAACGCGTCCTAGAAAACTATTGCTTCATAAAAAAGAAATTATTAAGTTATTCTCCAAAACGAGAGAACAAGGTTATACATTGGTTCCACTCAAAGTGTATTTAAAAGAGGGACTATGTAAACTTGAAATCGGACTTGTTAAAGGGAAGAAAGATTACGATAAACGCGAAACACTCAAAGAAAAAGATCAAGACATGCGTCTTAAGAAATTACTGAATCAAAGAAGGTGATTTCATGGCTGTTCAACTTGGACTGGCTCTAGGTGGCGGTGGTGCGAGAGGATCTTATCAAATCGGTGTCTTACGAGCCCTTGAAGAAGAGGGTCTTTTACAGCAAATTAACCATATATCAGGTTCATCGATTGGTGCGATTAATACGCTCATGGTGATGGCAAAGCTCTCATCGGAGCGTATGCTTGAAATCTGGGAAATGATCAACAATTCAGAGATTTATGGGCGTCACCTTGATAAACTTAAATTTGATCGGGTGGGTCTATTTAGCTTAAAAGATATGTATCAAAAGTTGACAAAACAAGTATCACTTTCAGAAATCAGGGAAAGTAAGATACAAGGTTATGTCACGGCTGCACGCATTAAGAAACGCCACATGATCGATCAAGTTTTGCTTCACCGTATGGAAAAAGAAGTCTTCCATTTAAACGAGCAAGAAGATCCCTATAAGGCCGTTCTTGCTTCAGCATCGATTCCTGTTTTGTTTGGGTCAACTGAAGTTGGTGAAGAGTATTATGTTGATGGTGGTGCTGTTGATAACTGCCCCATCCGACCACTTATTGAACAGGGCTGTGATGTCATTATCGCCGTTCCAATCGATGGTCATTTTCACCCCAAGAAATATGATCAAGATGACATCTTACTCATCAACATGGAAGCTAAAAAGTTATTTTCGTTGACCATGCTTGACATTTTGGATTTTAAACCCGAAGATGTCAAACATAAATCAATGTATGGATACTTGATGGCAAAAGCCATGATACAAAAACTCAAAGATCAAGGTCTTTATGATGGTATCCAGTTGACAAAACCAGAAGGACATACGTACATGATTCTTCCTAAAGAGGAAGAACTCAACGTTAAAGAGGAGGTTTCCTTATGGATTTAGAGATTGTTCGATTCATTCAACACTTAAGAAACCCAGTATTTGACTTTCTCTTTTATGCAATCACACAGCTGGGTGATCAACTCGCATTTATTGGAATTGCACTGATGATCTACTGGACGATCGATAAGAAGCTTGCACATAAGTTTGTGTTTGCGTTTATGATCAGTGCACTCGTCAATACGTCTCTTAAACAACTCTTTAAACGCGTTCGTCCATTCTATTATCAAGGTGTAAGTTCTGAAGAAGCGTGGCGTACAACAGGATACTCATTTCCTAGTGGTCATGCTCAAGCGGCTGGTGTCATTGGTTTTACTGCATTGCACGAAGCGAAAAATAGACACATGAGATGGTTAAGTGTTGTCGGTTGGTTCTTTATGATCATGGTTCCACTCTCAAGAATCTATTTAGGTCAACACTTTTTAAGTGATGTTATTGTCGGTGTCCTTTTAGCGTATTTACTGGCCTATTTGTCCTTTAAATTGGTTGATCTCATGAAAGATGATGAGCATATCTACACACTCATGCTTGCACCTCTGTTTATCCTGGCGTTATTCTTTACAAAGAACCACGATGTCTATATTGCCGCTGGAGGTTTTGTTGGGTTTGCTTTAGGCTATTATGTTGAGAAGAAATACATTGGTTTTGATGTCAAAGCCGTGTGGTGGATTCAAATCATCAAGGTCATCATCGGTTTAAGTATTGTTTTTGTGATCAAAGAAGGATTAAAACTCATCTTCCCAGACATGTTGATCTTCGATTTCATACGTTATATGTTGATTGGAGGTTGGGCTGCAATCGGTGCACCCTTACTGTTTAAATATGGACAACGTTATCTTCAAAAAAACGTTTCATGAATTAACAAGTGCTGAACTCTATCAAATCTTGGATCTTCGGTCCAAGGTTTTTGTCTTAGAACAGAAGTGCCTTTATCCAGATATCGATCATAAGGATCAAGCTAGCATGCATTATTGGATCGTAGATCATGGTGTTATCGTTGCTTATTTAAGACTCATTCCACCGGGTATTCGTTTCAATGAACATGCAATCTCTCGTGTTGTTACCGATCCCGATTATCGCCAAAAAGGTTTAGCTACACAGTTGATTAAACAAGCCATGAAAGATTGTGATGGGTTTCCTATTCGCATATCCGGACAGGCTTATCTCAAGTCGTATTATGAAGGTTTTGGTTTTCGCGTTGTATCGGATGTTTATCTCGAAGATGATATCCCCCATTATGAAATGCTTTATACGAAATAAATGATAAGTTTAATATTTTGAACTTCAAAATGAATATGTTAAAATAGTGCGTGAAAACATATAAGGAGAGATAATATGGATCGCGCGATTAGTCTTTGGTTTGAAAGTATACGACATGGTTTTCTCGATTACTTCTTTTTATTTATAACTGAATTTGGTGATGAACTTGTCTTTTTGATTCTTTCTTCGATTTTGTATTGGCTCGTGAATAAGGAGATTGGCTATCGTTTTATGATGATTTTCTTAGGAACGATTGCTGTTAATGATGCGATTAAGTTTTTGGTTGCACGTCCACGCCCCTTCCAAGCAGGTGTTGTGAGTGTGGTGGGTGAAGGATCATATGGCTATTCGATGCCTTCAGGACATGCTCAAGGTTCGATGACCATGGCATTAACACTTCATGACGATTTTGGAAAGACGAATCAATGGGTAACACCAGTCGTCTTCACCATGGCCATCTTGGTTTCAATCTCACGGATCTACTTAGGCCAACATTATTTTTCAGATGTGATTGTGGGGATGTTGGTTGCTTTTGCAGTCTTTTATGCCATCAAGCTTATTGCACCGAAAATCAAGTTAACAACACAGAAGTTTATCTATATGATTTCACCTGTTTTAATCGGCCTACTTTTCTTAATCGATGAAAAAAATTATTTTGTCGCTGTAGCTGCAATGCTTGCTTTAACAATCGGTTATGATCTTGAAAAGAAATATATCAACTACACAGCAAAGGGAACCGTCTGGGTTCAAGTTGCTAAATATGCGATTGGTTTAATGGTTGCACTGCTTCTCAAAGAAGGCCTTAAAATGGTATTGCCCTATACAACAGATATTGATGCGGATATGACACAGTTTGATTTATTCTTGGATTTTGTCAGATATTTCATTTTATGCTTATGGTTATCACTGGGATCATTCTTTGTCTTTTCCAAACTTTTCAAGCAAAAACAAGCATAAAAGAAGGTTAACCTCTTTTGGTTTGACTTTACATTTAAGCATGACTATGTTACAATGAATACGCGATGAACAAAAGAAGTAACAAGATGATCGTTTCATAGAGACTTCGTGGGTGGTGAAAACGAAGAACGAAACTTGTGAAGGCTGTTTGGGAGCAAAAGGTCAGTCGGCCGTAACGACAAATCGAGTGCTAGGATGTTCCTAGAACTAAGGTGGTACCGCGTAGATTATACGTCCTTAGAATAAGCTAAGGGCGTTTTTTATTGATTGGAGGATAAAACATCATGAAATGGATGAGCGCAGCAGAGATCAGAAAAGTTTGGTTAACCTTTTTTGAATCCAAAAAACACAAAATTGAACCATCAGCATCACTTGTACCTCAAAATGATCCAACACTCTTATGGATCAATGCAGGTGTTGCCCCATTAAAGAAGTATTTTGATGGAAGTGAAAAGCCACAAAATCCACGGATTACCAATGTTCAAAAGTGCATACGCACCAATGACATTGATAATGTTGGACGTACCGCACGCCATCATACGTTCTTTGAAATGCTCGGTAATTTCTCAATCGGGGATTATTTTAAGCATGAAGCGATCGCATGGGGGTTAGAGATTTTAACCGATCCTAAGTGGTTTGGTTTTCCCAAAGACAAGCTTTACATGACCTATTATCCCGATGATGAAGACGCTAAAAACCGTTGGATTGAACTTGGAGTCGATCCTTCTCACCTCATTCCACGTGCCGATAATTTCTGGGAAATTGGTGCGGGTCCCTGTGGTCCTGATACCGAGATCTATTTTGATCGTGGCGAAACCTATGACAAACGTGGTGTTGAACTCATCTGGGAAGATCTTGAAAATGAACGCTATATTGAAATATGGAATATCGTCTTTTCACAATTCAATTCTAAACCTGGATTATCCCGTGAAAATTACCCAGAACTCCCTTCAAAAAATATCGATACGGGTGCGGGTCTTGAACGGTTTGCGTGTGTCATTCAAGGGACAAAAACCAATTTTGAAACCGACCTCTTTTTCCCAACTATTAAACATACAGTTCAACTCACAGGTATTCCTTATGAAGGACAAATGGCTTATAAAGTGATTGCTGATCACATCAAAGCATTGACATTCGCGATTTCTGATGGTGCTATTTTATCCAATGAAGGCCGCGGTTATGTCTTAAGACGTCTTCTTCGTCGTGCTGTCAAATATGGCCGTCAATTAGGCTTAACAGAGCCGTTTTTATACCTACTTGTCGATGATGTTGTTGAGACAATGGGTGTTCATTATACGAATCTCTATGAAACGAAAGATATTGTCAAAAAATTAATTGAAAAAGAAGAAAAGAAATTCTTAGAAACAATCAATGAAGGTGAAAAACATCTTCTTGAAGCAATCGAAAAAGATAAAAAGATAGTCAGTGGAGAAACGGCATTTAAACTCTATGACACGTATGGATTTCCCATTGAATTAACGATCGAATATGCAGAAGAACAAGGTGTGACGGTTGATCTTGATGCATTTAAAAAGGAACTTGAAAAACAGAAGGAACGTTCACGTAGTGCACGGACTCAAGTAGGTTCCATGAAAGCTCAAGAAGAAGCCTATCTAAACTTTACCGAACCTTCGACCTTTGTGGGTTATGATACACTTCAACTTGAAGCGAAAGTCATCAAAGTATTTCCTGATGGCATCGTTTTAGATCAAACACCTTTTTATGCAACATCCGGTGGACAAGTTTCCGATAAGGGATGGATTAACGGACTCGAAGTCGTTGATGTCACCAAACTTCCTCATGGTCAATTCTTACACAAGGTTGAAGGTGAGTATCAAGAAGGCGATGAGGTATTAGCCGTTGTTGATCAGACGAGAAGACTTCAAACGATGCGTAATCATAGCGCAGCCCACCTCTTCCATCAAGCCATAAAAGATATTTTTGGTAAACATGCAAACCAGCAAGGTTCTCAAGTCGCTCCGTGGAGCTGGCGTTTTGACTTTAACCATTTTGAAACGGAAACCGATCAACGCATTCTTGAAGTCGAAAAATTGGTGAAGCATTATATCAAAGAGATGCCACTCGATGTCATCATTCGTGTGTTACCCATTGATGAAGCACGTAAACTTGGTGCGATGATGTTATTCGGTGAAAAGTATGGTGATATGGTTCGGGTCGTCGATATGGGATGGAGTAAAGAGTTCTGTGGTGGGACACACGTCAAAAACACTCAAGAAATCTTAGATTTTGCCATAGCATCCTATGAATCAATTGGATCGGGGATCTACCGTATGGAAGGTATCACAGGTTTTGATGTGAAAAAACAAATGGAATCATTCTTGAAACCATTGATGCTCGAAATCCAAACGATTGTTGAAAAAATTGAACGTATCAGTCTTCATCTACCCATTCCAGAAACACCAGCCATCATCGGATCTTATCAAGACATCATCAACTATCGTCATTATATTGAGTCGTTGAAGGAGCTCTCGAAAACATACGAAAAAGCACAGCAACAACGTATGCAACAGGATGTTTTAAAGCGTCTCGATGATTTTATTAAAGATCCGCAAAAGAAGAAACAGATGATTGTGACTGAAGATATTGAACCTAAGGTTTTAAAGCAACTTGTTGATGCACTTTATGATAAAATAAAGGCAGAAACCCTCTTCCTCATCAACATCACGGATGGAAAAGCAACGTTCCTCTGCAAGAGTGTTCATGAAGATGCTTCTGATTTAGTGAAGTTTGCAGCATCACTATCACAAGGCTCAGGTGGTGGAAAAGGTGTATTCGCACAAGGTGGAACCCAGGATTTATCCAAGATTGACCTTGTCAAAAAGGAATTGATGAAGCGCTTATGAAACGCTACATGGGACTTGATTTAGGCAGTAAAACGGTTGGTGTTTCCATCAGTGAATCAGGGATAATCGCATCCACATTGACGACGATTCGATTTACTGAAAACAATTACGAAGAAGCAGCCATTCGTGTATTAGACTTGATTTCTTCAAACAAAATCGATTGTGTTGTTTTAGGGTTACCGAAACATATGAACAATGATATTGGTATTCGTGGCGAAATCAGCCAGCAATTTAAAACACGTCTTGAGAAAGATACAGCTGCAACCATTGTTTTATGGGATGAACGTCTATCCACGAAGACAGCGCGGATGACCATGATTCAAGGTTCACAGCGTCGAAGTGTTCAAAAAGAAAAGAAAGATGAACTGGCCGCAGTGATCATCTTACAAAATTATTTAGATTATAAAGGAGCTTAACATGTTAAAAGAAGATCAAATGGTCGTGACCAACGCCAACGGTGACGAAGCCGTCTGTGATATTTTATTCACACACGAAGCGAATGGCAAAAATTACGTCGTCTTCGAATTTGTCGATACGAAAGAAGTGAGTGCAGCCATCTACATCCCCGGTGCAACCGATGATGAAGGTACGTTTGCTGATATCGAAACAGATGAAGAATGGGACATGCTCGATCAAGTTCTTCAAGCTTACTATGATGAATTAGAAGCTGATGAAGAAGAAGACGAAGAGGAAGACGTTCAAGCATGAATCTATCGCCACTAAAGGCGTATGCATTGGACAAAAAGGTACCGATTATTACCGATGAAGCCTTACGCTTTTTAGAAACGATGATTGTAAAACATAAGATTAAAGATGTGCTTGAGATTGGAACCGCGATTGGCTATAGCGCACTTGCTATGGCCTCTTTTGGTTGTCATGTGGTCACGTTTGAACGTGATGAATTCATGATTGATGAAGCAAAGCGTCATTTTGATTGGTATGATGAACAAAAGAGGATTACATTGATGCCTTTTGATGCACTTACCTATCAAGGTGAACTGCCAATGTTTGATTTGATCTTCATTGATGCAGCAAAATCTCAATATCAAACATTCTTTAAAAAATATACACCTTACTTAAAAAAAGGTGGATTTGTGGTGTGTGATAACCTTCATTTCCACCATCTCAATCCTGAAGTGGTCAATCGGCACACACAGGGTTTACTCAAAAAACTTGAGTTGTTCAAATCCTTTTTAACCCATCATCCTCAATTTGACACGCAGTTTTATGATGAAGGTGATGGTATCTCATTATCCAGAAGGAAAGATGTATGAAAAAACTGATAACATTGCACGATATGATCAATCTCGAGATGGTTTTAGAACATGTCGATGGAATTATCGTTGGACAAGATACATATGGCACACGATTGACACATAGTTTTTCTGATGAAGAACTTATTTCAATCATGGGTGAAGCACATGAGCGTAAAAAAGAAGTCTTTTTGATGGCGAATCAAATGATGACGGATGATCAACTCGAAAGATTTGGATCATGGTTGATGCAGTTTCAACATCAACCCATTACTGGAGTGATTGTTGCTGATCTTGGTGCAGTCATCACATCAAATGAACATGGATTTCAAGGTCGTGTGATCTATAATCCTGAAACATTAGCCACCAATGATTATGATTTCAACGATTTGACTCGTCTTCATGTGATGGGAGTCTATGCAGCAAAAGAGATCACTTTATCTGATCTTACACGTATTGGAACCCATAAACAAGTCAAGATGTTTATGGTCGGTCATGGTCATTTGAATATGTTTTATTCGAAACGACAACTCATACAAAATTATATGGATTTTTTAGCTGAACCCACACGGTTTCATGGAAAACAGAACTTAACACTCATTGAAGAAAATAGAAAAGAAGAACCTTATCCTATTTTGGAAGATGATGCAGGAACACACGTCTTTCGTAGTCATGTTATGCATGTGATCAATCATCTTGATGAACTATCAAGTTGGCTTGACTACATGGTCATCGATACGCTTTTTAAAGATGATCGTTATGGGGCACTCGTTGGTCAAATGTATCGTCATCAAGATCTTGATCTCATGCATCGCATCCAAGAGGATTACCATGAAACATGGGATGAAGGATTTTTTGATAAGAAAACGATCTATAAGGGTAAGGGTGGCGAACAGTGATCGAACTTCTCGCACCAGCAGGTGATTTAGAAAAATTGAAGATTGCACTCATGTATGGCGCAGATGCTGTCTTTGTTGGAGGACAGCAGTTTTCACTTCGCGCAAGGGCATCCAATTTCACATTAGATGATTTAGAAGAAGCGACACAATTTGCACATGCACGTGGTAAAAAAGTCTATGTAACAACCAATATTATCCCTCATCACGAAGATATGCACGATTTAATTGAATATTTGAAAGCTTTAGAAGAAAGACATATCGATGCAATCATATCGGCATCCCCCTATATCATCGATATGGCATTAAAACATACATCTCTTGAGGTTCATCTATCGACACAACAGAGCACCACCAATGCTAAGACCGTGAACTATTGGTATGGACGAGGGATTAAGCGCGTCGTGTTAGCCCGTGAACTTGATAAACATCAGATCAAACAGATTAGAACGCAAACAAAAGCAGATCTCGAAGTCTTTATCCATGGTGGGATGTGCATGAGTTTTTCAGGGCGTTGCAGTTTATCCAATAACATGACGGATCGCGACGCAAACCGTGGAGGATGTGCCCATTCATGTCGTTGGAACTACGATTTAATGGACGGTGAAACCAAAGTCTCTGATGTGCCCTTCAGCATGTCATCCAAAGATCTAGAAGCTCTTGAGCAAATCCCGTATCTGATGGATGCTGGTGTCTCTTCATTAAAGATCGAAGGACGAATGAAGAGCTTACACTATATCGCAACCGTCGTTGGTACGTATCGTAAACTCATCGATGATTACATGACCCATCATGAAATCACTGATTTTACACCCTATATGAAGGAATTAGAAAAAGCAGAAAATCGATTAGCATCACACGGTTATCTTGAAGGATTGCCAGGTGTCGAACAACAATTATACAACGCAAGAAGTGAACGACCGACACAGCTCTTTATTGGTCTAGTTCTTGACTATGATCAAGAGAGTGGGATAGCTACCATTGAGCAACGCAACCATTTTACTGAAGGTGAAGCGGTTGAAATCTTTCATCCAAATGGCCTTGTAGAGCCTTTTATCATCCATGAGATGATGGATGAGAATCATCAACTTCTCGATGTTGCACGTCATCCAAGACAAATCTTAAAAATCAAGGTTCCCTTTGTTGTTGAACCTTATGCGATGTTGAGGAAGCGATGAACACACTGACAAAAAACGGAAGAACCATCACCTACACCATCATTCCTAAAGATAACAAAAAGACCTATTTTCGAGTGAAACAACACATGGTTGTTGTGACAACACATCCATTAGCACAACGTGATCGTATCGAACGCTTTATCCTTGATCGTTTCGATATGTTTTATGAAAAAACACATGAAGTAAAACATGAAGAATCTGATGATGAGATCACATTATGGGGTAAGATATATACGTTGATTATGACCCATGGTGCATTTAAATATACGATCTCAGAAGATGTGATCTACCTATCATCTCGACAAGAAGATATGGTGCTCAATAAAAAAAGAATTTATCTTGCTGAGATGGAAAAGATACTCCCTCTCTTGCATCAAAAAATAGATCCAAAACTGATGCGTTTGGGACTTTCACCGCTTCCGATCAAACTTAAAAATCTCAAATCCAAATTTGGAAGTTACCATATTCGGAAGCATGAAATCACACTTAATATTTTTTTATCAACACTTGATCCCATCTATCTCGAGTATGTTTTATATCATGAATATGCACATGTGATTGAGTTCAATCATTCGAAAGCTTTTTATCATGTTTTGGATCAACTCATGCCAAATCATCACGTTTACCAAAAAGACCTAAAAAAAATAGCAATACACTAAAAAATAGTGTATAATAAGAAAGAAATTTAAGGAGGACCATCATGGCTGTTAAACAATTGTTTCAACTAACCCAAGAAGGTGTCGATAATCTCAAACAAGAACTCACGTATTTAAAAGATGTCAAACGCGAAGAAAACAAAGAAGCACTCAAAGAAGCTCGCGCTCAAGGTGACCTCTCCGAAAATGCGGATTACGATGCTGCAAGAAATGAACAAGCGAGAATCGAAGCACGGATTGCGGAAATTGAAAACATCCTCAAGAATGTTAAGATCATCAAGACAGATGATCGTGATATCGTCAATATCGGTAAAATTGTCATTGTTCGCTTTGTCGAATCTGGCGAAGAAAAAGAATTCACACTCGTGGGTTCCATCGAAGCAGATCCACGTGCGAAGAAGATCTCGATTGAATCACCGATTGGACGTGCCATTTTGAACAAAGCAGAAAACGAAGTTGTGGAAGTCAAAACCGAAACAGGTCGCGTTTTCGAGCTTGAAATTGTGGAAATCAAATAATGGCGCTTTACCAAAAATGTATTCCGCACGCTTACGCTGCATCCATTTTTGATATTGATTACAAGGAACTTAAAAAACAAGGAATACGCGCCTTGTTTTTTGACTTAGATAACACCATTATTGCGTATGATGAAACAGAACTCGATGAAAAACATCTCGCACTGATTCAACAATTAAAAAATGATTTTCATGTCGTTGTTTTATCAAACACGAGCTATCAACGCGTTTCACTTGCTTTAAAACATGCTGATGTCTTATTTATTTGGCATGCAACAAAACCACTGAAACGTGGATTTAAGAAAGCTATCAAAAAAATCAATGTTCAAGCACATGATGTTGCAATGATTGGTGATCAATTGATGACCGATATACTCGGAGGAAATCGTTTAGGGATGAATACGATTCTCGTCCGATCAGTCAAACGTAAATCGGATCGCTGGATGACTAAAATCAATCGAAAACTTGAAGTGGGTATGTTAAAAAAGATTGAAAAGAATCAACTACAAGTTTATCTAGAAAGGTTAAAACCATATGTCGACGACCACGAGATGTGAGGGTTGCGGAGCAATCCTTCAGACGACAGACCGTGAACGTGCAGGCTATGTCATCGACCTCAACCATACCTATTGTCAAGCATGCTATCGCTTGCTTCACTATGGAGAATCGATTAAACACTTTCATCCCGAAGATTTACCATCACTCCCTGAACATGCCGTTATTTTAATGGTTTCATCCGTTCTTCATCTGGACCTTTTATTTAGTTACCCCGTGTACCGCTATCAACCCGATGCGAAATACGTCTATATCATTAATCAGATTGATCTTTTGCCTAAAGGAACCGATTTGACGCATCTTTTATCACGCATCAAGAATCATGCGAAAAATATGCACATTCCGTATGAAGACCTTATCTTAATGTCAGCTAAAAATCCCTATGACATCGAACATTTAAAAGAATATTTACGCATCTTAAAAGAACCCTATGTCTACCTTTTAGGAGTACAAAATAGCGGAAAAACAACACTTTTTAAGGCATTAACTAAAGATGATAAAGCACTCGCGATGAAAAAAGCAGGTTTGACTCAAGAAGCACTTCATCGTCCGTTTGAAAACATGGAGATTTATGATATGCCTGGTCTTTATCAAGAAGGATATCTGCATCATGTCCTTCCTTACGGCATTTATAAAGATTTGATTCCTGATCAAGAAATCAAACCACGAATTTATCAACTTAAAGATGGACAAGCACTGATGCTTGAAGGTCTCTTTGGACTTTCCTTTCATGGTGATGCTATCAATCCAATCTTATATCTTGATTCAAAGGTCAATATCCATAAGACACAAGAGGCGCGCATTAAACCTTTACTTTTGGAGAAAGAAAAGCATTTTAAAATCTTTGTTGATCGTTATGAAGATAAAGCATTTAAAATCAGTGAAGAACTTCATCAAATCACGTTTGCTGATATGGGATTTATGCATATCAAGGGACCTGGTTTAATCAAAGTGACCTACCCCAAAGGTCTTCATCTGTCACTTTCGGAGGCACTTTTCAATGATTGACTTGATCGAAAAACGCGTTTATGAGAAATTAGGCAATCATCCTCATCGGCTCAAGCATGTCATTGGGGTTGCTGAAACAGCAAAAAAACTTGCGATCATTTATCATGAATCACCCGAAAAAGCGATGATCGCAGGACTGTTTCATGATATCGCCAAATATGATACACTCGAAGAACAACTCAACATGATGGATCTTCGGTGGATCAAAGCGTATGCTGATTATCCCGTTATCTATCATGCGATTGCAGCTTCTAATCTCTTAGAACATGAGTTTAAGATTCATGATCAAGACATCTTGAACGCGATACGCTATCACGTATGGGGACGAAAAGGGATGTCAACGTTAGAAAAAATTATATTTGTTGCTGATTCATGTGAACCTAATCGCGGTTTTGCAGATAGTGATGAAGTTTATGAACTTGCAACCCATGATTTGGATCGTGCCGTATGTTATTGTATGGAACAGTCCATTCATCACATTCAATCAAAAGGACTGACTCCTTCTGAGGAGCAGCTAGAAAGTTATCAATATTACCTGGAGGTAACACGTGGAGAAATTAAATAAAATTATCGATACTTTAGAAGATTTAAAAGTCAAAGATTTAGCTGTTTATGATTTTGAAAAAACATCGCCTTTCTATGATTTCTTCGTGATCACAACGGTCAATGAACGTCAAGGAAATGCAGCGATTAATCATTTAAAAAAGGCACTTGTTGCTGAAGACATCAAAAACATTGAAGGAAAAGGTGGATCATGGACTCTCGTCGATTGTCATGATGTCATTGTGCACCTCTTTCAAGAAAACGATCGAAAGTTCTATGGTTTTGATCAACGTCTTTTAGGCTACAAACGTATTAAGTAATATGTTTGAACCTCTTTATGATCTACTGATGAGTGATGTCGATTATGAAGCACTCTTCAATGATATCAAACCTTATTTAAAGCATGATGATCTCATCATTGATGCTGGATGTGGTTCAGGTTATATGCTGATTGAATTAATGAAACAGGGTTACCGTGCCATCGGTCTTGATGTGTCATCGAAGATGTTGTCTTTAGCAGAAGAAAAGATGCGAAGTGAGCATCTGATGACGGAACTCTACGAACATGATTTAAGAAAACCGATGCTTGGACAAGCTGATGTGATTCTTGCGATGTTTGATGTTGTGAACTACTTTAAGGGCGTTAAAAACGTATTCAAAAATATCCATCGTGCACTTTATCCTCAAGGTAAATTCATTTTTGATTGTTACCAAGAATCTGTATTAGAAGATTATGATGGTTACGTAGAAGATGAGAGTGAACCTGTCGCTTATGAATGGCAGATGCATGTATCAGGTAGAAAACTTATTCATCAGGTCACCCATGATCAAGAGATTGATCGTATTACACAATATATTTATCCCTTGCAAGATTATTTAAATATACTTGATTCAATCGGATTTGATGTGGTCGTTAGACCTTCCATCGATCCAAGAAAACATTTAGTGATTGCAACCAAACGATAAAGAGCGGAAACGTTCTTTTTTTTACAAGTAAAAGCAGGTGATCTTCTCTACGATAGAGTAAGGAGGGATCAGATGAAACAAAAGATGATGATTATTGTTTTGTGTATGGCTTTAGCAATATACCTATTATTCCCTAAAAGGGAAGAATCCACATGGATTGAAACAGGGAAACAGGTGGTTCCTATCATTAAGATTGAGATTACAGGTGCGGTCGAATTTCCCGGGGTTTATCATGTTTTCGAACCAATCACCATCAGTGAAGCACTCAAACTTGCGGGTCAATGTGATGAATATGCTGATCTATCACATCTTCAACTCTCTGAAATGATTACCCATGACACTCAAATCAACATTCCAAGCGAGCAAGATGAACGTGAGATCATCCCTGTTAAAATCAATGTCAATCAAGCATCGTTTAAAGAACTCATCACGATTCCTGGAATGACAGAGACACGTGCTGCATCCTTGATCATTTACCGTGAAGCTCATGGTGATTTTAAACATTTAGATGAGTTATTAAACGTCAAATATATCGGAGTTGCAACACTTGAGAAGATCAAACCGTATCTTACACTTTGATCATCTCGATTTGCTTGGTATGGCATTGGCACTTAGTTTGATTAGTCTACGGGTGGTCTATGTCATACCAGTCGCATGTTTTTTTATCTATCGCATTCGTCATCAAGTGTGTATACTTCTTTTTTGGTCTTTATTCGGTTTATTCAGTCTTCTTTATTTTATCCATATCAACGAATCTAGGTTAAACAATATTCAAGGAGAAGTCATCGTTGTTGATGAAACCAGCAAAGAATACTCATCGCGCTATACCGTAAGATACCAAGGACACAAGTACTATCTTTTTGGACCAAAAGATGATTATCATGTTGGTGACCGCATCATTTTAAGAGGATCAATTGATATGTATCCTAAAAGAACCATCCCAAAGGGATTTGATCCCAATAGCTACTACACGTCCATTGGTATTGATGGAACGTTAGTTGATGTAGAGATCATTCATATTGAATCGGGTTTTTCGTTTTGGGCATTACGTGAAACCATCAAAATGTCGATTGAAACATCCACAGATTCACCTTATGTGATGGCCATGCTCTTTGGAGAAACATATCCTGAAGAAGAAAAACTGATCTATCAAGAGCTTGGTTTAGGTTCCCTTTTATCGGTTTCTGGGATTCACCTTTATGTCGTTGCTGCAATGTTCAAAAAGATCTTTTTTTATCTTGATCTACCAATGAAGTATCAGACGATCTTCATCATGCTCTTTTATGGATGGATGTGCTATATGCACGCATGCGATAGTGGTATCATGAGACTCTTTTTGATGTCAGTCGCCGTTTGGATCAATGATAAATATGATTTTCGACGATCCAAAAATGAGCTTTTCCATCTCGTGATGGGTCTCCTATTAGTGCTAAACATCAAGTTGATGTTGACCTCAACACTATTTATCCTTTATCTGATTTTACTTAGTTTTTATCTATTAGAACCTCTTTATCGTGGATATCATCCTCTGATGAAAAGAGGGATCATGTCTATGATCGTCTTATGTGTGATGTTACCTTTTCAAGGAGTTATTTATCTTTTAGGAATCATCTTGATACCATTAATCGGCCCACTTTTAGCAACATGGTGGATGGTTTCATCGTTTGGGATCGCCATGTTTCCTTCAATAAATCGTGGTTTAATCAGGATAACACATGATCTGCACAGTTTATTATCATGGCTTGGTCACCATTCTATATCGATCGTCGTAGGACGATTAACATCATTTTCCATCGTCATCTATTTTTTATTGATCGTCTTTTTTTTACTCACCAAACAAAAAATAGTGAAAGGGTTTATTATTTTATCGATCGTTCTTCTTTATTTAGTTCCTTCTTGGATTCATCAATCAACAACCTCAATCACGTTTCTTGATGTAGGACAAGGTGACTCAACCATCATCACATCAAAAGGATGTATCACTGTTATTGATGCATTTGATTATGTAGGTGACTATCTCATCAATCATGGCATTTCAACCATTGATTATCTGATATTAACACATAGTGATCTTGATCATATCAAGGAAGTTCCATCATTGATCAATCGTTTAACCATCAAACAATTGATATTATCTTCTAAAGATCATGAATATCCTGCTTACACAATACGTCCAACGTTCGCAAAAGCAGGGGATCATTTTTCATGTGGTGATATCAATCTCCATATACTTGCTCCATTTGATCAAGTCGAATCGAATAATGATGCATCCATCATCATCCAAACAACCATTCGAGAAACCACCTTTTTATTGATGGGAGATGCTGAATTTGATGTGGAAATGAGACTCATTGAAATCTATGGAAATCAATTAAAGAGTGATGTTTTAAAAGTCGGACATCATGGTTCGAAAACATCAACGAGTTCTCTATTTCTTCACTATGTGAAGCCAGAAAAAGCAATCATCTCAGTTGGACGATCGAATCGCTACGGTTTTCCTCATGTCGAAGTGATTGAAAGACTTCGTAACATGAACATTACCATCGATCGCACGGATCTCCAGGGCACGATTCGTTTTGTTCCCACCAAAAAGAAACATAATTGGCAATACGCACTACCCTTTTAACTGTGTTTTTGGTACAATATTCATAGAAGTGAGGAGGCGTATGTATGGCTGAGTCCATCTATCTCTACTACAGTAACAACGATTTTCTTCTCAATCATGCCGTCGAAGAAAAAATCAAGGAATTCCATGTGGATCCTTTCAACATCGTTAAATATGATTTGCTAGAAAACAACACGGATGATGTCCTTGAAGATTTGCAGACGGTCTCTTTTTTTGCTGAAAAGAAAGTCATTGTGATCAGAAATATTCAAGAGCTCGAAAAAGCTGATGAATTTGTCGTACAAAGCTATCTCAACTATTTTCAAAAACCTAATCCTGATGTCATAGTGATCATCATGATGAGTGAATTAATGAGTGAATCCTCACCTTTAGGAAGTGCACTTTTTAAATATGCCTATATTGAAAAAGTTAAAGACATGGAAAAAAAGGATTATCCTGATTTTATTCGTAACATGTTTAAAAAGTATAATTACACGATTACTGATGATGCCATTGAAGCACTCCTTGAACGCACAAACCTTGATTTTAATCTCATCAACCAAGAAGCAGAAAAATTGATGCTTTTCGCTTATGAAACCAAAGAAATCACCGAACGAGCAGTGATGCTTCTTGTATCACGCAACCTTGAAGAAAATATTTTCGAATTGACGAATGCATTACTGTCGAAAAATCAATCCAAAACAATTGAAATCTTTTATGATCTGATTGCTAGAAACGAAGATCCCTTACGCATTTTGAATAACATTGTCTCAAAAGTAAGAGAATTGATGCATACAAAACTCCTTCTTGATAAAGGTTACCGTCAAGATCAAATCGCAGAACACTTTCATATCAAGAGTGGTCGCGCATATTATCTCGTAAAAAATGCACAAGCCATACCCTTTAATCAACTTGAAAATCATTTAAAGAAATTATCCAAACTGGATTATGATATCAAGAGTGGAAAAATCGATAAAAAACTTGGCCTTGAATTATATTTGTTAGGAGCATAACATGCTAGCTTATGATCGTATTTTATGTTTTGACTTTGAAACGACTGGACTTAATGGTTACACCGACGAAATCATTGAAATAGGTGCCATCCTTTTAGAAAAAAAAGATGGTCAGCATGTCGTGACCAAAGAACTCTCATTATTGGTGATGGCATCAAAACCTCTACCCAGTAAAATCACAGAAATCACGCACATCACTGATGCCATGCTTTTAAGAGATGGTGTCAGTCAAGAAGAAGCTTTTCAACGCTTTTTTGATTTATATCAAGATGAAAAAACATTATTAATTGCCTATAATATTCAATTTGATCTTCTTTTTTTACAAACACTTTTTAGAAGACATTGGAATACGTTCTTTACCATTAAAAACGATCTATTAGACGTCATGGCGATTTATCGCGATCGTCATCGTTTTCCTCATCGTTTAGATAACTGTGTACAGACCTATCAGGTTGAGGTTAAGAATACGCACCGTGCATTAGATGATATAAAAGCAACCTATCAAGCTTTGATTAATATGCAACTCGAGTTAGATAATATTGCACATTATATCAATAAGATTGGTTATAACAGCAATTACGGTGTCTCAGGCATTAAATGTCCTCATGTTAAATATATCGCACAAAAGGGTGGCTACCGAGAAATCGAAAAAAGCTAAAAAAAAAGACACACTGTGCCTTATTTTTTTAGAGGGTGTTCACTTTGGTTGCAAGACTTGACTTATGTCTAGCGACGAAGTTTTGATGATAGATACCCTTAGCGAGACCTTTGTCCAACTTCTTATGTGCAAAAGACAATGCTTCGATTGCTTTTTCTTTTTCATTAGCTGCTACAGCGCGTTCAACTGCTTTAATCGCAGATTTAACGGATGACTTAAAAGAAGCGTTGTGTAAACGACGTTTTTCATTGGTTTTGTTACGTTTGATTTGTTGTTTAATATTAGCCACAATTTCACCTCCCATGCGTGCAAAACCATTGTATCAAAAGCATCTAAAAATTGCAACAGGAAATGCAATATTATGGTAAAATATAAGGTGTTAAGGGGTTGAAGAATAGACATGACAACAGCGAATAAATTGACATTAACCCGAGTATTCATGATTCCTATCATGGTGATTGTGATTTATATCGAAGGTTTAAAGATTCCGAGTGGTCTTCTCGGCCTTGAGATTGACCGCCTTATTTTTGCAGGACTTTTCATTCTTGCATCAATGACTGATTTTTTAGATGGCTATATCGCAAGAAAGTACAATCAGATCACGACGTTTGGTAAGTTTTTAGATCCGATTGCCGATAAAGTCTTAGTGATGGTTGCCTTTCTTTATCTGATGTTACTCATGCCAGATCGTGTTCCCCTTTGGGCAGTCATGATCGTGATCGTGAGAGAGTTTACGGTCACCGGGGTACGACTTCTCGCGATTGAAAAGGGAAAAGTTATTGCGGCCTCGCCATATGGAAAAATCAAAACAGCATCCACAATGCTAGCTTTAATCATCATGTTATTCAATGATTTTGGATTGACACCATGGGTAGGTAACATCATGTTCTCATTTGCGATTTTTATGACATTGATCAGTGGTTTTGATTATCTTTATAAAAATCGTCATATCATTTTGGAAAGTTTGTGAAGTAAACCAAGTATTGTTTAACTATTATAAGACGGAGGTGCAGTCATGATCGATAAAGACAAAAGAGCACAGGCCCTTGAGGCCGCAATGAAACAAATCGAAAAGCAATACGGTAAAGGTTCCGTCATGCGCCTAGGCGATGAAGCTGAACGTACAGTTGAAGCGATTCCTACAGGATCACTTGGACTCGATATTGCACTAGGAATTGGTGGTTATCCAAAGGGACGAATCATCGAAATTTACGGACCAGAAAGTTCTGGTAAAACGACACTTGCGTTGCATGCCATTGCAGAAGTTCAAAAGTTGGGTGGCTATGTTGCCTTCATCGATGCTGAACACGCACTCGATCCCAAATATGCAAGAGCACTTGGCGTGGATGTTGATAATCTGATCTTATCTCAACCTGATACCGGTGAACAAGCATTAGAGATTGCTGAAGCACTCATTCGTAGTGGTTCCGTGGATGCGATTGTCGTCGACTCTGTTGCTGCACTTGTTCCAGAAGCCGAAATCAATGGTGAAATGGGAGATTCTCATGTGGGTTTACAAGCACGCCTGATGAGCCAAGCCATGCGTAAACTTTCAGGAGCAATCTCAAAAGCAGGTACTATCGCGATTTTCATCAACCAAATTCGTGAAAAAGTTGGTGTCATGTTTGGAAATCCTGAAACTACTCCTGGTGGTCGTGCACTCAAATTCTATGCATCTGTTCGCCTTGAAATTAGACGTGGTGAAGCGATCAAGAGTGCAACCGATATTGTGGGTAATAAAGCAACCATTAAAGTCGTGAAGAATAAGGTAGCACCCCCATTCAAGAGTGTTAGTGTTGACATCATCTTTGGTGAAGGTATTTCAAAATCAGGTGAACTAATTGACTTAGCATCTGAACTTGATATCATTCAAAAGAGTGGTGCATGGTTTGCATATAATAATGAGAAGATTGGACAAGGTCGAGAAAATGCGAAGCTTTATCTCGAAAAAAATCCAGAGATCTTTAAGAAGGTTTTTCAAGCCGTTTTGGATCATTATAAAATCACATACAGCAAATCTTAACTAATCAAGCGATACTTGCGAACAAGTATCGTTTTTTTATCCCGATAAAAATGTTGAAATATCAACAAAATCAAGTTGTTAAGCGTGCTTTATCCATCTAGATTTGTTATAATAAGCAAGAAAGTATCATGATGCACACTATCAAGGAGGGATCATATGAACCACGACATGTTACAAACATTTTTAGCGTATCTCAAAGCAGAGAACAAAGCAGATGCTGTGACGTTTGCACTCACGTTAATTGAAGAAAAAAAAGTCACGATTGAAGAACTTTATTTAGACATTCTTGCACCATCACTTATTTATTTTCAATGTGAAGAAAAAGATGAAGACATTTGTATTTGGAAAGAACACTTCCGGACATCGATCATTAGAACTATTCTTGAATCATGTTATCAGTATGTTTTAAAACGTAGTTTACACGTTAAACCAATAGGTTTAAAAATCGTTGTTCTTACACCTGCGTTTGAATATCATGAAATTGGTGCGATCATGAACACGCATTTTATGATGCTTGAAGGATTTGATGCCAACTACATTGGTGCAAACACACCACGCACAGAGATTGTATCTGCCATTCGTGCTTATCAACCTGATTATGTCGCCTTGTCTGTCACTAACCCCTATAACATTGTTGTGACCAAACAAACAACCGATGAGATCAAGCGCTATTTCCCAGAAGTCAAAATCATTTTAGGTGGTCAAGCATTTAAGGATCCTAATCATCTTAAAAACATATCATATGATGAAGTATTGAATAGTTTAGATGATCTTAAAGCCTTTGGAAAGAAGGTGTCAGCATGAAGTTAGCGTTTTCGATTGCTTGGCGCTTCTTGTCCTCTGCGAAAAGACAAACTTTGATCATCATCTTAGGGATTTCTGTCGGTGTCTCCGTTCAAGTGTTTATTGGATCACTCATCAGTGGTCTTCAAAAGAGTTTAGTTGATACCACGATCGGTTCATCATCTCATATTACTGTCGTGAAAGAGGATAATTCACTCATCCTTGATTATGAGAATGTTTCTACAACCATTGATGAACAAAGTGATCTATTCACGGTTGTATCACCTGTCTTAGATTTACCAGGTATCGTAGAAAAGGATACGATAAAAAAAGAAGTTCTTTATCGTGGTTTTGATTTTTCACGTGCCAATTTGATTTATCAATTTCAAGACAAGTTAGTCGAAGGTGAACTACCTCAATCACTTAATGAGATCGCTTTAGGTATTGGACTGATGGATGATCTTGATCTTTTAGTTGGTGATGACATCACGATGGAAATATTCGGTGAGTTTAGAACATTAACTGTTGTCGGTTCATTTGATTTAAGCGTTGCTCAACTCAACCGTTCATGGGGAATTGGTACCCTTTCTACACTTCAAGATATTGCAGGTGAAACAGGGGTATCATCCATTGAAACTCAAATCAGTGAACCATTTGAAGCTGAAGCACTTACATTATCCCTTGATCAAGTGCTTGAAAGTGATGACTTGAAGACAAGAAACTGGATGGTTGAAAATGAATCCTTACTTTCGGGTCTACAGGGTCAAAGTATCTCTTCACTCATGATTCAAATCTTCGTTATTATATCCGTTGTATTAGGTATATCCTCGACACTCGCGATTACCGTGATGCAAAAATCACGTCAAATCGGTATTATGAAAGCCATGGGCATTAAAGATCGTGATGCATCATTTGTTTTCCTTTCTGAAGGCTTTATTTTAGGTATTTTTGGTGCAATAGGTGGTGTCCTTTTAGGGCTTGGACTTTCCTTTGCGTTTACCACATTTGCCTTAAATAGTGATGGTACACCTGTTGTTCCACTCTTTATTGATCCAGGGTTTATTGCACTTTCTGGAGGAATTGCTCTTCTTGCATCGACATTGGCATCGTTAACACCTGCCATTAAGTCATCGAAACTTACCGTGATTGAGGTGATCAGAAATGCCTAATTCGATTGTTGAACTCAAAAAGATTAATAAAATTTACGGTGAAAAAACACCCAATCCGACTCAAGTCCTTTTTGATTTATCCTTAACGTTTGAAGAAGGAACATTCAATTCTATTATTGGACAATCAGGATCAGGGAAAAGTACACTTTTAAACATCCTTGGAACACTCGATAAAGCAACATCAGGTGATGTTCTCATCAACGGTAAAAACACCCAGGATATGAAAAAAGATGAACTTGCCCAGCTTCGTAATGAAACCATTGGATTTATCTTTCAGTTTCACTATTTACTTCCTGAATTCACCGCTTTAGAAAATGTCTTAATGCCTTATCGCATATCAAAACAACCCATCACTGAGGATGTGATGAAGCGAGCACATGATTTACTCGATATCGTCGGATTGACCAATCGTAAAAACAATCTCGCGATCAACCTCTCAGGTGGTCAACAACAACGTGTTGCTATTGCGCGATCTTTAATCAATCAACCGAAGATGATTTTAGCCGATGAACCAACAGGTAATCTGGACAGTGATACCACCGAGCAAGTCTATGACTTGTTAAGACAAATCAACCAACGCTTTAAAACGACGTTCATCATCATCACGCATGACCGTCATATCGCTGAAAAAGCGGATCGAATTGTTGAAATCAAAGATGGTCGAATTAACTTAGATATTACAAAATGAGTATATAAATTTCTTACATCTTTCTTAACTGTGCACATTTTTAGTAAAAATGTACTAAAATGATTGTGCATGGAAAGGGAGGATTGACAATGAACGCTGGAACACTCTTTCTTTACTTTTTGTTTGCTACTATTTCTCTGATTCCGGTTGTTAAATTGGATGAAGTGAGAACCAATCATCAATATCGTGTGTTATGGATTTTATCGATCCTTGTTTTCATATGGTCTATTTTAATGGGGTTTAGTTTGTTTACTCCAGAAGCGTTTTTCATGTATTATAGCCGTTTACTCACGTACCCTGTTGTTTTTGGAGTATCCTATACCATTTTTTTAACTTTTCAAATCTATACCAATCATCGAACATCAAAGATTTTTCATTATGCTGCGATGATCTTCCTCATCCTTGATGTTATCGTCGTTGTTTCCAACTCTGCAACGGAATGGATGATTCAGATGCCCTATTCAGTGACACTTACACGCGAAATCTACCAAGATGCATCACGTGGTTGGTTTTTCTGGATTCATACAGGGATGTGTTATATTCTTTTATTATTTGGTTTTCTTCGTATGCTTGTCTATCTTAAGAAAAGAGATCGTTACATCGGTGATATCTTCCCATTTCCAATGATTTTAATCAGTTTAATCTTAGGTATTACACTCAATATTATTCATCTATTTTTCTATCATTTTCCCATCGATCCGACCTATCTCTTTGTCGTCATGGTGACGTTCATCTTATATATGATTATTTACAAACGTGATTTCAATGTCAATTTGATATTATCTTCTCGTAATGTTTTATTTAAAAAAATGCGTGAAATGTATATCATTGCAGACCAAAATCATCAGGTAATCGAATATTCGAATAACTTGATTGAACGTTTTGCAGATCTTGGTTTTCGTGAAGGTGATTCGGTTAAAGAATTTTATCGCAAGCTAAAAAATCGTGCCATCTACTATCATGATATGAATGAAATCAAAGATATACCATTCGATGAAAAGAAAGTTTATCTTCATATCGATGATCAGGAATATCGTATTGACCGTTTTAGATCCCATGGTGAATTGATATTACTTTATGATGAAACCCTCTCGATTAAAATGATGCATGAGATCGATGTCATTCGAAGCCATGATTATATGTCTAATGTCTATAATCGTAATTATTTTGAGATGCAACGAAAACAACTTGAACTAAACTATCCCGATCTAGGCTTGATAATGTTTGATGTTGATGGTCTCAAAATGTTTAATGATTATTTAGGTCATCGTTCAGGGGATAGACTCATCGTCAGATTTGCCAATATTCTACTCAAATTGAATAAAGTCTATGATGATTTAATACCGATACGCTTTGGTGGTGATGAATTTGTCTTGATTGCAAAAAAGGCAGATCATCAAAAACTTGATGATTTAGTTAAGCGCATCATCGATATGGCGACAAATCCTGATCCATTACTCCATATTAGCTTTTCCTATGGATTAACAGTACGCAGAAGAGGAGAACTCCTTCATACGATGCTCAAACGGGCAGATGAACGACTCTATGAACTCAAATCGAAACGAAACGATTACAAAGATGAACTTCTTCAAGCATTAAAAAAGGCCCAAAAAGAGGGCCAAGTCGATAACGATTAGGACCTCATGGGTCCTTTTTTTTAGCGAAATTGTCGAATGAAAAGAACGATTTCAATCACAACAAATCCAATGATGAGTAAAGCTGAAGTCCATAAGATTGAAGGATAAGATTGCGTGAGATCTTCTTGATTGAGATGTCTCATCAATATGCCCAGGTAAGCCCACACAAAGACACCACCATAAAAGATGTTTTGATCATAAAGAGTAAACCAGCCACCAATGAGCGCACCAACAACTAAGATGACGACCGATAAAACAACTGCCCATGATGAAAATGAAGGTGCTCCATATGACACCAACAAAATGGTGATGTTCGCAATGGTTGCAACAGAAATCCAACCTGCATAAATGGAAAAACTAGCGCGTGTGAATAAATCAAGTGATTGACTGTAACGTGTAGCAACAAGGAGTGTAGCAAGAAGCATGACCATCACAATCGTTGATAATAAAATCTTGTTGTGATGCCATGCTAAGAGCCACAGAATATTGAAGATGGATGATATAGCAAAGAAGAGAAGCACATAACCCATTGCATCTTGTCGATCTGATAAAGGTTTTCCTAACGTCAATAGTTGTATCACAACAAACACACCTAACAAGAGATAAATAATCCCCCAAATGGAAAAAGTCATCCCTGATGGTTGAAATAAATTGGGATAACGATCAGATACTGCGCCTGTGGTTTGTCCTCCTAAAGGAAGCGTATTTGCTAAAACATTCATGATAATCATCAAAACAAAGAGAAGTGCTGAAATAATAATCAATACGAGATGATGTGTTTGAGTCATAATTAAACCTCCTCAAGAAAAGAAAAGACAATCAGCGATTGTCTTGATCAAGAAATAACACGGGTTGGATTAAGATCTTTTAAGGGTAAAACGACATATGCTGTCTTGGTCACTTGATTACCAGCAGAAACAAACGTGTAATCAACTTTTAAGTAGAGATTAGGATCAGTGACCTCAACAAACCATAATGGACGCACGGGTAACACATAATCAAATCCAACTACAAAGTCTCTCGATGAGGGAAGAATGTTGATGGTATTGGATGATATCGCACGCATCTCAGCCCAATCAGTTTGCAAAACCGGGGTGATTTGAACACTTAAGACTTGATAATTTTCTTTTGGTGTATAAAAGATTTGGAACTTATAATAACCACCACTCAAACCGCCTTCATCATCTTCAACAGGTTTTTTAAGTTCATGCCATGTGATATCTAAAGATAAAGCATCGATACCATCTGGATCAACAAAATCTCTCACATAGGTGGTCTCTGGACCAGCAACTTGATCAAAGTGAACTCTCTTGTTGTTTGCATAAGCACCAATATATACCGTTAATATTAATGCGATTGGAATCATCACAACAAATGTTGATAATGCGATTTTAATTCTGTTTTCATGAAATCTTTGCCAAAAGGTTTTGGGTTGTTGTTTTTTCGTTGTTTTAGCCATCGAGGTGATTCACTCCTTAAACTGACGTTCATTCTCTATTATACATGAAGATTGTCATTTGTGTTCATCGTTTAACGATGGAAGAAAAAATCAGTGATATCACATACTTTTTCATATTCTAAAAATCATGTGTCATCGATGGGAAAGTTTCAGTTTTCTTCATTGACTTAAGTTGCGATTTTAGGGTATAATAAAACAGTATTAGAATAAAAAGACAATTTGAGAATCTTAAGTTGTTTAAGAATAAAAATAGGAGGTGTTAGAATGCTATTCGTAGCACTCAATGCTGTAGAAGGCATCATCTCCGGTTTGCTAATCGTTGGCGCATTTGTGATAGGTTATTTTATTCGTGTTTGGCACCACGAAAAAAACCTCAAGACAAGTCGTGCTACCGCTGAAAAAATTGTTGAAGATGGAAAAAAAGAAGCTGAAAAAGCAAAAAGAGAATCTGTTTTAGAAGCTAAACAAGAGATTTTTGCGTTACGTAAAGAGTTTGATAATGATGTACGTGAACGCAGACAGGTCGTGCTCAACCTTGAGAATAAGGTTTCACAGCGAGAAGATACACTCAATCGCCGTGCTCTACACTTAGATAAACGTGAAGAGACTTTAGCACTACGTGAAGAAAAACTCGAAGAAAAGAGAGAACAACTCGAACAATTAAATAGCAAAGCGGAAGAAGTCTTAAAACAGCAAGAAGAAAAACTGATGGAGATCTCCGGCTTAACCGTTGAACAAGCAAGAGACATCATCATGGCTCGCGTTAGGGAGTCCCTATCCGATGAAATCGCAACCTACATTAAAGATGAGGAAGAAAAGGCGAAAAACGAAGTACAGTCCCGATCCAAGCAACTCTTGGCATTGGCGATTCAGAAGTATGCAAGTGAAACAACAACCGAACGTACGGTTTCTGTTGTCGACTTGCCCAACGATGATATGAAAGGTCGTATCATTGGTCGCGAAGGTCGTAATATCCGCACCATTGAGGCATTAACCGGTGTTGACTTAATCATTGATGATACACCAGAAGCTGTCGTCTTAAGTGGATTTGATCCGATTCGTCGTGAAATTGCAAAACGTGCATTAAGTACCCTGGTTTCTGATGGACGTATCCATCCAGGTCGTATTGAAGAAGTTGTTGAAAAAGCAAGAGTTGAAGTGGACATGTTCATTCGCGAAGCGGGTGAAGATGCTGTCTTCAAGACCGGCATTGGACGTATCCATCCCGATCTTGTTAAACTCTTAGGACGCTTAAGTTTTAGAACAAGTTATGGACAAAACGTCCTTAAACATTCGATTGAAGCTGCATTCCTTGCTGGAAAACTTGCAGTAGAAATCGGTGAAGATGAGATCCTTGCTCGCCGCGCAGGACTCCTTCATGATATTGGTAAAGCCGTCGACCATGAAGTCGAAGGTGGCCACGTTGAGATTGGTGTTAACCTTGTCAACCGCTACAAAGAACCCAAAGAGGTTGTCGATGCGATTGCATCACACCATGGTGATAAAGAACCTGAATCGATTATTGCAGTTTTGGTTGCTGCTGCAGATGCACTCTCAGCTGCACGCCCAGGTGCACGTTCAGAATCCATGGAAAACTATGTCAAGCGTTTGGAACAATTAGAAGCCATTTCCAACGAAATTCCAGGTGTTGAAAAATCATATGCGATTCAAGCAGGTCGTGAAGTTCGTGTCATTGTAAAACCTGAACAAATCGATGATTTATCAACCTTTAAGATTGCTCGCGAAATCAAAGAACAGATCGAAGAAAAGATGACGTACCCCGGTACCATCAAAGTGACGGTCATCCGTGAAACTCGCGCAACTGACATTGCAAAATAAGAGGCTTTGGCCTCTTTTTGTTAGAAAGAAGAATAGGACATGAAAGTATTATTTATTGGAGATATCTACGGAAAACCAGGACTTGATATGCTCGTTGAACATATCGGATCACTTAAAGAAACGTATAAACCTCATTTAATCATCGCCAATGCAGAAAATGCTCATCAAGGCCGAGGAATCAACTTAAAGATCTATAAGGAACTGATGGGTTTAGGTATTCACGCAGTGACCATGGGCAATTGGGTTTGGGGTAACAAAGAACTCTTTGAATTCATTGATCAATCCAATGTGGTCCGTCCTTTTAATTACCGAGAAGCTCCTGGAAAAGGATATCTAACGATTAATTTTAATGGACAAAAAGTACTCATCATTAATGCGCTCGGACGAACCTTTATGAATCCTCAAGTCGGTTGTCCATTTATCGGTATTGATGAAATCATCCAGAACAATCCATCCGATTATTCCATCATTGATTTTCATGCCGAAGCTACCTCAGAAAAAGTTGCATTAGGACATTATTTTGATGGTCGGGTTTCTGCTGTACTTGGGACACATACCCATATCCCAACTGCAGATAACAGAAAACTTCCCGGAGGAACACTCTACATCACAGATGTCGGGATGACAGGTCCTAAAGAAGGTGTGATCGGTGTGGATCAACGTATCGTGATTAACCGATTTTTAAATGGTTTTTCAACACCCAACGAAGTTGCACAAGGACCCAAACAACTCAATGCGGTGATCATGGATTTACGTTTAAAAACAATTGAACGCATCCACCTCGAAAGCGAAACAGTGTAGGCCACACTGTTTTTTGCTGTATAATAGAAAACGGTGATGAAATGAACAACATAGATTTTGATAAATATTTTAGACCTGATTTGACACAAGCACGAAAACGTTCGAAAAAACAGGTTGAAGAAGTCCAATTTCACATGAATGAAGACGCAGCTCAAATTGGACATGGAAAAACATATAAAATCGATACCTACGGATGTCAAGGTAATGAAGCCGACAGTGAAACCATGGCCGGTATTTTAGAATTGATGGGATTTACAAAAACTGAACATGAGGAAAATGCTGATGTGATCATCATCAATACATGTGCCATTCGTGAAAATGCAGAAAATCGTATTTGGGGTGAACTTGGTCGGATGAAGAATTACAAACGACAAAATCCCAATCTGATCCTTGGTTTAGCAGGATGCATGGCACAAGAAGAAAACGTCGTTGAACGCGTTTTAAAAAAATACCAACATGTGGATATTGTTTTTGGTACACACAATATACATAAACTCCAAGATTATATTCAAACAGCCATGTTCAGCAAAGAACGTGTGATCGAAGTCTTTTCTCGCGAAGGTGAAATTGTCGAAAACTTGCCGAAAGTGAGACAACATCGCTTTAAAGCATGGGTCAACATCATGTTTGGTTGTGATGAATTTTGTACGTATTGCATTGTCCCTTATACGCGTGGTAAAGAGCGCTCAAGAAGCAAACAAGAAATCCTTGATGAAGTGAAACAACTCGTTGATGAAGGATACCAAGAAGTGACTCTTCTTGGTCAAAATGTGAATGCTTATGGGAAAGATGTTATCGGAAATGATTATACATTTGGTGATCTTTTAAGAGATCTTGATCAAACAGGGATCAATCGTATCCGCTTTACAACCTCACATCCCCATGACCTCGATCAAAAAACGATGGAAGCAATGCGTGATTGCAAGCACGTGATGCCCTTTTTCCATCTTCCTGTTCAATCAGGATCCAATCAAGTGTTGAAAAAGATGAATCGTCATTACACCAAAGATTCGTATTTAAAAACACTCAACGAATTGAAAGAAACTGTTCCAGGAATTTCAGTGACCACTGACATTATTGTTGGATTCCCAGGTGAAACTGAAGAAGATTTCTTAGAAACGATGGATCTTGTTGATCAAGCCCATTTTGAAGGTGCATTTACCTTTGTCTTTTCGAAACGTGAAGGAACACCCGCGGCTAAGTTTAAAGATAACACACCAGAAGAAATCAAAAAACAACGTCTCTATCTTCTCAATGAGAAAATCAATGAAGGTTATTTACGCGGTAATCAACGCTTTTTAGGTCAAACAGTGAAAGTGCTCGTTGATGGTGTATCCAAATATGATGACACGATCCTTGCAGGTTATAGTGAACACAACAAACTCGTTAACTTCAAAGGCGACATGAGCTTGATTGGTCACATTGTTGATGTCAAAATCACTGTGGCAAAAACATGGTTCTTATTAGGTGAAGCCGTATGACAGAAAAAGAAAAACTGATTCAGATGATCGAAGAAGATGAAGAGATTCAACGCTACAAGCAAATCGAACTAGCCATCAATCAAAACCGTGAACTTAAGGCAAAATTCAATGAACTTAAAAGTGTTCAAAAGCAATTGGTGAACGCGAAACACATCGGAAAAAAGGAAGCGATTGATGCTTTTCAAACGCGTTATGATGCACTCTATGAAGCGATTGAAGCCTATCCTCTCATGTCAGATTATTTGGCTTTACAAAGCGACATCAATGACATGATTCAAAGTATCGTTGGTATCCTTGAAGAAGGCCTTGAAAAGGATTTTGAAAAATGATAGCCCTTAAAGGGCTGTTTTATTTAAAAAGAGGCTAAAAAACTTGTAAAAAAGCCGTTTTCATTGTATCATGAAGGAAAGAAGTATGTAGGAGGTTGACTATGCCAAGATTAACCAGAGAGAGCCTTGTGCTCGTAGGTACTAAGGAATTAAAAGTTGACGATATCCTGAAAACCATCGTATATTTGCCCGCAACGCAGGTCAAAGCGTTCTTTTACGATATCGGTTTAACGATTCCACGAGAACTTCGCATGTTTGTCTTAAGAGAAACGTTACGTGAGAAAGTTATTGAAACACGTAAATCACGTTTAACTCTTGCCGATGAACTCAATTATCGTTTGTCATGGTTCACCGAATTTACAGAAACACAACTCGAAAACCTCCTGATCTTTTTTGATGACCCTGCACTCGATAAAGCATTTTTAGAAGATTTTTGGACCGATCTCATTTCATACATTGTTGAAAAAGGCGTTCAAGCGAAAGATGTGAAAAAACTCGTCGATCAATCGATTGCCCATGTCAAAGCTGTCGGTCTTGAACTTCCTAATATGAAGACCTATAATCGTGATCTCAAAGACTTATTCTTTGATTCACTTGGACGTATTGATGGTCTACCCCCACAAAAATTTAGACCGGTTCTCTATAAGAGCTCCACACTCACTGAAATTCGTGATTTAGGCACGAAATATGATGTTGATGTTCCAAGACGTTTGAAGAAAACTGAACTTGCTGATATCATCATTCGTGAACTCAAAGAACGTGGACAATACACGGAAGAACTTGAAAATCAAATTCGTGGTATGTCGGTTATTGTCATGCAACGCTTTGCGATAGACCATGACATTAAAGCATCGACCGAACTGAAAAAAGAAGAAATCATTGAATATATCCTTGCTAATGCGAAGGAAACGAAAGAAGCTTACTTTGTTCCTGAATCTCCACAAGTTTATGAACAAGAAGTTGAAGAAGTTCAAAAGAATGTCGAACAGCCTAAAGTTGTCGTCGCTCCTGTTGTTGTCGAAGAAAAAGTTGAAGAGGAAAAGAAAGAAGTTGTCGTTGAAGAAGTCGTTGAACCTACTCCTCAAGTGACAGAAGAGATTGAACCCATTGTTGAAAAGGTCGAAGAAGAACCCATTCAACCTGTCAAACAACAACCTGTTCAACAACCCTATACAGGTCCTGTTCAATATGTTCAATCAACGGTTGACCTTTCTGAACTCGTCAATGAGATTAAATTACTCAGACAAACCATTGCTGAAGCAACCAAACAACCTGATGTCGTTGATGAACCCTTTGTTGAAAAGGAACATCAACAACCCGTCATGATCAATACTGCTGAATTCTATGGTAAGCCAAAATCACTCAAGAAGATTATTAAAGCAGATGAAGTCCAAGAACGTGAAAAGTTCGTTGAAGAAAAGAAAGCTGCATCTTCCATTGGTACAGATAAAGATGCTGAAGTGGAAAAAGCACCTGCTGAAATCCGCTTCTTTAAGAAGGTTGGTGTTGGATTAGGTAAATTCCTTTGGAAATTACTGAAGTTCTTGCTCAAGTTCGCACTCATTATTTTTGCGATTGCACTTGTGATCTTCTTGCTCTATGGCGTTCTTGCTTATTACACCGATATCGCCTTCTTAGCAGGTGTTGATAACTTCTTAAATAGCATCCAAATTGGTGGACAAGGCTTACTCACACGCTACGAAGGAATACTGGCAAGCATTCTTGGATAGCCTAATCATTTAAAGGGGAACAACCATGGATAAACAACAATTTACCCCCATGATGCAACAATATCTTTCAATCAAAGAAGACTACGCGGACGCGCTAGTCTTTTTTCGATTGGGTGACTTCTATGAAATGTTTTTTGATGATGCGATTTTAGCATCGAAAGTTTTAGAGATTGCACTCACCTCACGAGATGCAGGACAAAAGGTTCCCATGTGTGGTGTACCTTTTCATTCAGTGAAACCCTATGTTCAAAAACTCATCGAAAAAGGATTTAAGATTGCGATTGTTGAACAAGTCACAGAACCCGGTAAGGGTCTTGTCAAACGTGAAGTCGTCAGATTAGTCACGCCAGGAACGGTCTTAGAAGATGGTATTTTAGATGCATCTCACAATAATTTTATCGCAAGCCTGATGTTAACTGAACAAGGCTATCAACTATCAACAATCGATATATCCACAGGAGAAGCGATGTTAACCGATGGATTGGATAAGAAACGGGCACTCGATTTAGTCTATTCACTTGATATCAGAGAAATTGTCCTTCCTCCTCATTTTGATACCGATTTTGTTCAGAGTTTACAAGAAAATAATCGTTTAGTCAGCACCTGTGATCAGTATCATATCGTTGATAGTCAAGCAACTTCACATTTGGGACGTGAACAAAAACGTGCTGTATCTCATTTACTGAATTACTTAATCAGCACTCAAAAACAAATGATCCATCACTTGATGCCGTTTCAAGTGATTCATCAAATGGGACATATGCGCCTTGATTATCGGGTTAAAAAGCATTTAGAAATCGATGAATCACTATCGAATAACACAGAAACAACACTCATTCATTGGTTGGATCACTGTCAAACCGCGATGGGTTCACGGTTATTAAAATCATATCTCAATCATCCACTTGATGATGCTTCTGCACTGAATCATCGTTATGATATGATTGATGCGTTAATGCCTTATCAATACCGTGAAGATGTTTTAAATCACCTCAAATATATTTATGATATCAACCGTATTGTAGGTCGTATTGCGTTTAATACGGTTCATGCCAGAGACTTAGAGCAACTCAAAGAAACCTTAAAACAGATTCCACCCTTGAAGGAATCCCTTTTAGCGTATCATCATCCAAAATTGGATGACATGGTTCAATCCATGAATGACCATCAAGATCTATGTCAATATCTTGAACGTGCGATTCATCCTGAACCACCGCTAACCTTAAGAGATGGTGGGATTATCAAAGAAGGATTTAGTGAAAAATTAGACGAACTACGCATGATCGATACCCATGGTCAATCGTGGCTATCTGATTTTGAGACTCAAGAGCGAGAACGGACAGGAATTAAGAACTTACGCGTTGGATATAACCGTGTCTTTGGTTATTACATTGAAGTATCAAAGGGCAATAGTGCACTTGTAAAAGATGAGTTTGGCTATGATCGCAAACAAACACTTGCGAATACAGAACGTTTTATCACACCGCTTCTTAAAGAAAAGGAAGATGATCTTCTGCATGCCAAAGAACGTGCGATGTCTCTTGAGTATGAGTTATTCAAAGAAATCAGAGATTATGCGTATACATTTACGGTAAGTCTTCAGGAATTAGCGCTCAAAGTTGCTGAGGTTGATCTCTATTTAAACTTAGCAATCGTTGCTGAAAAATATCGTTATGTCAGACCACAACTTCATGCCACACGTGATGTCAAAGTGATCAAGGGAAGACATCCTGTTGTTGAACACTATACGACCTTTGTTGAAAACGATGTGATCATGAAAGAAGGAGAAATCTTCTTGATCACCGGTCCCAACATGAGTGGTAAATCAACCTATATGCGCATGTTTGCTGTGATCTGTTATATGGCACAAATCGGATCCTTTGTTCCTGCTGAACAAGCGGTTTTACCTCTTTATGATGCTATTTATACCCGAATTGGATCATCTGATGATCTTTCAGGAGGTAAATCAACCTTCATGGTAGAGATGGTCGAATCCAATGAAGCATTGACCAAAGCTACCCAAAAATCTTTAATCTTGTTTGATGAAATTGGACGTGGAACTGCCACCTATGATGGTATGGCACTTGCACAAGGCATGATTGAATACATCCATGAAAAGATTAAAGCACAAACACTTTTTTCAACACACTATCATGAACTCACTGTCCTCGAACAATCGTTATCACGCTTAACCAATTTATGCGTCAAAGCGAAAGAAGAACACGATACCATGGTGTTTTTGCACCATGTTGAAAAAGGAACCACCGATAAATCCTATGGTATTCAAGTGGCTTCATTAGCGCATCTTCCTAAGGCACTGATTGCACGGTCGAAAGAAATTTTATCGAAATTAGAAAACAAAGAACATAAAGTTGCACTTGATTTATTCAACTATGATGACTATGAAGAGAAAAACATTCAAGTGGTTTCCCCCGAAGCGATCAGCTTACTTGAAGAGATCGAAAAGATTGATATCGATCATGTGACACCGATTGATGCTCTTCTATTACTTAGACATTATCAAACATTACTTAAGAAAAAATAAGGAGTTTTTATGCCGATTATTCGTCAAATGGATCAACGCTTAGCCAACATGATTGCTGCGGGTGAAGTGGTTGATCGTCCCGCATCTGTCATTAAAGAATTAATGGAAAATGCGATTGATGCTCATGCAACTCAAGTGAGTGTTGAGGTTTTTGACATGGGCATGAAAAAGATGATCGTCACAGATAATGGGATGGGTATGGATCCCATTGACGCAAAAATGGCATTTTCTCGTCATGCAACATCCAAAATCCATGATGAGTTTGATCTTTCACATATTCAAACCTTGGGTTTTCGTGGTGAAGCTTTAGCTGCAATCGCATCCGTTTCAAAAGTTTATTTAAAGACTCGCCAAGAACATTCAGATGGTTTTTATGTTCGATTTGAAGGTGGGCACTTTATCTCAGAAGGCTTTGCAACATTGAACAAGGGAACTGTTGTTGAAGTTTCTGATTTGTTCTTTAATACCCCTGCACGCTTCAAATACATTAAAAGCGATGTCGCTGAAAAGATGCAAATTACCGATATTTTTGATCGAATTGCACTTGCCAATCCCAATATTCGTTTTTCACTCTTGATGGATGGGAAAAAAGTCAAAGAAACATATGGAAACGGCAATTTTTATCAATTGATTGATCATATTTATGGTCCTCGTATGACGAAAGGTATGATCGTTTTCAACGAAACCGTTCAAAAGATGAAAATCAGTGGCTATTTATTAGCACCATCGATTGCACGCTCACGTAAAAAAGATATTTCGATTTTCGTCAATGGTCGTTATATCAAAAACTACGCACTCATTCAATCTGTGATTGAAGGTTACCATTCATTTATGATGGTCGGTAAATATCCGATTGCACTGATTCATATTGAGATCGATCCCTCACTTCTTGATGTCAATGTTCATCCACAAAAATATGAAGTGAAATTTGTGAATGAGATGATCTTAGCCTATCACATCGAAAACTTTGTTAAACGTGCACTTCTCATGGAAAAACATGAGATCGTTGAAGGTAAAGATGTCATTAAAGATAAAATTGAACAAGAAAACTACACACCACTTCAATTTGAGTTTCAAGATGTGGTTGAACACACCATCTCTCTTGAAGAAGAAAAACTGAGTTCACATAAACTACCTGATATGGATTATATTGGGATATTCTCTGGAACATATCTCATTTTTCAAAATGAAGAAGGTATGTTCTTAGTGGATCAACACGCAGCAGCAGAACGTGTACGTTATGAACACTATGTTCATGCACTTTCTCATCCTAAAAAAGCAAGAAAACTGATGTTAATCGACAGACCCCTTGACATCACAGATCAAGATCGCATCTTGATTCGTGCGCATCTTTCAGAACTTCAAGAGGTAGGATTTTCTTTCTCTTCTGATCTTCAAATCACAGAAATCCCTACATGGTTAAGAGATGAAGAGATTGAACTTGCTCTTGAATCGTGTTTAACGATGCTTGATGAAACCGATACGATTCAGATGGATAAATTAAGAGATACACTGGCAAAAGATATCAGTTGTAAAGGAGCCATTAAGGCAAACCATGCATTATCGCATGCGGAAGTTCATGCGCTGATCAAACAACTCCAAGTATGTCAAAATCCCTATCACTGTCCTCACGGTCGTCCAACCATGATCAAACTTTCACATTATGACATCGAACGTATGTTTAAGCGGGTGGTTTAAATGAAGAAATTCGTGATCTTAGTAGGACCCACAGCATCCGGAAAAACGGGATTATCGATTCAACTCGCTAAGCATTATGGTTTTGAGATTATCAATGGTGATTCTGTCCAAGTTTATCAAGGACTTGATATCGGATCAGCAAAAATCAAACCTACTGAGATGCAAGGTGTTAAACATCATCTTCTTGATATCAGAGATCCTAAAAACCCATACAGTGTCTTTGATTTTCAAACCGATGCAAGACATCTCCTTGAAACAATCGAACATCCTATGATTGTAGGTGGGACAGGTTTTTATATCAATGCAGCCATCAGCAATTACGAATTTGTTGAAGAAAAAAGACATGATGATTTTGACAGATCTAGAGATCATCTATCCAATCTTGAACTTTATGAACAATTGATTCAACATGATCCTGAAATCATCATAGATGTCAATAATCGAAGACGACTCTTAAGAGCACTTGAACAAGCACTTGCTGGAACACCACGTTCACAAAAAAATAAAAAAGATGAAAAACTCTACCAACCACTGATCATCTATCTTGATCTCAAACGAGATCTATTAGAAGAACGGTTGTGGACAAGATTAAACAAGCAACTTGAAGATGGATTTATCGATGAAGTCAAAGGGTTACTGAGTCAAGGGATTTCCATCCATGCGATTGGCTATCGCGAAATTGAATCTTATCTTCGCGGTGAACTCAGTGAAGCTAAGATGAAAGAAAAGATTATTAAAGCGTCCAAGACATTAGCCAAAAAACAAAAAACATATTTTATCAATCAGATGCATCCCATGGTTCTCGATGCATGTTCACCTACACTCTTTGAAGATGCAAAAGCACTCATTGATTCATATATGAGAGGTCAATCATGAAGATCAAGATGCCACGATTTTTTCACGAACTTTTCGGAGAAGAAACAACGTTATGGACGTTGATTTTAGCACTTTTGTCAGGATTGATGGCAACTCTTTTATTACCTGTCATTGGACAAGATGCTTTAACAACAATTCCTATTCAATTTCAGCTTTGGATTTACATCATCACGTTTGATGTATGTGCTGGAATCATATCTAATTTTAGTTTTGGAACGAAAACGTATTATCTCAATCGTCCCAGACTAAAACGATGGTTTGCCATTATTCATATTTATCCCATTGTTTTAGCATTATTGACTCCGATGTCGTTTTTCACGGGTCTTTCCATTTATGCGATGATTTTAGCTTCTTGTGTGATCGTTCAGATGCAAAAACAACCTCTTAAAAGTTGGATCATTGCAGGATGTCTTGTTTTAATGATCGTTATTATTTCATTGTTCTTTATCAAAGATGTTCCCCTTTATCTTGATCTCATTCATATCGGGATTGCGATCAAACTCATTCTCGCGTTTTCCATATCTTATCCTAAGCTAAGTCGTGGAGATCACGCTCCAAAAGAAGGTTCATGATGAATATATATCTCATTGGAATGCCAGGTTCTGGAAAAACAACAGTTGCCAGATTGCTTGCAAAAGAACTTCAATACACCTATATCGATTTAGATGGTATGATTGAAAAAGATGCCCTCATGTTTATTGAAGACATCTTTGAAAAACATGGAGAAGCGACGTTTCGTAAACTTGAAACGAAAGCTCTAAAAAACATCCCAGAAGGCAATCATGTGATCAGTTGTGGTGGTGGAATCGTTACGATTAAAGAAAACAAAGCCCTGATGAACGGTTTAAAAGTCTATCTTGATACAGATATCGAGATCATTAGAAAACGACTTGAACAAGACTATCAGCGCCCTTTACTCAAGAAAATCTCACTTGATCAACTTTACAATGAACGTTACCTCAAGTATGTTTCATTTGCAGATGTGATGATTTCCAATGAAGGTTCAGTTGAACAAACCGTACTAAAGATTATTGCCTACTTGAACAAGGAGGAACAGGTATGAACATTTTACTCATCCATGGACCCAATTTAAATATGCTTGGAAGACGTGACCCCAAACTCTATGGAACGATGACTCAAGATGAACTCTATGAGACGTTAGCAGATGAGTACTCCTCTGTTGAATTCACCTTCTATCAATCCAATTATGAAGGAGAACTGATTGATGTCATTCATCACGCGATCGATGAAAACTATGATGCTTTAATCATCAACCCAGGTGCACTCACTCATACATCCATTGCTTTAAGGGATGCATTAGAAATTCTTAATATTCCCAAAATTGAAGTTCATCTTTCTGATCTATCCCAAAGAGAATCGTTTCGACAGATCGATTATATCAAAGATGTCTGTGATGCATGTTTTATGGGGAAAAAGATTGAATCTTATTTTGAAGCCATCGAATATGTGCTAGAACATGTGAAATCCGCTTAAAAAAAGCGGTTTTTTTCTTTATGTTTGGCATTTTTTATTGTGTAATGGCCTTAATTCATGTATAATGAAAACGGCAAAAAACCAGTGAGGAGCTTTAACATGATTAGTACAAACGACTTTAAAACAGGACAAACCATACTCTACGAAGGCAATCTTTATTCTGTCATTGAATTCTTACACGTCAAACCAGGTAAGGGTGGAGCATTCGTTCGCACGAAACTGAGAAACTTAAGAACAGGATCAGTCACTGATGTGACCTTCAATGCAGGAACGAAAGTAGAACGCGCACAAATCGATAAGATCTCGATGCAATACCTCTATGCAGATGGTAACAATCACGTGTTCATGAATACTGAAACCTATGAACAAATCGAAATTCCTAATTTTCAAATTGAACATGAACTCAATTTCATCTATGAAGGTTTATCCGTTGAAGTTATGTTTTATAACAATTCAGAAATCTTAGGTGTCTTACTTCCCGATAAACTTGCATTAGAAGTGACAGAAACCATGCCTGCAGTCAAAGGTGATACCAAAGGTAATGCCTTAAAGGATGCAGTCCTTCAGACCGGTTACATGATCAAAGTCCCCATGTTTATTGAACAAGGTGAAAAAGTGATCGTGAACACCAACGATGGAACTTACGTATCCAGAGATAAATAACGCAAAGAATCTCGCAAGAGGTTCTTTTTTTTACGATCATTCATCGATGATGTCTTAAAAGATAAGGTGGTTTCCTTTGTTTTGTCGTCATAATGCATGGTGCATTCATAGTGAAACTATGGTATAATACAAAAGGTGATAAACATGGAACGTTTGCAGAAAGTTCTTGCACAGTCCAATATCGCTTCCAGACGCAAATCAGAAGAAATCATTTTAGCTGGACGCGTTAAAGTCAATGGACATGTTGTAACAGAACTCGGATTTAAAGTCAATAAGGATGATGTCGTCGAAGTCGATGATAAACCCATCTCACGCGCTGAACACGTGTATTTTTTGATGAATAAACCCACGGGTTATGTGTCAACAACTTCCGATGAAAAAGGAAGACAAACCGTAATTGATCTTTTAGATGACAATCATCGTGCGATGCGTGTCTATCCGGTTGGACGTCTTGATTATGATACAGCTGGTCTCCTCCTCTTAACCAATGATGGTGAGTTCACCAATAAAATGACACACCCCGAACACGAGGTTGAAAAAGAATATTTAGCGCGCGTTGATGGGATCGTCATTCGCAAAAAGATACAGCAGCTCAGAAAAGGTGTCATCATCGATGAGGACTACCTCGCAATCCCCAAAGCTGTACGTTTGATTGAACTCGATAAAGAACATCAATCCACCCTGCTTTCGATCACTTTGATTGAAGGACGTAATAAGCAAGTTAGAAAAATGATTGAAGCACTCGGACATGAAGTGAAGAAACTGACACGTGTCCGTTATAGTTTCCTCACCCTAGAGGGTGTTGAACGTGGTTCATATCGTCCATTGAAGATCCATGAAGTCAAAAAACTGTATGGACTTGCCACACAAAAAAAGTCATAAACACGGTAACAACCACAAAAAATCTATGTTATAATGAAATACGTATGGAGGAAAATCATGTCGGGGTTTAAATTAGCCATTGATGGACCAGCAGGATCAGGAAAAAGCACAATCAGTTCACTCATTGCGAAAAAACTCGGATGGACGCATATCGACACAGGCGCGATGTATCGTGCAGTGACTCTCAAAGCGATCGAACTTGGTGTTGATCTCAATAACGAAGCGTCGTACCGTTTTTTAGAAACCACCAACATTCACTATGATTTCGACAAGATTTTCATTGATGATCGTGATGTGACCGAAGCGATTCGTTCAGAAGGCGTCACCAATCATGTATCACTGGTCTCAAGTTTTCCATATGTCAGAAAAAAACTTGTGGATCTCCAGAAAAAAGCATCTGAACAAGGCAACATTATCATGGATGGTCGAGACATCGGAACGGTTGTTCTCCCCCATGCCAATTTAAAAATATTTTTAACCGCTAACGTTGAAGAACGTGCGAAAAGAAGATATAAAGAACACATGAAAAAAGGGAAGGAAGCCCCCATGGAAAAGGTGATTGAGGATATCGTCATCCGCGATCAAAAGGATTCCACCCGAAAAGAGTCACCGCTTCGCAAAGCGGATGACGCCATCACTATTGATACAACTTGTTTGTCCATTGATGAAGTGGTCAACAAGATCATTGAATTAACCGACCAAAAGGAGAACGACTAACATGGAGTTAAAGTTTGTTAAAAAAGGGTCTATCGTCGAGGGAACCGTCATTAAAGTAGAAACCAATACTATTTATCTCGACATCCAGGCACAAACCGAAGGTAAAATTCACCTGGATAATTTTGACAGACCCGCACCAGAAACATTTGAAGGTCTGATTCAAATTGGACAGAAGATTAGAGCACAAGTGCAAAAGATCACTGATGATCCTGCACAGATTCTTTTATCACGTCTGCCCTTATTAGTAGAAGAAAAATTTGATAAAATACAAGCACTTGCTACATCCGGTGAAATTGTCAAAGCAAAAGTGAGACAAGTCATGGATAAAGGTTTAGTCTTGTCTTATATGGATAACGAAGTCTTCTTACCCTTTAGCTTACTTGATTTTGAACTTGTTAAAGATAAAGATAACCTCAAAGGTAAAGTCTTAGAGATCCAAATCATTGAAGCAACGATCAAGGGAAGAAACAAGCGTATTGTCGCATCCAGAAAAGCGATTTTTGAACGTGAAAGACAGATTGCATATGAACAACGCCTTCAATCACGTCAAGAAGAACTCGATCAAATCAATACAGGTGACATCTTAAAAGGTGTTGTTGATAAGATTGAACCTCATGCAGCGACCATTCGTTTTAGTCATGTGGTTGGATTACTTCGCATTTCTCAGGTGTCTCATTTTAGAATTGAAAAAATTGAAGATGTTCTCACCGTTGGTCAAGAAGTCGAAGTTAAAGTCATCAAGAAGGAAGGTAATCGTTTAGATCTTTCCATGAAGGCTTTACAAAAGACCCCTTATGAAATTTTCTATGATGAACATAAAGTTGGCGATACCGTTACTGGTCAAGTTTTCCAAAAACTCCCCTTTGGTATTATCGTAGAAGTTGCCAAAGACGTCAGAGGTTTACTCCATAAAAATGAATTCTCATGGAATCCTAATGATAACTTTGAATCCTATGTGAAGATTGGTGATGATGTCACACTTGCCATCATTCAACTCGACTTAAAAAAAGAACGAATCGCATTATCAAAGAAAGCTCTCGAAGATAATCCTTGGAAGAATGTCTCCATTAAACGTGGTGATGTTGTTCAAGCCAAAGTGATCGCGGTTTCCAAAGAAGGCGTGAAAGTTGAAGTTCAAGGTGTTGAAGGCGAAATTGCAGCATCTGAACTCGCCGTTGAAAAAATCAACAAGCCTGAAGATTATTTCTCAGTCGGTGATCAAGTGAATGCACTAGTCATTGAAGTCAGCCGTGAACAATGGGCACTTAAGTTATCCATTCGTCGTATTCAAGAACGTGCTGAACGAGAATCATATGAACAATATCTTGAAGAAGATGAAGAAGGACAAAATCCTAAACTCGGTGATCTTTTCGCTGAAAAATTACAAAAAGGTAAGAAGAAATAATTACCATTAAAAAGTAGGTTTTATTATGCCTTATAAGGTAGCAATTGTTGGCCGTCCCAATGTCGGTAAATCGAGTATCTTTAATCGTTTGGTTGGTTCAAGATTATCCATCACCGATGATCAACCTGGCGTGACGAGAGACAGAATCTATGCCAGAGCCGAATGGCTGACCAAGCATTTCAGACTGATAGACACAGGGGGCATCGATCTTGGCGATGCCCCTTTTTTAAATCAAATCAAAGCACAAGCTCAAATCGCGATGGATGAAGCGGATACCATCATTTTTGTTGTTGATGGCATCACCGGTATGGTCGATGCGGATTATTATATTGCAAAATTGTTGTATAAGACAGAAAAACCTGTTATCTTAGCCGTAAACAAGATTGATGATTTAGCACTTGCTCAAAATACCTATGAATTTTATGCGTTAGGTTTTGGTGATCCCATTGCAGTCTCATCGATTCATGGAATTGGGATTGGTGATTTACTCGATCGTGTGATGGAACATTTCACCGATGAGGATATCAGTTATGATGATACAGTCGTTCAATTTTGTATTGTGGGTCGTCCCAATGTTGGAAAATCTTCACTCACCAATGCCATTTTAGGTGAAGAACGCGTTATCGTTTCTGAAATACCAGGAACAACCACGGATGCGATCGATACACGATTTAAAAAAGATCGTAAGGAATATGTCGTGATTGATACCGCTGGCATCAAAAAACGCGGAAAAGTTTATGAAACAACCGATAAGTATTCGGTACTTCGTGCTTTATCGGCACTTGAGAGAAGCGATATCGCACTTCTTGTCATCGATGGTGAAGAAGGGATTATCGAACAAGATAAACATGTCGCTGGATATATTACCGAAGCGAATAAGGCATGTGTCATTGTTGTCAATAAATGGGATGCTGTTGAAAAAGATGATAAGACCATGAAGAAGATGGAAGAAAAGATCAGAGATGAATTCCAATTTCTGACCTATGCACCGATTGTCTTCGTTTCAGCTAAACATCAACAGCGTATTCATACACTCTTCCCAGCAATCAACCTCGCCTATGAAAACTATCAAAAGACCGTTCAAACAAGCGTGATCAATGATCTGATTCAAGATGCGGTTGCTATGAATCCAACACCGATTCATAATCAAGGAAAAGCATCGTTTAGTTATGCGACGCAGGTTGCGATTAAACCACCTACATTTGTCATCTATGTGAACAATCCAGATTATGTTCACTTTTCCTATGAACGTTATTTGAATAACCAGATTAGAAATGCCATTGATTTTACCGGAACACCCATCAAACTCATCCTCAGAAAGAAGGTTTGACATGCGAATCAGTATCATCGGTGGTGGTGCCTGGGGTGCCACACTTGGACAAGTTTTAATCGATAATGGACATCAAGTCTTGATTTATGATGTCAATAGCGATGCTGTTGACAAAATCAATATGAAGATCCATCCCTTTTTTGGTCATTCATTACCTGAAGACATTCAAGCAACAACGAATCTGATTGATGTTGTTGATTTTTCGACATACTTTGTCTTATCGGTTCCAACCAAATTTATCCGATCAGCACTTAAGAGTATCAACCCACATCTAAAACAACCATCCGTCTTCATCAATGTTTCAAAAGGGATTGAACCCGATACCTTAAAACGTGTTTCTGAGATTGTTGAAGAAGAGATTGATGCGAAACATCTAAGAGGGTTTGTTGTCTTAACAGGGCCATCTCACGCCGAAGAAGTGATTGAGAGAAAACTCACATTACTCACCAGTTCTTCAAAAGATGATGACCTCGCCAAAGAGATTCAGTACATTTTTGCGAATGATAAATATCTACGGATCTATACCTCTTCAGATCTGATCGGTTGTGAAGTCGGTGGTGCAGTCAAAAATGCGATTGCTGTGATCAGTGGGGCATGCACCGGTTTAGGATTAGGTGAAAATGCGCGTGCAGCTGTGATTACACGCGGGATTGTTGAGATTGTAAGAGTCGTTGAAATGATGGGTGGAAAAAAAGAAACCGCATTTGGACTCACTGGGATTGGTGATTTGATCGTCACCGCATCCTCAGAAAACTCACGTAACTTTAAAGCAGGTCGTAAGATTGGATTAGGTATGAAACTTGATCAAGTTTATGCGACAGAAGCACAAACGATTGAAGGTATTAGAACCATTGAAGCGATGCATCAATTATCGTTATTAAGAGGTGTTGAGCTACCGATGATCAATGTTGCCTATGCCATTATATTTGAAGGCTTATCCGCTGAAGAAGGTTTACAACGTTTATTATCACGCGATTTAAAAAGTGAAGATTTCTAAATTCATTAAGGGGGGGATATCTGATGAATAAAGATACATTTAAAAAAACAAAGTCCTATCGCGCGTTCATGAATCACATCATGATCCTTATGAGTGTGGGTCTTTTTTTCGTGTTTATTCTGATCTATGGACTTACAACCGATGATTTTTTTTCAATCTTTATCGGTGTGTTATTTATCTTGATGATGATAGGATTTATTGTTCCACCACTCTATCATATCTTTGACATCTCAAAAAGATTTGAGACATTTCAATCCTTTCATGGTCAAGTTGTCAATGTTGAATCATCGTATCATCAACATTGGCCAGTTCGTTTAATCATTCAATTTCGTGATGAAAGAGGTGTCGAAAGACGAATGAGAACGCATGCTGTGGTCTATACGACCTATCTGTCTGATTATCTTGAAAAAGAAGTTCACGTTTATTTTTCCGAGAGTTATCCTTATGTTATCTTTGATGACCCATCGGTCATTTCGAAATCAAAAATCGATTGATTAGGGGATAAAATAGAAGCAATGATGAAACAAATTGCTTCATAAAGCCATTTATTTTGAAGAAAAGTGGCTAATAAGGTTGATAAAGCCATCGTTATTTGATACAATGTAATCACTTTAAGGAGGATATCAAATGAATAAGACAGAATTAATCGCAGTCATCGCTAACCGTGCACAGGTGACACAAAAAGTTGCTGAAGATGTATTAGAAGCATTCACAAGCACCGTATCTGAAACACTAGGAAGACGTGGAGAAAAAGTTGTCGTAACAGGATTTGGTACATTTGAAGTCAGAAACCGCGTGAAGAGAACAGGCAAAAACCCAAGAACTGGCGAATTAATCACCGTACCTGAACAAAAATCACCCGCATTCCGCGCTGGTAAATTATTAAAAGAAGCCGTTAAGTAATCGATGAAAACACTTTGAGATGATCAAGGTGTTTTTTTCTTACTTGACAAACCCTTCATACTCATGTAAAAAGAGGGTGAGAGGTCAATTGATGAAAAAATGTCTGATGTTAATGATCATGTTGGTAAGTTTGCTCATCCTATCAAGCTGTGCAACACAAGAGATGATCGATCGTTCATTCACCTATTTCAATGAAGATGGAAAGTATTATGTCGAAGTTAACGTCTTAGAACTTGATGACGATCAATCCATACTCACCGTAACCGTGAAGTGGACGCCTACACGCCCCATCCAGTACACATTATCTACATCTGCTTATGGAAAAGCAGGTCTTTTATCTGTTGAAATTGAGCGACAAGGATTTCGTCTCTATTCAAGTGATGATGTCGCTTTACCTGAGGAAACCTATGTGATCAATCTAGAAATCAATGAAAAGATCTCGAGAAATATCTTGTTTTCAATCTATCCATTTACTATGGATGAAGCTATGATCTTTCCATCTGGATTCTATGTCTTATCGCTTTACAACAGGGAAGTCCTTGTCATTCAAACAACGATTTCTATTTTTATCAATCAACAAGATGCTTATGAATTATCCATCACAACCTAAAAATAAGTTAACAATCAGACACTTATGAAATAAGTGGATGAAATCATAAGCATCACCTTATCCCCATTTAAGCCCTTTAATAAGCCATTTATCCACAAAAGTTGTGGAAAAAACTTGCATGTTTACATGGTAAAATGATAGTGTAAGGTGGTGTTATGAGATGAGTATCTTCATGAAAGCCGCAGAAAATGATCTCGAATTCGTTAAACTCAATATGTCACATATCGACATGGTCGATGAAAAAAAGAAAAGTTTATTACACTATGCTGTTTTAGGTTCAGCTATGGATGTTATTCATTATCTTTTAGATATGGATATCAATATTAATCTTGCTGATGATCATGGTGAAACAGCATTATTTGATTGTGCAAGAAAGGCAAAACTCGATATTGCAAAACTTCTTATGAACAAGTTCGCATCCGTGAACGTCGAAAATAGAGTGGGAGAACTTCCCATTCATCTTGCAGCATTTAAGGGCGATATGGATATGATCAAGTTACTGATTGAATCAGGTTCGTATCTCAATAAAAAGACACAAGAAGATAAGCTTCCTGTTCATTATGCGATTGCAGGTGGACGCGCTGATGTGATTCCTTTCTTATTGAAAGAAGGTAAACAAAACTGGTTCATTCGTGATACCTATGGAAACTCACTCCTTCATCATGCGGCGAAAACCTCGAACGTTCAGATTATTGACATGCTTTTGAATCAAAACTTGGATCCCAATGCGTTAAACTCACAATTTGAAACGCCTATCTTTAATGCGGTACGTTTTGGTACGATCGAAACCATTCGTTTATTACTCACTGCAGATGCCTATATCGATATTCATAACCGCCGTTATGAAACACCGATTGATACAGCGATGATTTTTGATAAACAAGATGTCTTAAAATATCTTCAAGAATATATGATTACCCCTAAATATGAACGACTCGTTCAAAAACAAGCTTTATCGATTGCTGTGCTTAACCGAGATCATGTCTATTTACGTAAACTCATCGAACGTGATACACCGATGAAGAAAGACCGTTTACAAAAGACAGCACTTGATTATGCTAAAGAATATAATTTAGGACTTTGTGTCAATCTCTTGCGAGATGTTGAAGTCAGTGGAAATGGTTCAAATTAGCACTTCGTGAAGAAGTGCTTTTCTTTACCACGTTTTTTGATAGAATAGAAGAAAGGAGTAAAGATTCAAAGTCTTAAGTGCTAACTTAATACACTTTAAATCTTATATGTTAACATGATCAATCCTTTCAAACTTCAAGATGCCATGCTTCCCATTGCATCCCTCAATCAAGTGATTGTTGATGGACTAAAATCAAATGATCGATTTAGTCCACTTTTGATCATGCGTGCTCTGGGTGAAATCATAGATCATTATAAAATTACACCGATTTCGCATGACTTACAAGGTTTGATGGAAACACTCTCCAATCATCCTCATCCTGAAGTTCATGAAGCCTTTATCCGTGTGGGTGAATATTTTGGTGATCAGCTTGCGAAATTACTCGTCACTTTACTCGATGCAGATGAGAAGGTCAAGATGGAAAATCTAAGGTGGAAAGATGAACACTGGGACTATTGGAAAACCATTAAATCCATCTATTTGATGGGTGGTGTTGCATCATCTGCCTTTAAACCTATTTTTATGAAACGTATCAACATGCTTTTCGATCAACATGGCTTAGATGATGTTCAGGTCTTTATGCCTGATGACACCCAAGATCAAGCGCTTTATGGAATGGCAAATCGTTTTGACCGCGGATCATTTCTCCTCTTTGATTTTGGTCAAACATTCATCAAACGCGCGTATGTGAGAAGAATGAGTGGTCAAAACATGATTGAAAGAAAACTCGAACATATGCCTGCCAAACATCTCGAACCAGCAGATCCTGATCATTTTATGGCACATGCGTTTGAACTCCATCATTACATTCTTGAGATTTTAAAGGATACCATTCAAGAATTGATGGATCCTGATATTGATCTTTTAATATCGATGGCAAACTACGTTAAAAAAGGAGAACTTAACCCAGGAAGAAGCAGTTATGGTATGCTTTCTGTTCTAGCAACCAATTATCAAGATTATCTTGAACAAGAGCTCAATAAACATTTGAATCGGAATATTCATGTTTACTTAGAACACGATACCACAGCGATGGCTCATTCGGTTCCTCAACAACCCCATACAGCTGTCATCACCTTAGGAACGGCATTTGGCATATCCTTTATCGATGAATAAAAAAAAGGCTTTGCACATCGTGCAAGGCCTTTTCTGTTATTTGAGTGCATGTTTCGCATATAACTTGGGGTTTCTTTTCACATCATAGATCCCCCAATGCTTTTCAGGCTCATCTTGGGCAGATGATCCTTTCCAAGGTTCATCAAATGCTTCAAAAATAAACATGGTGACTTTATTTTTCTTTGACCATGGGATGATTTGATCGAGATATTCTTTTTGAGAAGCTTCATTCGTTTCTTCTTTAATCATCGGACCATTGGACATCGTTGCCCAACCGAATTCGGTAAAGACGACGGGTTTACCCGAGTATTTTTTGACTGTTTTTTTATAGTCATCAACCGTCAGTTTGAAAGCTTTTTTTAAGGGAACTTTAATCCAAACAGGGTAAGTATGAATGGAGATGAAATCAACTTCTTGTGCAATCACTTCACCATGAGTCAACCAATTATGTGTTCCTTCGCAAAAGGTGACGGGCTGTTTGATTTTACCTTTCAGGTATTTTGCATAAAGAGCAATCGTTTCTGGTTTCATCAAATTATGATGCCAAGATGATGTATTTTCATTACCAACAGATGCCGCTAAAACAATATCGCCATATGCGTTACATAATGATGCTAGCTTGTCCAATTGTTCATAGTTAAAGACTTTATTATGCATGATTTCTTCATCACTATGAAGACCACCCCATGGGCAGTTTGGATTGCTGATTTCACCACGTGGTTCTACACCAAGCATCACCTTAAGATCGAGGTGATGTTCTTTGATAACTTTTAAGACAGTTTGTGCATGCGTATAGGGATCATACATCCGAATATACTTGAAATTCTTTTGTAAAAGTTTTAAATCCTCTAAGACTTCAGCCTCTGAAGGATAGATTTTCGTGATTGGACTTTGATGTTCACGATATCCTGAGTAGCAAATGGCAGGTGCATAAGAAAACATGATTATTCCTCCTAAAAGAGTAGTAGTATGAATAAAATCGAAATACCGTTATTGATGATATGAACGATGGTGGGTACCCATATGTTTCGTTCATTCTTGAGATAAATATAACCAAAGACAAAGCCCATCACGAAGTATGAAACACCATTGACGATTGCTTCTGCGATCGATGCTTCTCCAACGACATGGATTAAACCAAAGATGAGTGTAGAAACGATTAAAGCAATTGAATCTTTTTTGATGAGTCCAAAGAGAGCTTTTCTAAATACCAACTCTTCAATCACAGGTCCAATGAAGACGGCAGAGATCACCATTAAAATCCCAAAGTTGGATTGAACAGCACCGATGATGGCTTGCTGATTAACGGCTTCACCGATATCTAAAGCAAGCAGTTCTGATAAATAGGTAGATAAGAAACTGGATGCAATATTACCTGCCCATACCAAACCATAACCAATCAAAATAGGGATGATGATTTCCTTACCTTTAGCTTTAATTTCAATCCAATCGATCGATAGATCGGTTTTCATGAAATAGATAATACCAGGAATCATGAGTAGATAAATGATAAAGTTGAGTAACGCAGATGCATCGGTTGTGATAAACCGATCGGGTCCAATGAGGACAGTCGCTTCTGCACCAAAGATCACGGGTTCAGGAAGCGTTGCACTTTGAATGAGGGTTAATTCATCACCGCTTTGCCATGAGGTGATGCTTGGGTTTAACTTAATCATCTCAACCAGTTTTAAGGGATCAAAGACTCTGACTTCACTCATCTCGACATTGGAGAAAAGTGTCTCATTGACATTGATATCATTGGCTGAATTGACCAGGACAACATAGTCTTCGTATAAACCGATAACCTCAACATAACCGCGATAAGCATCGCGATAATCATTCCATGTATTCTGAGGGATGATGGCAAGTGCACCGATGTCATTGGCTACCTCATAAACGACACGCTCTTCCTCCGTGATTTCTTGTACAAATGAGGGAATTTCTATCATCACTAAAACTAAAACAGTTGAGATCACATACATGATCAATGCATAAAATAAAATGGCGTAAATATAGCCTTTTTTATTATCTGGCTTTTCTATCTTTTTGGGTTTGATATCCCCCTTAAAGAGCTCTTCAAATGTTATATGTTCTTTTTCTTGATCCATGATTATCACCTCCTTTCATTATAACGGAAAAAGGGGTTATTGCATACGACTGATGAAAATATGTGATAATATAGAAAGAGAACAAACATCATGAAATGAGGTTTTTCCGTGAAGAAAATCATGATTGCTAGCCAAAATGTTCATAAAATCAAAGAATTACGTGCACTTTTTTCTCATCATGATGTCGAATTAATTAGTTTAAAAGATGTCAATGATCATGAAGAAATCAAGGAAAATGGCCATTCTTTTTTTGAAAATGCACTTATTAAGGCATCCTATGTTGCGAAAAAGTATAACATGCCTGCACTCGCAGATGATTCAGGTCTGATCGTCTATGCTCTAGATGGACGCCCAGGTATCTATTCTGCGCGTTATTCCGGTCGTGGTGACCATGATAACAACTTAAAAGTTTTAGAAGAGATGAAGGGTATCGAAGATCGTCGTGCATACTTCATTTCAAGTATTGTGATCGCTTATCCCAATGACGATTTTAAAGCATATGAAGGTAAGTTTGATGGGTATATCGGTCAAGAAGAACGTGGTTCACATGGCTTTGGTTATGATTCCATTTTCTATTTACCAGAGTACCAAAAAACATCTGCTGAAATAGAACCAGAACTCAAAAATAGAATATCCCATCGTGCCAAAGCGATGGCATTACTGGTGGAGGATCTCGATGCGATTCTTAATCACGAGTGATGTTCATGGAAGACTCGATCTCTTAGAAGAAGTCATCAAAAAACATCACGATATCGATTATCATTTAAACGCTGGTGATATGGTCATCAGTCCACTACGTTATGAAAGACATCATATCATCACCGTTAAAGGAAATAATGATTATGGTGTTGATCTTCCTTATGTACGTATTTTGGATTTGGGGGGGATCAAAATCATGCTCACCCATGGTCATTTAGAATTTGTGAAATTTGGATATGACCGACTTAAACTCAAGGCAAAGATCGAAGGCGTGAATCTCGTCATCTTTGGTCACACACACGAGCGTTATCTATTAGAAGAACAGAATATATTATTCATCAATCCAGGTGCACTTGGTGATCGCGAACGATCTTATGCGATTTATGACAATGGCCAAGTGACCTTTTATAAGGGGTAAATATGTCGATTGAAACCATGATTCAAGAACGAGCAGCACATGCATTCGGTGTCAAAACGGATGATGTCATCATCAAACATCGCTTGATGGGTGGGATGAGTCATCTCACGTATCATATCGCGATTAAGGATGTTGATTATACGTTTCGTGTGATTGGAAAAGATGGCAATCTTTTCGTTGATCGAAGCATCGAAAAGAAGAACTTAGAGATTATCAAACCACTTGATCTCAATAATGAAACCGTCTATTTCGATATTGAAACCGGTGAAAAAGCAGCAAAATACGTCGAGGGAACAGTCCTTACTCAACTTGACTTTAAAGAACACTTAAAAGACGTTGCAGGCGCGTTGAAAAAACTGCACACAAGTGGGATAGCTCCTGCATCGGATTATGAACTGATTCCAAGACTTCATCAATATGAATCTTTTACGGACATCCGATCTGATCTCTATCTCGATTTAAAAAAGAAATGGATCGATCACTATCACAAACATCATGCCCATCAGCCCAAAGTCTTTTGTCATGGTGATGCACAACGTTCCAACATCGTCATTGGTCAACGACTTTATTTACTTGACTGGGAATATTCAGGATGGAATGAATGGTATTATGATATTGCATCATTTGGTAATGTTCAGTTTGCAGATGCACTTCTTTTACTGGATGCCTATTTAAATCGACCAGCGACCAAGAAAGAAGCTGACGCTGTCCGCTTTTACCGGATGTATCAAGCACTTCAGTGGCACCAAGTTGCCTTGCGTAAACATATGGTAGGCTTATCAGAAGTGCTTCATTTTGACTTTCAAATGCTCTCCGAAAAATATTTGAATCTCGCACATACCCTCTATCAGGAGATGACAAAGGACTGATGACATGCGTCTATCCGACGTCTTAAAGCTTCCTAAACAACCGCATAGTCTTTCAATCATTAAAGACTTTCTCGAACAGTCGCTCAGTCATACGGACTATCAAGCGGCTTTTAGCTATTATTTTGACATTTGCTTATCCCTTGAAGCTTATGATATGGTCTTTTTAGAAGGTGAAAAAGTCTTAAAAGAGATTGAACTTCAAGCAGAAACACCCTATCATGAAAAGATTTTAAAACATGTCATTGATGCATGTTTACATCTCTCAAAATTTGATGAGATGAAAACATACATTGACTTAAGAAAACAAAAACTCCCCATCATGAAACAATATGTGGGTCTACTCGATGATATTTTATACAAAAAGGCCATTCATCTACCCTATCTCGATGATGTCCTTCGTGTTTTAAAAGATCCTATTCCTGATCAAACAAAGATTTATTGTCATCAAGAACTTTTTGAGATCTATAAAAACGATCACCAAGATGAAATGGCTTTACGACAACTCGAAGAATTATACAATTATGATTTAAAAGGACAATACATCGATCAGGAACTTGAATTACTCATTCGCTTAGAGCGTTATGATGATGTGATTCAACAATCATTAAAAGAACTCAGAGAACATCCCGATCATATCGCAATCATCAAACCTTTATTCGAAGCTTATCTTGCGAAAGGTGATTATCATAAAGCATCGACACTTGAAGCTGAGCATGATGAAGCCATCGATCAGATGGATGATGCCTTTAAGAAAACGATGTATGAACTCATTGTTAAGCTCTATCAAAAGATGGATAATAAACCATCCGTTGATTATTATTCAAGAAAACTCAAGAGTTTACAAAAAACGATTGATAAGAATAAACCTAAAGTTGAAGTTGAAAAACCAAAAGAGGAACAAATCGTTTTTGTTGAAAAGGTCAGCGAAAAAAAGATTAGTCATTCTACCTTTCTTGAAGATCTCGAACGTGCCCATGACTTCATATGTTTCTCACATCTGATCGATGAAAAACTTCCGATGAGAGAATATTTACGTCAGTTTTTCATCCAGATGGAAACCTATGTCAAAGTCAAGGATGCAGTCTTATATTTACCAGGCGAAGAACCCAATTTCTTCCACTATAAAGTTGAACGGCTCTATGATAAGACATTACTTGAACAACTCATTCAAAGCACTGTGATTGAACATGTGTTAAACACGGGTGAAGACGTCTTTGAAGAAACCGATGCCATCCGTTTCCCCAAAAACGTCATCACACAAAAAGATTATGAAAGTGATGTTCAGTTCATTTATGCATTTCCTGTGGGTGATGTTGGTGTATTCCTCGTCCACTTTTCAGAGAAAATCGAAGATCCAGGACTTCACTATGATTTTCTCAAACTCGTCAGTAGTCTTCTATTCGCTCATGTGATGGATGAGAAGAAGATGTCCAAGATCAAAAAAGAAAATGCATTTTACCAAAAAGTCATCAATGCACCCATCATCTGTTATCGTGAACTCACCGAAACCAAATCAACCTATAATGATGAAGCATGCACACTCTTTAGAATCGATCGTCATCATCATTTAGAACTCTTTTTAAGGGATGTGTCATATGAACATGTCAACCTCTATAAAGAGACCATCGCAAGGCTTTTAAGTAAGTCTGAAGAATATAAAGTATTACGCTACCGCTACCAAGAAAAGCACATCTTAGAAAAGCTTTATGGATTAAAGATAGGAGATGAGCATGTGGTGATGAGTTTATTTTTTGATGAAACATCTGGCGTTTTAGAACAAAAAGCATTGGTGGAACAAGCTACAGTCGATGATGAAACGAGCTTAGCGAATCGCTTTGCACTGCACCAGGAGTTTGAGGATAAGCTTTCTGATAAAGCATCCCTACTCCTCATTGAACTTGATGAACAGCTCAAACATATTTATGGTCATGAGCAGATGAAAGCCTATTTCAAAGAGTTCGCACAACACACCAAAAAGTATTTCAGTGATGGTGCGACCTATCGTTATGATTTCAATCAACTTTTAGTCATTTTACCCTATAACGATATCCGGTCGGTCACCAAGATTGTCAAAGAATATTTTAGATATTTAGATGTCTATGAGCCTAAAGCGTTAAAATTTGAAAAATTCCATGCCAATATGGGTATTTTAAGATATCCTGTGGTGACCGTTGAAAAACATAAAGAAAAACTCCTCCGTTTCCTTGATATCGCATTAGAAAAAGCGAAACGCGATAAGGAAGAACATTATGTGTTTTTTGTCTACCGCGATTATGAAGATGAACTCTTTGAACAACAAGTCATTGATCACTTAAATGCTGCGATCGAAGAAAAATCACTCGGTCTTGTTTTTAATCAGATCACAGATATCAAGAAAAACCGTGTATGGCAATATGAAAGTGAACTCGCACTCCTCAATCTTTCAATCGATAGTAAATATTTATTAGCGATTGCGAAAAAAAGAAATCGACTTTCTGATCTTGAACGTTTTCACATCAAAAAGGTATGTGAATTTTTAGTCGATTTGGAAAAGAAAACCGAACGGCTCATTAAGATTACCATCCCCATCTCCAAAGAAACATTCCTTGAACCTACCTTTAATCCCTTCCTTTTAGGCACATTAAAGGATTATGGTATTCCGAATGAATTCATCAGAATGAAATTCGATATGGAACTACGAGCATCTCATTATGCCAATCAAATACAAGAATTGATCGATCGTGGGATTGCTTTAGATACGACATCTCTTGATATGGCGTTATCCTATCCTTTCCATGCGCTCCATCTTGATTTAAAAAAAGAGTCGATCAAGTGGAACAGTTATGTTGCCAAGGTAAGAGAAATGCTTGAATCATTCCAAATGGCGTTAGTCATCAGAAATGTGAAGACCAAGGAACAAAAAGAAGCGTTAGAACGTCTAGGTGTTCAGTTGATTGAAGGAACTTTATATAAACAACTACCTGCTCCTATTCTGATCCAAAAAATTAAGGAGAGTTTATGAGTCTTGATGCGTTAAAGAAATATGTCGATGAAACCAAGAAAGATGAAAAAAATAGTCATGGGTATCGCGCTCAGTCATCTTTTTCGATGCTTGAACACGTCGACTTAATGATCAAACGCTACACCGAAGAAAAACAGGTTGAACGAGGTGCGGTTTTACTCGATGTTTTTGGCATGTTACAAGGATTATTTGTTGCGATTGATGCACTCTATGATCTTGCAATTGGGCTTACGCAATATAAATATCACATTAACGTGAACCAAAATAAAACACTTCATGAACTCAAATACATCAGAAATGATATTGTGGGTCATCCCACACACAGAACCTATCCACAGGGTGGGATGGGATTTTCGATTTTATCCACCGAGCATTTAACCAAAGAAAAATTTAGTTATCACACGTATATCTTTGAAAAGAATAATCTTGAAGTCAAAACAAAGGATGTTTATGTTCAACCCCTTCTAGAAGCTTATCAAGTAGAGCGTGATCATTTGACAGAAGATCTACTCACCTATCTCAAGCATGATGAAGCGAAAACATCTATTCCAGAAGAGCTTTATACGTTATTTGAAACACTTAATCTTGAAAAGCTTGAAGAAGTCAGAAAGCATTTCATGGATGAGTATAAACTCTCAGATGCGTCATCTCACCGCTTTTTATGGCGTTTAGGACTCCTCAAAAAGCTAATTGGATGGTATGAAAAAGATGTTGAACTCAATCAATTTATTGAATACATCGCGAAAGTCCAAGTCATCAAACTCTATGATATGGCACTTGATTTAGAAAATCGTCAAGGTGTTGATCTCTATCAACCTATTCCCAAACTTTTACAAGGGTTCTTTAAGTTCATCAGACAACATGAAAGTTATACATTGGGATTGCTTAAAAACATCCATGATAAGAATCACCCACTCTATACATCCGATGTTCTTGCACTGCTTAGTTTGAATCCAACAAAAGATGCTTATAAAATCTTACAGTTTTTAAAGATGCAAGATGATGAAGAAAAGGTCTATTTGATCGGTTCGATTTTAAGAACGTATCGTCCAAAAAAAGGATGAAAGAAAAACGAATTATGATATAATAAAACTTGAGGTGAATGATATGGCTTGGAGCAATGAAACCTATTTGATTGGAGAAAAAGTCAAGGTTGAAGGGGAAAAAGGTTTTGGAGTGATTTCGAGAATCGATGTCCCCAGAGGTCTTGTTTACGTCTTATTTAAGCGGATGAGAGAAGAAGCGTATCCTTATCCTGAAGCGTTTGACCAAGGGAAACTAAAACCTGAGGTCACACACAAAAAGTAAACACGGACGTGTTTCTTTTTTTCATATGAAACGTTTTTGGTTATTCTGGAAGAAGTTTTTCTTGATGGTCTGGGAGATTATCAAGAGTATGAAATCTGTTCGTGGTTTGATTGCATTATTCTTAAGTTATATGATCTTTCATGGATGGGCAGTTGTTATCTTTGTGTTGGGGACCATCACAAGAAATGCATACTTAATTGGATTAGGAACTGCAGTGATACTCTTCTGGTTTGGTCCAGGAACACCGGTGATCCCACTGATTATTGTGACAGCACTTTTCATAAAAAGATATCTGTTACTCGATAAAAAACATCGCGTAAATCTACGTGAAAAATGGAAAGAACTCAATCAAAAAATGTCAGGCGACTGATATTTTTTTTATTGTAATCATTGAGTTTATGATATGATAAAATTAACATAACAATCGGGGGGACAACCATGAAGAAAAAAATGATTATTGTAGAGATTGTTTTACTATTGGCAATGGGTGCATATGCCATCTACATGAATTGGGCGAAACAACCCAAGAGAGTAGAATTTGATGATATTATTTCAGAGATTTATTTTGGAGATACTGCTGATGTGATTGCAGAGATGTCATTTACCATCGATGATGCCAGAAAATGGGATTTACCCGGTTTATCAGATGATATTTTAGATCGTTTCGAAGAACATGAAGTGAAACTCGATCCCACACAACAGATGAAGATGACCTATGCATCACTTCATGGGACAGAGATGCTTGTTTATTATACCGAGTTTGTGAGAAGAGATGCAGTCTTAGGCGATTATGCATGGGTTCATGTAGGTCCAATGGATTTGACCTTTGATGAGATCATAGGTACCTTGATTGATGAAGAGTATCAGGAGATTGCTTCTGCACTCGAAGATGGCTTGTTTTTTATCGAACATGCACATACGACATCACTGATCACTATTTCAACAGAAATGAGTGCGTTTATTAAAGATGAGATGAGTGATGTCCTCTTTTTCCATCTTGAAACAGAAGATACTATCGTTTTTGTTTATGATGGAGAACTCTATGTCGTTGTCTTGCAAAATGGAGATTATGAGATCACTTATCCAGAATCGATAACGTTTCATGAATGGATTTCTGGTCAGTCATGAAACCAAACGGAGGTGAGAAATCGTGAAGAAAATAATCATCTTATTATCTTTGATTGCGGGTATATTCTTTTTATCGGCCTGTCAACGGACGATATCCGATTATCAAATCAAAGATGATGGAATTCTACGTTTTGATTCACTCATCTTTTTAGATGATAATCAAAAAAATGCTTCGTTTTTCATGACTTTCAATGATGATGAAATCTATCTTGTGCGTTTTTCAGATGACGATGATGAATCTTTAGTAGTGAGTCCCATCACCATTGAAGGAAATTACACCCTACCGATTTATATTAACGATGTTTTAAGTGTCAATTCACGTTATGGTGGATATTTAGTGGGGACGTTTCAAGATGAGGAAAAGCTAATCAGTTTAACGATCAATCGGGAATTTCTAACTGGCAATTCAAACGGAATCTTGTCTTTATCACCACTCGATGTTTATGATTATGTTTCCTATCGTTGGATCCTATCTGCAGGAATTCCTAATTACGTGGATAAAGAGATTTCATATTATGATCAAACGATGACGTTACTTGATGTTAATGATTGGGATGCAGTGTATGAAATATTAACGATCTTTCAGGGTTCACTCTATTACATCCCTGATCTTTTTGATGAATCATCATGGACACTCATTGAAGAAAATATAGATGTCACATCAGGTGTTATTTACAAAGGACGTTATAATACGCTTAATGTCTCAATCATCCATGAAGATAATACAATACAGCAATGTTTTGTTGATGACTTTTGTAGTGATCCCTATGCGATTAATGAAGAAGTGATCACACATAAACCTATTTTTCAACGCTATATGCCAGGACAAGTACCCTTTATCCTTGTTGAAACACCGACACGCTTTATCATTTTGAATGAGACACAATCTTTGATTTCTGTGGTTGCAAAAAAAGAGGGTTATGCAGGCTATCATGTTTATGTGAATGGTGAAGGTGGATATTTAGCCCAATATCAAATTGTGGATGGCTACGTTGAAAGGTCTCTTCATCGGGTGGTGAACTTAAATGATATCTAAGATCAGAGAAGGATTGATCACATTAGTCATCCAACTCAAAAACATGATTGTTAAAACCTTTGATTTTAAAGGAACAACGACCCTTCATGAAACCGTGTATGCATTTAGTTTTCAGATGCTCATGATCATGTTGACATTTATCTTCTTTTTAGGTTCTCGTTTTATCATCATACCGGATGTTCTTTTCTTTATCTTTTTTATCTATGTCATCTTAACACTTATATCGACATTATCCATGATGACAAGAAGGTTGCGAGATGCTCATATTTCGCCCTATAATCTCTTTTATTTACCATTAAGCTACGTCATTTTAGGTATCGTGGGCTCAACCATGTTAAGACAAGATCTTGTCTCCATCGGGATGATGCTCATGCTTGCAGTTTTTTTCTTAAGCCATTTTTACATGATTATTTTACTTTTGTTACCTACCCATCAACACATACAAGAATAACAACTTTTTCAATCAAACAAAGAAAGTACTTTTAAGAATCCGCTTTCATGGTAAAATAGGAGTAAGATTTCCTAACCGGAGGGCGGACTTTTTTATGTTATATGATGGATATACGTTAAAAAACATTCAACTTAAAAATCGTGTGGTGATGCCACCGATGTGTATGTATTCAGCGAACCATGAAGGTGAAGTTAATAACTTTCATTTAGTCCATTACGGAACACGCGCACTGGGTGGTGTTGGTTTTATCATCCAAGAAGCGACAGGCATTATGCCTAATGGACGGATTACCGATCAGGATTTAGGGATTTGGGATGATCATCATGTTGCTGGACTCAAAAAGATAGTGGAAGTCATCCATGAACATGGAGCTGTTGCAGGTATTCAAATCAACCATGCGGGTCGTAAAGCAAAAGTAGATAATCCTATTGGACCATCTGCAATCACTTATGGTGGGGATTATATGACACCTAAAGAAATGACACTTCAAGATATCAAAGATGTCGTGAAGTCCTTTGGTCAAGCAGCTAGACGTGCTCATGAAGCAGGATATGATGTACTTGAAATCCATGGTGCCCATGGATATCTGATTTTTCAATTCTTATCACCACTATCAAACAAGAGAACCGATCAATACAAAGATGGTAAAGTCTTCTTAAAAGAAGTGATGGAAGAAGTGATCAATTACTGGCCAAAAGAAAAAGTGCTTGCACTTCGTGTATCCGCGTATGAATATGTTGAAGGTGGTGTAACACCTGATACGATCAGTGAAGCGATCAATAGCGTTAAACATCTCGGTTTAGATTTAATTGATGTCAGCTCTGGTGGTAATGTCTTAGTCAAGATAAATGCCTATCCAGGATATCAACTCGATTTAGCCAAGAGAGTCAAGGAACTGACGAACCTTCCTGTCATTGGTGGAGGTTTGATCACGGACTTAAGAATGGCAGAACATGCGGTTTCATCAAGACGTTGTGATCTTGTATATTTAGGTCGAGTTCTTCTTAGAAATCCATATATCGTGATCAATGAAGCGAGTGAAGTCGGAGCAGAAATCACATATCCAATACAATATATTAGAGGTAAGAAGTAAGAAGAGGGTGGCATCATGCGTTTAGTGATCATCAAAGTCATCTTATTTTTCGTGATTGTGACAGTCGCGCTTTTTGACTATCGTCTGTTAACCTTTAAAGATGGAAAAATATTGGTTGCTAACTGGAATCAAGTGGAATCATGGAAAGAGATTGAACAGTCTGTCTTTGAGATTGATAAAGCTGAAGTCTATCCATCACGATTTGCTAAGCGAAGCAATCGAAACGAAGAAGAGAAATATTTAGTGCTTTATTTAGATAACACGTTTTATAATGTGAAGGTTACTGATTTAGAGATGGATCGGATTACGCAATTGATGCAACGAGAACAGGTTGAAGTTGTTGAAGTAGAACCTGTTCAAGCAGGATTTTATGGGTTGTTGGTTGTGTTATTGATTGTATTTCCGGTTATGAGAAAAACAGACTAAGTTCAATGTTATACATAAATATAATTATTAAGGGTAGGGGAAAAAATGTCAGAGAAAAAAATCAATAAACCTAATGCTTCCATTCTAATTGAGTCAATTAGATCGATTGGATACTCTTTTGAATCTGCACTCGCTGATATTGTCGACAATTCTATTAGTTCTAATGCTAGCATAATAAATATAGATTTAGATTTTAACACTAAACCTATTATTACAATATTAGATAATGGTTGTGGTATGGATTCAACTGAATTATTTGATGCGATGAAATATGGAAGTAGAAATCCTAAAGAAACTCGATTGGACAATGATCTAGGCCGTTTTGGACTAGGTATGAAATCAGCATCTATGTCGCAGTGTAGAAAACTTACAGTTATCAGTAAAAAGAACAATCAATTAGCAGGCTTTTGCTGGGATATAGATGTTATCGAATTGAGTAACGAATGGGAAATTTTAGAGCTAAATCAAACTGAAATTGGTTTGTTGCCTAGGGTTTCTGATTTGAGATTATATGAGACTGGAACTTTGGTTGTTTGGGAGAACTTTGATAGAATTGAAGCACATGCAAAAACGCTTAACAAAACCATTAGTAACCTATTAGTATTAAGTATAAAGTACATGGGCTTGATTTATCATAGATTTATATCCGATGGATTAAAAATATATGTTAACCAAAATCTAGTGGATTATATAGATCCATTTTTATCTAATCATAAAACAACATCACGAAAAAAAACACAAATCATTGAAATAGATGGTCACAAAATAAACATCAAACCTTATATCTTACCACACAAAAAATACTTAAGTGAAAATGACATAATTCGTGTTGGAGGTCTAGAAAACCTAAAAAACGAACAAGGATTTTATATATATAGAAATCGTAGACTAATTATTTGGGGTACTTGGTTTAGAATGACATCCATAGAAGAACTTAATAAGTTGGCTAGGATTCAAGTTGATATACCGAATTCTTTGGATTACATTTGGTCAATTGACGTTAAGAAATCCACTGCAAGTTTACCAGACAAAATAAAAAAACAATTGGCAGAACGTGTACATGAATCGATTGAAGGCAGCAATAACATATATAAAAAACGTGCAGTAAAAGAAGATACAAATATAGTTCAAATATGGGATAGATGCAAAGATCGAGATGATAATATTTCATACGTTATCAATATAAACTCACCATTGATAAAATCAAGTTTAAAGGACTTAAATGAAGTCGATTATCAGAAAGTAAAAAAAGTACTTAAAATAATATCAGATAGTTTTCCATATGACCAAGCCTATTATGATCATGCTAAAGGAAAAATAAATAATGTAAGGATTGATAATGACTCAATTTGGGATCAAATAAATGAAGTCTATAAATATTTATCTTTATCAATAATTGATAAGCAAGAGATAGTGAAATTACTACGTAAAACACAACCCTTTTGTGAATACATAGAAATTATTGATAAATTTGAGAATGAGGTAATCCATAATGAATCTTAGTATTGAAACAAAAAAAACTTTATTAGTAAATACAATTGCACAAGAGCTAAGTAACATATTTGAAATTGTAACTGAAGATTTGATTATCGAAAAAGTAACAGAACTGAATAAGAATCCACTTTTTCTCTTTGAGGATTCGGTTTTGGATACAGTTATCAAAGAATTGCTTGAACGTTTAAAGATTAAAATGGATGATCCAATATCCATACTTGGAGTTTCAGATGATGATTGGTACAAACCTGATGAATATGAAGATAAAAAATACTGGAAAAGATATAAAACATTCTTATTAGATACTAAACATTTTGGATTTAGCGTAATAGATACTTTAGATAAATCATTAAATGAAATTATTTCGAATCTTGGAAATCCAAAATCTCACAATAAATTCAATCGCAAAGGACTTGTAATTGGTGATGTTCAATCAGGAAAAACTGCTACTTATACAGGATTGATCTCTAAAGCTGCAGATGCTGGATATAAAGTTTTTATCCTTCTTACAGGCGTTATGGAAGATTTAAGAAGACAAACTCAATTTCGTTTAGATGAGGGATTTATTGGAATTAGAAGTGATGATATCTTAAGGAAAAATCACATAAGCAGGGACAAATATATTGGTGTTGGTAAAATTGATAAATCTATTGATGTTATATCCTTGACATCTACTGAACTAGACTTTCAATCAAGCACAGCTAAATCTCTCGGAATTCGACTAGAATCATTAGCGAGTCCTCTACTTTTCGTTGTTAAAAAGAATAAATCGGTCTTGGTTAACCTATATCAATGGCTAAAGGCACAAAATGCAGATCAAAAAGGTGAAATTCATTTTCCTATGTTATTAATTGATGATGAGGCTGATAATGCATCATTAAATACAAAAAAAGATGATGAAGACCCTACACAAATTAATGCAAGAATAAGGGATTTATTGAGCCTTTTTAGTTTTTCAAATTAT
>Ga0075012_10000130_pt1 | contig 75094 bp, 61 predicted proteins | sample All_14_2_FD_71474 | JGI IMG/M metagenome (GOLD analysis project Ga0075012, IMG submission 71474) | Freshwater microbial communities in response to fracking from Pennsylvania, USA - Allegheny Zone_MetaG_DW_15 | ecosystem: Environmental > Aquatic > Deep subsurface > Groundwater > Drilled... | reverse complement strand
GACGAAAATCACGTCGTCTTCACGAACGATGCCACCGTCCGCAGCGACCCGACGCCAGGGTGAGTGATGGAAATCACCGCACTCGGCCAAGGTGAAGATGGTATCGACCGGATATCCGGTGAGATCGGTTTCCGGGTGGCATTCCAGCAAGCGCTGGGCCGAGGGATTGATGAAGATGACGTGGCCGGCGGGATTGACCACGATCACCCCTTCGAACAGGCTGTCGGTGATCGCCTTCATGCGCTGGCGAGAGTCGCGCAGCGCATGCTCGGTCCTGGCGCGGATTTCGACCTCGCGGGAAAGCGCCTGGGTCCGCTCGCTGACCTGGCGTTCCAGTTCCCGCGTGCTGTCGGCCAACGTCCGTTCGTACTGCAGGCGCAAAGTGGCGTCGTGGAACACCAGAACCGCGCCGTTGACGGCGCCGTCCTCCATGATGGGGGCGACGTAATAATCCACCGGAACCGAACTGCTGTCCGCACGCAAGAACGTCTCGGCCTTGACCTCGCCGGCAACGCCAAAGCCATAAGCATTGGATACGGGCGAATTGACCAGTTCACGATCACCATCGCCGTCGCGCGCCTGGACCAAGGCGTGGAAACAGCGGCCGATCATCCGGCCCGCGTCCTGCCCCAGCAAATCGCCCGCGCGGCGATTGGCGAAGGTGATCTTGCCGCGGGTATCCAGACCGATGATGCCTTCGCCAGCCGAATCCAGGATCAACTGGTAACGCTGCTTCAGCGTCTCCAGTTCCTGCTCGCGCTGCTTGATCAGGGTGACGTCGGTCCGTATCCCGACCACGCCGCCGTCGGCCATGCGGCACTCGCGGTGCAGGATCCAGTTCCCGTTGGTCATGCGGACCAGGAAGGGCTCGCCCGAAGCCGCCTGGTGATGCTTCAGCCGGCGCGCGGCCCATTCGGTGAAATCCAGGCCCTCGGTGTCGAAGGCAGCCGGATCGGCGTGCAATACCTGCTCGAACGGCGTCCCGGGAACGATCATCACGTTCAGGTTGGCGAACACGCGTTCGTATTCCGGATTGCAGATCATCAGACGGTCGTCGCCATCATAGACCGCAATGCCGTCGCCGATACTCTGGATGGCGTCGGCCAATTGCTGCTGAGCCTTGCGTGCGCGCAATTCGGCGGTGACTTCCCTGGTGACATCGACGCCGACACCGCGATAGCCCAGGAACTCGCGATCCTCGTCGAATACGGGAATCCCCGAGATGCGGATGATCCGGCTATCGGCACCCTGACTGGGCCCGACATGAAACATGCGGTCGCGGAAAGCCCGCCGATTGGCCAGATCGTCGGCATGCTCGGCGGCGACGGCGGGCTGGTCGCCCATGCCGAGTTCCATGAAGGTATGGCCCAGCACCTCGACCGGATGGACGCCCAGCACGGCGGCGATGCGTTCGGAAACGAAAGTCAACCGATGCGAAGCGTCGGTTTCCCAGAACCAGTCGGATGCGGACCCGGCAATGTCACGGAAGCGCCCTTCGCTTTCCCGCAACTCGCGCTCGGCCTGCTTGCGCAGGGTGATGTCGCGGATGACGCCGATGAAGCGGCGGTTGGGGCCCATGCGCACCTCGCCCACCGCCAGTTCGATGGGGAATGTCTCGCCGTTCTCGCGCTGGGCCTCGGCCTCGCGGCCGGTGCCGATGATCTTCCGTTGGCCCGTAAGCAGATAGGCGGCCAGGAAATCATCATGGTTCTGTGCGTATAGCGGCGGCATCAGCATGGACACGTTGCGGCCGATCACTTCGTCGGCGTGGTAACCGAACATGCGTTCTGCGGCCATGTTGAAGCTTTCGATCCTGCCCCGCTCATCGATGATCAGGACTGCCTCGCCGACATTTTGCATCACGACGTTGAAGCGGGCTTCGGCCTCGTCGCGGACCCGGCGGTTAAGTTCCTCCACCTCGCGCTGCATCTCGGCGAAAGCATGATCCTTGATGCGGCGCTCGCGGTCCGCTTCGTCATAGGCGCTGCCGACCATCGCCAAAAGCCGTTCCAAGTCCGGCGTCCCATCCGCTAAAACGGCCTTGCGCAATTGGCGTTCCAGCAGCTTGTGCATCCCTCACGCCTCATCGATTAGGGTGATGGTCATGGTCTGGTTGTGCAATTCGCACGAAGCCGTGAAGTCGTGGGGGCATATCTCGCCATACGAATAGAACCCAATGGTGCGAACCTGCCCCCCCAGGACATCGCAGACGGTTTCCACCTCCTCGTCGATGCGCTGCCCCAGCAGCAGCTTGCGGCCTATGCAGCTGATGAGGATGGCAAGCGCACCGCCGCCGGTGGCGGCGGCCTGCCTGGCGGCGCGTGCGGCGCCTTCCACCAGATGGTCGAAATTGCCGCGCATCAGCTGGGCTGAATATCCCACCGGCACGTCACCTGCGAAAATCATGGCTCGGCTGGTTTTATCGATTCCCACCACCGTGCGGACCAGATCAGTTCCCAGATCGTGGGGCGCGCGGATCCGCAACGGAAACAGCAGCGCCGACCCCGGCAGATGACAGGCCTCGTCGCCAAGATAACGCTCGTAAAGGTCCAGGGCCGGCTCCCCGTCCAACTCGTACAATACGTTGTCCTCGGATCGTGTCACCAGCCGTTCCGGACCGAAGGCGTCCCAGCCGCCGAAACTGCCGTGCCGGAAGGTCAGCTTGTCGCCATAAAAGCCGATTCCCAGCACGGTGCCTGGCGTGGGGGCGACATCGGCGCCAACCAGGGTCGAGCCGAAGGTGTCGCCATCGCCAGCCAATCCCCCGGTAAGAACCACGCCATCAGTCATCGCGCTTTTCAGGCCGCGCACCAATTCGCTGCCGTTGACCATGGTTCCATCGGAGAGCACGAACAAGCCCTTGAGGCCGCTCCCCGCCAACTCCGCGGCGATTTCCGCGCCGATGCGGAAAGAGGCGTCGCGCGTGGCGGAATTACGGCTGGCGACCCGAATCTGGGCATCGTCGAATGCGATGGCGGTGGCGACCAGAGAATTGTCATGCACCTGATTGCCGAGTATCTCGCCGCCGGTGGTGCATCCGATGATCCGGGCCTTGGAAAAACGTTCGCGCAATTCACCCAGGCGCCGGCCATCCGTCATCACGCCGGGAGCTGCGAAATACAGCACCAGTTGCGCCGGCTTGTCGAGATCGCCATCGACGACTTGCCAGTGTGCTGGCGCCGTCCACAACAGCTGCTGCAATTGCATCCTCGCCTCCCTGGGCATTACTTTTGCGGGAGTATATCAGGTTACAATAAATAACTTTCGGCGTACATGTTAATGCGCTGCAAATGGCGCGTTCTGCCGCGCTCGCGGCAGCGATTCTTTAAAAGAAATACGAGCCATGCGATAACTGAAGAATGAGCAAGTATTCCATCCTCGCCGTCGATGACGACCCCAACCTCCTTGCGGCCCTGAGGCGCCAGCTTGGCCGGCGTTTTGACATGGCGACAGCCACCAGCGGGGCCGAAGCGGTTGAATGCGTGCTGGCGGCCGAGCAGGCCGGCGAAAGCTATGCCGTGGTCATCTGCGACATGTGCATGCCGGGGATGAACGGGCTGGAAACCTTGGCCGCCATCCGCGCCATCGCCCCCCGCACCTCGCGCATTATGCTGACCGGAAATGCCGATCAGCAGACCGCCGTGGACGCCATCAACCGCGGCAACATCTTCCGCTTCTTCACCAAGCCCTGCCCCCCCGAGACGCTGGCCGCCGCAGTGACCGAGGGCGCCGAGGAATACCATCGCGTCACGGCTCGGGACGCGGAGATGGCGCGGGTCACCCACGTGGCCGCGCACGACCTGCAGGAGCCGCTGCGGACCATCGCCAGCTATGTGCAATTGCTGCGCCGTCGCTTCGCTGACCGCCTTGACCCCGATGCAGAGGAATTCATCGACCTCGCGGTGGAGGGAACGCACCGGATGCAACGACTGCTCTGCGATTTCCTGGCCTATCTGGAAATCGAAGGTGGGCGCGGCCCTGTCGCTCCGGTCCCCATGGAAGCCCTATTGGAAAAGGCGACCCGGCGCCTTGCCGCGCCCATTGTGGCCAGCGGCGCTCGGGTGTCGCACGGCGCTCTGCCGACGGTGGAAGGCGATGAAGGATTGCTGCTGATCCTTTTCGAGCAATTAATCGACAACGCCATCAAGTACCGCAGGGACCACCCCCCTGAAATCCATGTGGACGCGGTACAGGCAAACGGCCAGTGGACGTTTTCCGTCCGTGACAACGGCCTGGGAATCGAGGGCGCATACGCGCGGCAGATATTCGAACTGTTCGAACGCCTTCACCCCATCGGGGATTTCGACGGCACCGGTGTCGGGTTGGCCCTGTGCAGGAAAATCGTCGAATACCATCATGGCCGCATCTGGGTGGAATCCAATCCTGGCCAAGGGGCGACTTTTCTTTTTACTCTTGGGATGCCTGCACCAAGGCACTCATGACAATGCCCTGGACCACTGATTGCTTCCATAACGGAGATATCACACGGGGCTCATCCACGATCCGCCGGTAAGCATACTCGTGACCGGCAGACCCGACTGATCTTCTTGGCCACCACGCGGCTGGTGGATCGGGTTCGCTCTACTGATTGGTCTCAGTGGTGGAGCGAAGCCAAATTCGGCCCGTGATTTGAACCTATCTGACATCCGCGAAGGTCCGCTTTACCCGAACCAACGCCGCAAGCAGACCGCCTTCTTTCGGCCACCTCATTGACCCGCAACTTGTCGAATACCCGTGCCCGATGGACTTCCGCCATTTTTCTGAGTTCCCTCTATGTTCTGTCGATACAAAATGCCAGTTCATTTCGCATTTTAGTTCGCATACTCCAAAATGACGCTAGAATTCATGTAAAAACATCACATTAGCGAATAGCCGCTTACATTCGTAAAGCCAAGGTCGGGGGTTCGAGTCCCTCCGCCGGCACCATTTTCTGTCACCGATATGACACCCCGTCACACAAAAACCCCGGCCGAAGCCGGGGCTGAAGTAAACATGCGGGGTCAAAGCGGCGCTTGGCACGGCCTATCAACGCCATGCCCCGGCGGCCGCGCGCCGGTCAACCGGAAAATCCCGACGCCAACTGGGCGCCGGGGCTTCTTCCCTGAAGTCAGGCCCGCTTCAGATTCGGGTAACGCACATCCTCGACCAGATGCTGGATTTCCACGGACGGAGCCTTGGTCACCATGCTGACCGCGATGATCACGATAAAGCCCAGCGGAATACCGAAGATACCCGCCGAGATCGGGTTGATGTCCCACCACAGATCAGCCGGAACGGCGCGAGGGATGCCGAAGAACATCTCGCGCAGCCACGGCTGGGTGGTGGCCATGTAATAGAAGGTGATCGCCACACCCGCCGCCATACCCAAGGTGGCGGCGATGCCGGTAGCACGCTTCCAGAAAATGCCCAAGGTCAGCGCCGGGAAGAACCCAGCCGCCGCCAACGAGAACGCCGCCGACACCAGAAACAGGATGTCGGCGGGTTTCTGCGCCGCCACCAGCGCTGCCAGCACGGCGACCACCAACAGCAGGGTCTTGGACAGCATGACGCGACGGCCCACCGGGGCATTGGGGTCGATCATTTTGTAATACAGGTCGTGCGACAAGGCGTTGGCGATGGTCAGCAACAGACCATCGGCGGTGGATAGCGCCGCCGCCAGACCGCCAGCGGCGACCAGACCGGAGATCACATAGGGCAGACCGGCGATTTCCGGCGTCGCCAGCACGACGATATCACCACCGATGGCGATTTCCGCCCGCTGGACAATACCGTCACCATTGATGTCGGAAAGCGATAGCAATGACGGATCCACCGCCTGCCAATTGGCAACCCAGGCAGGCAAGGCCGAGAAGGCCGTCCCCACCACGTCATGATAGACCACGTATTTCACCAGCACGGCCAGGGCCGGGGCGGTGAAGTAAAGCAGGAAGATGAAGAACAAAGACCACGTCACCGAGGCACGCGCCGCCCGAACCGAGGGCGTGGTATAATAGCGCATCAGGATGTGTGGCAACGCCGCCGTACCGACCATCAGGCACAGGATCAACGCCAGGAAATTCTTCTTGGCGATGTTGCGGGCCGCCTCGTCCTTGGCGGCAAACGCCTCGCCGTGGGCGGCGATGGGCGCCGCACGGGCAGCCAGAGCGGCTTCCTTGGCCCAGGCGGCCTTGGCGGCGGTTTCGTCCTTGGGGAACTTGGCCAGACCGTCTTCCGCCTTCTTGGTGGCGGCGGCATCATTGGCGGCACGGGCAGCGGCCAGATCGGCCTCCAGCTTGGCCTTGCCTTCGGTCATCGCCTTGGGCAGGTCGGCCAGCTTGGCCTTGGCGTCATCAGCGCGCTGCTTGAAGATGCCGCGCACTTCCAGTTCCTTGGGATCGGCGTTCAGCTTGACCTCAAGCTCGGACACCTTCTGCAACTGGAAACCATAGACGATCTGCGGCAGCGGGATACCGGTCTGCTTGACCGACAACCACACCACCGGGGTCATGTAGGCGATGATCAGGATGATGTACTGAGCCACCTGGGTCCAGGTGACGGCACGCATGCCGCCCAGGAACGAGCAGACCAGGATACCGCCCAGACCGACGAAGATGCCCAAGGTGAAATCGACACCCGACAACCGGGTGGTGATCAGACCGACACCGTAAATCTGCGCCACCACGTAAGTGAAGGAACACAGAATGGCGATGACGATGCCGACGAAGCGGGGCGCATGACCGCCATAGCGGGCGCCGAGGAAGTCGGGAATGGTGAAGGCGCCGAACTTGCGCAGGTAAGGCGCCAGGAACAGCGCCACCAAGCAATAACCGCCGGTCCAACCCATGATGAAGGCTAGGCCGGAATACCCGGTCAGGTACAGCGTCCCGGCCATACCGATGAACGAGGCGGCGCTCATCCAGTCGGCACCGGTCGCCATGCCGTTGAACACTGCCGGCACGCGACGACCGGCAACATAATATTCATCAGCGTCGTTGGTGCGGCTCATGATGCCGATACCGGCATAAAGCGCCACGGTCAGGATCAGGAAAATATAGCCGATCCAGGCCCGCGACAGCCCCATCTGCTCGGCGATAGCCAGCAAGATGACCACGGTAAGAAAGCCGCCAGTATAAAAGCCATAGACCTTTGCCAGTTGCGACGTGAAGGATTTGATGGATTTGTCTTGGCCGAACATTATTCTTCGCCCTCCTCGACGCCGTATTCATTGTCCAGATTGTTCATGTACCTGGCGTAATACCAGATGATCCAGACATAGACGATCAAAGCACCTTGCGCCCCCATATAGAAGCTGAAGGGCCAGCCGAAGAAGCTGAAGCTGAGTTCGCGGGCGAACCAAGCGACGACGAAAGTGACGACAAACCAAAGACCCAGCAATATCGCTGTAATCTTTAGGTTTCTATTCCAGTACTCCTGGTGTTTCTGTGTAAGCTGCATGATACCTCCCCATGCCGATATTTTCCTGTTTTGTTGTAGGGATTTATTATTTTTGGCCCCATTCAGAAGGGCAGGTTTACGCCAGATGCAATCCCGGTCTCGCGCTCTAATTGCTGTGCGACCTTGGGTTCAAATTTGGCGATCCGGCGAATGACCGTTTCGGCCTCGTCCCGCTGGCCCAGCCGCAGATGGGCGTGGGCCAGTTGGTACCAGCCATAGGGACTGAGCGGCTGCAATTCGGTGTTGCGCTTGAGCGCATCCACGGCATCTTCCACCCGCCCCAGCTTGATCAGGGACAAGGCGAGGCCATACCAGGCGCGATCCAGCTTGGGATCCAGGCGGGTCGCCCGCAACAGAGCCATGGCCGCGTCCTCGTCGGCACCGTCCTGCTGCAACAGATAGCCCAGATTGAACCAGTTGGCGGGCTGGTCAGAATCCATCTCGAGCGACCGGTACAACAAGGCGATGGCCTCGCTTGGCCGGCCCAAGGCAGCCTGGGAATGAGCGATCGAGGCGACGATCTTGGCATTTTCCGGCGTGTCGCCGGGATTGAGCGCCAACATGCGGTACCAGTGGGAAATGGCCTGGGCGTCGCGTTTCAGCAACAGACAGACAATGGCGGTGGTGCGTAGAAACCATAGTTCAAGGCTTTTCATGCGGCCCCCTGTCCAAGATCAAGACGAATGAAGATCAGCGCCGCCCATACCCAGAACAGCAGTAGAAACGACACCACCGGCACATGCCGGTCAGCCACCTTGGCCGGGGTGATGCGGCGCACAAGCCCGACCACCGGCGACGTCATGAAACGAAAAGCCCGGTACACGGCATTGCTTTCATGCCGACCGAAGCTAAGCACATAGACCAGTAATTGGCCCATCAATAGCAGGCCGGCGAACTTCACCAGCTCATGGACAAGCATCAAGGTAAATTGCATCCGCCAACATCCTCCTTTTCCCGAACCGTCCATTCACCATCGGCACTCTATGTGCCAACACGAATATTGCAGCGCAAAAGAACAGGATTGTTTTTTGTATTTTCAATAAACACTACGGAATTGAGCAAAGCGTATACGACATGTATGCGATTCGCAAGACTGCACAACAGGCATAAGTATCCATCCGACCATTGTTTGCAATGGTCGACCAAATAGGCATAAATTTTTTAGTGCTTACATAAATGTAAGGATGGCTGACTTAACGCCATTCCATTGGTATTAATATTCCAGAATAACCATGCTAAAGGATAGTGCCTCAAACCGAGGACAGCGCCGATTCCAGAACGGAATTCAAGGCATTGATGGATTTGAACGCCTGTTTCAGACGATCACGGTCCTGCGGCTTCAGCCGCTTGGGGTCGATCTTGTTGGAAAGCGGGATGCCCGCCTCCAGATCGGATTGCTGTTGCTCCAGCAACACCCGTACCATCAGTTCGTGACTGTCGCGGAAGGCCGCCGCCTCTGCTGCCGGCATCCAGCCGCCCTCAGCCAGACGATCCAACCGCTCACCGGTGCCGGTGGCGTCAATGCGATGTTTCAACGCCAGCAGCCGCACCGCCCCGGTCAGCGGCAACAGGCCAGTCATCTTCAGGTCCAGCCGGCCATCCTTGGTGATGAACTGCCCCAACACCCCCAGCGGCGTGCGATTGCCGCCGGCCGCCTGGGCCATGGCGTGCAGGAAGCGGGGCGATTTGGCCGCCTGCTCGCGCAGGAAGGTGCGCAATTGCAGGGCCAGTTCACGGTCGCCATGGACGGGGCGGAAATCGACAAAGATATGGACGTTCAGCAATTCCTTGCCGTCGGCTTCACGGATCCAATGTTGGATGCGCTGTTCCCAGCCGCTCAGGTTATGACGCCATTCTGCATTACAGGCCATCACCCCGCCTTGGCAGAACGGCACCCCGGCGGCGTTCAGGGTATCGCATATCCGTTTGCCCATCTCGGCGAACCAGGCATCGTCGCCAGCGGAGCCCGCATGAATGATGGCATTGTCCTGATCGGCGCCGAACAGGCTTTCCCGCCGCCCGCCCGAGCCCAACAGCAGCAGGGTCCAACGCGCCGGCGCCTCGCCCCACCCCCGCGCCGCCATCTCACGCTCGGCCAGATGGGCGGCCCGCGCGGTGAGATCGCGCAGCACCGAGCTCAACACCGCCGCCACCCCCAGCGCCTCGACCCGTTCCGCCAACAGGTCCATGGCCAGTCGCGGTAATCTGGCGCGGGCGGCGGCCATGGCCTCGCCGGTATCGGCGGCCTCGATCTCGTCGCCCACCAGCAAGGCCTGAGACGTGCGCATGCGCATCAGGCCGCGCGCGGTCACCACCCCCACCCCCTTGCCGGTTTCGTCCACCGCCACCAGATGGCGCAGCTTTAGCCGGTCCATGCGTCCCATGGCCAGATAGGTGAAGGCGTCGGCGCGGATGGTGGCCACCGGTCGCGACATCACCACCCCCAGGGGGATGTCGGCGGCGCCGCTGCCGTGATGGCCCAGGGCCTTGACCATATCGCGCTCGGTGATGATGCCGACCGGGCGCCCGACTTCATCCACCACCACCAGCGAGGATATGCCGTCTCGGCTCATGCGCCGGGCCGCCTCGGCCATGGTGATGCCCTGGCGGGCGGTGGCCAGCGGCGTCCCCATCACCTCGCTGACCCGATGGCGATAGGCAAAGCCGTCGATACGCCGCAATGAGGAATGGTCGGTCATGGCTTCCCCCTTATTTCATTTGACTGTCTTCGTCCCAGCCCATTTCCTTTTGCCGGCCCAACGGCCCCTTGGCCCGGCGCGAGAAGGTCCGCGCCTGCCCCAAGGTCAACACCCCGGCCCGTTCCAATTGCGGGATCAGCCGCACCCATAATTCGGCCGTGACCAAGGCGTCACCCAAGGCGGTGTGCCGCCCGCTGATGTTGACGCCCATCCGCGCCGCCTGATCGTCGATTTCGTGCCCGCTTTCGTCGGGAGCCAACGCCGCCGACAACAACAGGATGTCCAGGCGCGGCGGTGGCGTCCAATCCAGGCCCAGCCGTTCGGTGCCGTGCCGCAACAGGGCCAGATCGAAGCCGATCTGATGGCCGACCACCACCGCCTTGTCCATGATCGCGGCGATCTCGGGCAAACTGGCGGCCAGATCGGGCTTGCCCGCCACCATGGACTCGTCGATGCCGTGGATGGCGGTGGCGCGGGCCGGAATGCGCCGCCCCGGATTGACCAGCAGGTCCAGCATGGCGGCGCGATAGATACGCGAACCATGACAGCGCACGGCACCGACGGAAACGATGGCGTCACGGGCGGCGTCCAGGCCGGTGGTTTCGGTATCCAGCACCACCACCGGCAATTGGGACAACAAGGTGTCGTCGGTGGGCGGCGGCACCGAGGGCGGCAGATCGTGCAAATCCAGCCCCAGTTCCACCTCGCCGGTCCCGTCCAGTTCGACCGAGGGAATGGTGATGACGGCGCCGCGATGTTCGCCGAAATCCAGCACCCGTACCGAATGGCCGCTGCCGTCCAGCATGACCAGACAGGCTTCCACCGGCTTGCCGCCCGAGCGCGCCGCCCGCTGCATGGCCGCCAGCAGACTGTCGCGCTCGACCGAGGCGAAGATGGACCGCCCCACCACCGCATTGTGCGGCCCCAGCATAGCCTTGGCCGGGCCGTTGATCAGGCTGATCAGGCCGCTTTCGGTCACCACCACCACGCCGTCGTGCAAGGCCCGCAGCACCGCCGCCAAACGTTGGTCGGGACGGTTGGCCTGTTGCTGGCGCTCGACCGACCATTGGCCGATCAGCCGGGCCATCTGGCCCAATCCGACGCTTTCCTCGCCAAAGCGCTGGGTCAGCGCCTGCGGCGGCAATTGCCCGAAGGCCGCAGCCTCCAGGCCGGCGCGCAATAGCCGCAGATCGGCGAAATGATTGCGCACCGCCTCATGGACGATGATCAGGAACAGCCAGGCCACCACCGCCACCGCGCCAATCACCCAGGCCGGCACCTGGGCTTGCGGATAGAAATGGGGCAGCAAGGCCAGACAGGCGAGGACGAGCACCACCGCCGACAGCGAGGCTACCGCCAAGGTCACCCTGTTCTGCTGACGTGGGGTCACGCTCCCCCCGGATCTGGTGCGAAGAACACCAGCTTACCCCCAGGCGGACACCAAAGAAAAGAGGGCCGGTTCGCACTGCACAACCGGCGGGAAGGATCAGGCGATCTCGAAATACTTGTGCAGCTTGCCGATGGCGATCAGCTTTTCCACTTGGCCGGAAGCCCCCTTCAGCACCACCACGCGCTGCTGCTGGACGGCGGCGTCACGCACGATCAGCAACATGCCCAAAGCGGATGAATCCAGGAAATCCGCCTGATCCAGATCAAAGACGATGCGGTCGGAACCGGCTTCGTTGATACTGCCCAGAATGCCGCGAAAACCACGATGATCGGCATGGGTCATGCGCCCGCTGACACGGATATGAAACTCGTTGCCTTTGGACTCGCATGCATATTCCATAATCGCCTCTTCCACATTAGGGCCAATGGTTGTATCGGAAAACACGTGGCGTCTCGGTAGAATTGCTAAAAAGCCGGCGCGGAGCAAACACCAATGACGACAAACGCGGTAATTTCCGCCGATTTTCCCGCCGGCCTCGCCTTGGCCCAAACTTTGGGTTTAACAACCAACACCAATACCGAACGGCCTGGGCGGGCCGTTCACGTAATCGCCCGCGCCGATCAGGCGACCCTGCGCCTGGGCCTGCAACCGCCACACCAGGGCGTGATCGAGGGGGCTGCCCCCTGGCATCAGGGCGGACAGCGTTTCTTGCTGCATCTCGAGCGCGGCGGACTGGGGCTGGCGCTGACCACCGCCAGCGCCTATGCCGAGGATGCCGCCCTGCCCTTTGCCCAGGCGCTGTCCCATTATTTGCGTGACGCGGGCTTCGTCTGCCCGTCCACCGACCTGCAATTGGTGGTGCATGAAGCCCTGGCCAATGCCCTGATCCACGGTAATCTGGCGGTCAACGCCACCACCAGTGGCTCGGTCGAGGACATGCTGCGCTTTTGCGAACTGGTCGAGGACGCGCTGGCCGACCCCGCCCGCGCCGGACGCATGGTCTGGCTGTCGGCGGCCATAATCGGCAGCCATCTGCAAATCGCCGTCGAGGATCAAGGCGCCGGATTCCAGCCGCGAGCCGGTCGGAACGCCGATATCCGCCCCCATGGGTTGGACCTGATCGCCGGCTCGGTCCACGCCCTGCGGCGCGAAAACGATGGTCGTACCTTGCTGCTGGACGTGACGCTGGAACAGCGGCAATTGCCGCGCCAAGCCTTCGCCCAGGTGTCCATCCTGATCGTCGACGACAACCCGTTCAATTGCCGCATGCTGGAAGCGCTGATCCAGACCCTGGGGGTCGGGCACATCCGTGTGGCCAATGACGGCATCCAAGGATTGGAGGCCATCACCGAGCATTGCCCCGATCTGGTCCTGCTGGATGTGATGATGCCCAGGATGGATGGGCTGGAAATGTGTCGCCGCCTGCGCACCGACCACGCGCTGTCCGATCTGCCGGTCCTGTTCATCACCGCCCTGGAAGATGCCAAAAGCCGCACCGCCTGCTTCGCCGCCGGTGGCAATGACGTCATCAGCAAACCCATCGACACCGACGAAGTATTAGCGCGGGTGCGCGTCCACCTGCAAAACGCCCTGTTGATGGCCAAGCTCAACGCCTACCGCAATCGCGTCCGCGACGAGATGGAAGCCGCCCGCGCCACCCAGGCCAGCCTGGTGCCCACCGATGAACACCTCAATGCCATCCGTCGGCGCACCGGCCTGTCCATTCAGGGCGTGGTGGAAAGTTCGTCGGAACTGGGCGGAGACTTCTGGACCCTGTTCGAAGCCGGCCCCCGCCATTTAGGCGTGCTGGCCGCCGATTTTTCCGGCCATGGCCTGCCCGCCGCCTTCAACGTCTTCCGCCTGCATGTGTTGCTCAGCCGCCTGCCGCGTCGCCCACCGCCGCCGGCATTAATGATGGCGCAGCTGAATCGCGAGTTGAAGACGCTGCTGAAGCTGGGGGAATTCGCCGCCGTTTTCATCGGCTTGATCGACCTGAACGAGGGCACCCTGACCTATGCCGGCGCCGCCACCCCGCCGCCGGTCCTGATCGATACGCTGGGCCGGGCCAGCTTCCTCGACATCGCCGGGCCGCCCTTGGGCGCCTTCACCGATCCGGATTACGACGAATGGTGTGTGCCCTTTCCGCCCGGAACCTCGCTACTGGTCTATAGCGACGCCCTGGTCGAAAGCGAAAGCGGCGGCAAACTGGTCTGCGACGACGCCACTTTGTTGCGTTGGGCAACCGAGACAGCGCCGGATGCCTGCATGGTCGGCACCATCCTCAACCGCTTCCGCGCCCATATCCCCGGCGAACCGCCCGACGATCTGACGCTCTTGCACATCCGCCGACCATTCGACGATCAGGAGAACGCGGCGGCCAACTGATCCAGCAGGTTCTGCACTTCCTGCGATGGTTCCTCGATGGCCGCCACCGCCGCCACCGCCGCGTCGAAATCGCCGTCGCGGAACAGCTTGGCCGCATGGATCCCCAGGTGGTGCACCTTTTCGTGCGGCTTTTCCAAGGCGATGAAGGCCGGATGGCGGCGAATGGCCTGATCGGTGATGGCGTCGTACCACTTGCCCAGACGGCAGGTATGGTGATTGGCCAACTCGTCCGGATTCAGGCTGGCGCGCCCGGCCAGCATTTCCGCCAGCCGGCGACGCCAGACCATGTGGTCGGACTTGGCCAGCAAGATGACGGCATTGCGCATCTCCACCTTATTCACTTCGGTCAGCATCTCGGTCAGGGTGTTGCTGGCCTGGGACGAAATATCGATGACCTTGTCGATGGCGTTGGTGTCGTCGACCGAACGGGCGGCGGCGGCTTCCAGATTGTTGGCGATCTCCTGGGCGGCGACGCGCTGCTGGCCCAGATGCTCGGCGATTTCCTGCATCAAGGTGGTGACGTCCTGAATTTCGGTGCTGACCGTGCGCATCTTGTCGACCGAAGCCAGAACCACCGTCTCGCCCTGGCGCACCACCTCGGCCCCGCGGGTCATACCGTGCAGGATATTGCCGGTTTCCTGGGTCAGGGTGTCGATGCGGGCGCGGATGTCGTGGGTCGCCTGGGCGGTCTGGTTGGCCAGGTTCTTGACCTCGTTGGCGACCACGGCGAAACCCTTGCCGGCATTGCCGGCGCGCGCCGCCTCGATGGTGGCGTTAAGGGCCAGGATATTGGTCTGCCGGGCGATCTGTTCGATCTGCTTGACGATGGCGCCGATGCTGGACGACGCCTCGGACAAATGGCCCACATGGTCGGCGGTCTGCTCCACCGTATCGACGATGGTGCGCATGGTGCTGACCACCGCCTCGGTGCTGCGGGCACCGTCGATGGACAATTCGCGCACAGAATCGGCGTTGGCGGCGGCCAGTTCCGAGGTACGGCTGATGGCCTGGACGGTGGACACCATTTCCTCGGTCGCCGACGAGATCGAGGCCATGCGCCGGCTCATCTCGCGGATCGAGCGCAACGTCTGCACCGCCTGGGTCACCGTGCCGTTCAGGAAGATGGACATATCCACCGACTTGACCAGCAGCATCTTGGAGCGGCTTTCCAGCCGGTCGGCCAAGGCCCGCAACTTATCCGCCAGCGGCGAGCCGCCTTCCGGCAAGGACAGATAGGCACCATCCATCAAGCGATCGATCATCGCCTCGAAAGCGGCGGCGTCAACACCCTGGTCCGGCACGGCAATCCCTCCTGCAAATGCGAGCGTTGCCGGATAGTCACAATATTCCACGCCCCTGAGAAGGGAAAATCAGCCGCCCCTGGAAATTTTATGGAATACCTGCGAAAGCAAGGGCAAATGCGCACATTCCCCGATCACTCCGACCCTGGGGCCAGGTAACTGGTGAAATTGGCATTGCTGATGGTCGAGGTGTTGGCGCCGCTGATGGTGGCGATCTGATAGGCCTCGGGGCCACCATCGGCATTCACATCGCTGGTGTAGTACACGCCCACGCCATCGCTTCCGCTATTTTGGCCCAACACGACGATGCCGGCCCCACTCCCGGAGATTTCGCTCCAATCAGTGCCGAAATGGAAGGAGCCCGCGTCCAACTGACCGGCAAGGAAATCCAGGTCAAAGAAGTAGCCCACATCCAGGCCGATCTTGTCCCCGTCGCCGATGGAAAAGTCGGTGATGGTGTCGGTGCCGAAAGACGACGTGCCTTGGCTGCGGGTGAACAGGAACAGATCCGCCCCCGCGCCGCCGGTCAACTCGTCGTTACCCTCGTCGCCGATCAAGGTATCGACACCGACACCGCCGGTCAGGGTGTTGTCGTCGCCGCTGCCCACCAGGGTCAGGCTGTCATCGGCGCCCCAATCCTGGAACGCCAGATCCGATGACCGGTGACCATAACGGATGGTGACGGCGGTGTTGGCGGCGCTGCCGTCGATGCGGGCGTAAGCGATGGCATTGGTGGCGTTGGCCACGGTCAGGTCGATCACTTCGATATTGCTGATGGTGCCCAGATAGCCCGGTGCCCCCATGGACGACAATCCGGTGAAGGCCAAGGTGTCGATGCCGTCGCCGCCATCGATGACGGTGTTGCTGAGGCTGGCTTCGCCCCCCACCGTGATGGTGTCGGCACCGTCGCCGGTGCTGATCTCCAGGGATTGACTGGAGGTGATCACGGACAGCGCATCGATTTCGTCCGCCCCGGTACCGCCCAGGATGGTTTGCTGGTCAAGCCCGCTCATGACCTTGGCCGTCAACGGCGAGGCATTGGCCGATCCGTCGATGACCAAACGGTCAAAGCCGTCCAGACTCAGATAATCCAACATGTCGGCCAAATCCGAGTACACGCCAGCGTCAATGGTCAGGTCAAGACCGGTTCCGGACGTGTTCGACAGCCCCACATAGCTGTTGCCTTCGCTCCACACCGCACTGAAATTGTTGGCCAGGATATTGGCGCCGATACTCACCGAGGTGATTTCCTCGCCGACACCGGCATGGGCGAAATCGAAGGTCTCGATGCCGCTGATGCCGACGTCCTGTAAATTCACCGCCCCCGAAGCGACGATGGTCAACATGTCGGTGCCCAGACCGCCGGCGACGGTGGTCCCCGCAACCAATCCGGTCAGGGTGATGCTGTCGTTACCGCCGCCGCCGCGCAAGGTGTCCTGGCCGCCATTGCCGTTGATCACGTCGTCACCGGCCAGGGCGTCGATGATATCGGTGCCGGCGCTGCCGTTGATCACGTCGGCACCGACGGAAGGAGTGTTGGAGGTCAGATCGGCCAGGGCGAAATGGGCCGCGGTGATCAGCGACGTGTTCACTCCGGCCAGGGTGCCGATGCGGGTGGAATTGCCTTCCGAGACATCGGACAACTTGGTGGTGAACCAGATGTCCACCCCGTCGGAACCGCTGGCCGCGCCCACCACCACGATGCCGGCGATGTCATCGCCCAGATTGCCGGTCAAGGCCGTGCTGATGGCGAAGCGGGTCGGGTCCAGCGTACCGCTGCTGCCCAGGGCGAAAATACGGTGATCCAGGATGAAGCTGTCGTCGGCAGCGAAGCCGGTGACGGTGTCGCGCCCCAATTCCCCCACACTGAGGGAGGAAGAGGTGAACAATATGGTGTCGGCACCGCCGCCGCTGATATCGATGCTGTCGACGCCGACGCCACCGCTGATGGTTTCGTCATGGGAGGTGCCGGTGATGGTGTCGCTGCCCACCGATCCGATCACGGTCAGCGTGTCGTCATTGCCCCAATCCACGAACTCGATGGCGGACAGGTCGAAAGCGCCGGTGGCCATGCGGATGGTCAGATCGCTGGCACCGCCGCCGCCGTCGATGTGCGTGCCCTGCAAGGCATCGATGACGCCGTTGGCAACCTCGGCCTCGCTCAGGTCGATCAGCTCGATATTCTCGACCAAAGCGCCACCGAGAGTGCTGGCGCCTTGCAGCGTCAGAACATCGATGCCGTCGCCGCCATCAATGGTGCCGTTGTGGTTGACATAGGCGTCGGTCACGACAACGGTGTCGGCGCCCACGCCGCCACGCACCACCGCCTTGAAATCACTGATCATCCCGCCGATTTTCAGCACGTCGTCGGCACTGCCGCCATAGAGCGTGGCGGCGCACATTCCCTCGCCCGGAACCCAGGCGGTCAGCGATTCGGTGGCCGATTGGCCGTCGATGACCAGATTGGAAACCATCCACGGCATGAAGCCCAGCGACATGGCGCTCAGGTCACCGCCGACGGTGGCGTCGATGGTCACGTCGATCTCGTTTTCGCCGTTGCCGTCCCCGGTGGTCAGTTGGAAGAACGACCGACCGTTCTGGTCGATGGACTGGATGTTGGCGGCGAAGGACGCCGCGTCGAAGATGACCGCGCTGATATGGTTGGTTCCGGGCTGCGAGCCCTGGAACCATATGCCGTCGATGCCGGTGAAGCTCAGTCCGGTCAGGTCCACGGTGCCCGATCCGCTCACCACCAAAGTATCCAGACCGCCGCCGCCGCTGATCGACATGCCGGGCAGGTCGGTGGCCGGGGCATAAACCATGTCGTTGCCGGCACCGCAAAAGACGGTGTCTTCACCGCCATTGGTGATGATGATGTCGTCGCCGTCACCGGCGTCGAACACATCCTTGGCGCTGGTGCCGACCAGGAAATCCGCCGAGATGGTCGGCGTATCCGAATAGGTGTCCGAGCCCAGGAAGTCCTGAGAGGTCAATTGCGACGTCTGCACCCCGGTCAGGGTGGCGATCAGGGTCAGCTCGCCATTGTCGGCCTGGGCCGAGCTATTGCTGTCGGCCCATTTCCAGATGGCGGTGGAACTGCCGTCGGAGAGGGCGAACAACAAGGCGGTTTCCTCGTGGCCCACGCCGGACAGGCCGTTCAGCTTCGCCGCCACCGTGGCGGCTTGCAGATGGGTGCCGCTGGCAACCTCGTCGTCAAAAACCACCACACCGGCTTGCGGATGGACCACCCCATTGGTGGACACGTGCTGGAACACCGTGTTCAACACCAGATTTTCCAGCGAAATGGCGTCTTCGCTGCCGCCGGCGGTGAAATCGGTGATGACGTCGCCGCCATCGGAGGCCGACGTATAAAGGAAAGTGTCGTCACCGGCCCCGCCGGTCAGGATGTCGGCACCGGCCCCGCCGGTGATGTCGTCGTCGCCGGCCAGGGCGTCGATGACATCCACGCCATCGGACCCGACCAGAATGTCGGCGACGACACTGGCCCCGGTGGCGGCCAGGATGGTGTTGCCGCCGCTCAGGGTGACCGCCCCCGCCTGCACCGGAATCTGGACCAGGGTGCCGCCGAAATCAACCGAACCGCTGCCGGTGCCGCTGACGTAGAGATAGGCGCCGCCCTCCCACTCGAAATAGGCGATGCTGTCGGGCGTCATCAGTGCCTCGACACTGGCGACGGCCTGTTCCAGGGTTACCCCCGTGGCCGCCACCGTTTCCAAGGTGTAGCCGGCGGCCCCCTTCAACAGGATAGTGTCGTTGCCGGTGCCGAAATCCATGATGTGGTCGTAACCGCTGGCCAGATTGGATTGCACCGGGTGGCTGATGACGAACAGATCGGCACCGCCGCCGCCCGTCAGTTCATCGGCACCGTGATAGCCGTCCAGGGTTTCGGTGGCGCTGCTGCCGATGATGGTGTCGGCGCCTTGCGAGCCGACCACCGCCTCGATGCTGGTCAAGGTGTCGAAACCGCTTTCGTCGCCCGACGCGGTGCCCATGCCCAGATTGACCGCCACCGACAGGGAGGAATCGGTGTAGTAGATGACGTCGCTGCCGTCACCGCCATGCAAAAGGTCGTCGCCGGCCCCGCCATGCAAGGTGTCGTCGCCGCCCAGACCATAGATGGTGTCGTTGCCGCCGAGGCTGGAAATGGAATCGGCCCCGGCGGTGCCATACATCTCGTCGTTGCCCATGGTGGCGGTGGCGGTCGAGATGAAAACCTCGTCACCGTCGCGGGCAGGGGCAGCGCTCACCCCTTGCAGCCGGATCAGGGTCTGGTCGAAGCTGGTCCCGCTCCCCGCGCCCTTGACGTACAGATAGCCGTCGCCGCCCCAGGTGAAGAAGGCGATGGTGTTGTTGGCCACACCGGCAGTGACCAGGGCGATGGCGGCGGCCAGATCGTCCGCGCCCGAGGCGTTGACCGCAGTGCTGTAGGCATAGCCCGCCGCCCCGGTGAACCACACCTGATCCTGACCGGTGCCGAAATCGGTGACGGTGTCGGTGGCCGCCGCGGTGGATTGCGACGCATTTTCCAGGATGAAGATGTCGTTGCCCGATCCGCCGGTCAGACTGTCAAGGCCGGCACCGCCGACGATGGTGTCGGCGCCTGTGCCGCCATCGAGGGTGTCGTCGCCGTCGCGCCCGTCCAACCGCTCGTCGCCGCTGGAACCGTTCAGCTCATCGCCGTATTTGCTGCCGATAACGTGCTCGATGCCGGTGATATCGTCGGGATCGCCGAAACCGTCATTGCCGCTGAAGCTGTTCAGATAGACGGTGACCCCGTGGCCTTCCGTATTGAAATAGGTGATGGTGTCCCAACCGTCATTGCCGTGGATGGTGTCCCGACCGCCATTGCCCTGGAAGGTTTCGTTGCCGTCCGAGCCCTCGAACCAGTCGTTGAAGGCGGAACCGACGAAATGCAGGATGCCCTCGGTCAGATCGGTGCCGGCACTGGTAACCACCGTGCCCGTATAGGTTCCGGCGACGTTGTTGACGTCGATGCGAATGCCGCTGCTGCCGACCCTGTATTCATCGCTGTAATCGGCGATGGTGCCGGCACCGCCGATCAGATGATCGCTGCCGCGTCCGCCGTTCAGGGTGAACTTGCGGTCGCCCACCGGTGCGGTCCAGCCATAAAGCTGATCGGCGCCATCGGTGCCGACGATTTCGCCGATGCCCTGATAGGTCTGGGTCCACGATTCGCCCAACCCGTCATTGAGGGTGGCGGCACCGTTGCCGGCGGCATCGAGGGCAGCGTTCATCACCAGACCGCCGGTGCCGGCGTTGAAGCCGCCCAGGGCGCCGTAATGCACCGTATCGAAGCCATCGCCGACAAAGCTGTCGAGGCCGCCGCCGCCGAAGAACTGGTCATGGCCGCCGCCGCCGGTCAGCGTCTCGACCGTGGCGTTCTTGTTGGTGCCGAAGATCATTTCGTCCAGCGCTGTGCCGGTCAGGCCGGTGGCCAGATACTCGTACATATCGTCGCCGCTGCTTTCGGTTTGCAGCCGCTCGACCCCCTTGCCGTTGAAATGATCGTTGATGGTGATGGTGCCGCCGCCGATTCCGGCGGCGGGGTCGAGATAGATGACCAGATCGTCGCCCACCCGCAAGGCGCCGTCGAAGGCATAATCCTTGCCGGTGTTCTCCGACAGCACGCGCACGTCCAAGGTGTCGGTGCCGCCCGCATCGGTGATGATGATATTGCCGCCAAAGGCGGCGTCGGAATTCTCGCCCGCGTCCAGCACATAGGTGTCGCCGGACGTGCCACCATTGGCCTGATCGTCGCCGGAAACTTCATAAAAGGCGGCGGCATTGGTGCCGCCCATGATGTCGGCCTGATCCTTGCGTCCGCTGAAGATCAGGCTGTCACCCTCGGCCCAATTGGTGACGGTGATATCGGACGACAAGGTGGCGGTGCCGCTGACCGCCACCACCACGCTGAGGTCGGAATCGGCACCGTCGACGGTCTTGCCGCTCAATTGCGCGGCATTCAGGGCGATCGACGACTGATCGCCGCTCCCCTTCAAGGCCTCGAAGCTGCTGAGCGAACGCCCAGTCAGATCGATGGCACCATCGGCGACGATGGTATCGGTACCGCCCTCGCCATCAAGGACAGCGGTGAGCGGGTGGTCTTCGGACAGCACCAGCAGGTCATTGCCGTCCCCCAGCCGCACCGTATCGAAGAGGCCGCCGAGACGCACGGTGTTGGCATTGCTGCCAAAGGTCAGATAGAGGTCACCGTCGCAGGTCAAGGTGGCGGTATCGTCGGAAAAATGCAGGACGAAGGGACCACCCAACTGATCCCAGCCCTCGATCGTGTCGGTGCCGTCGTAATCGGCGGTGGCCTGATCGCGCAAATCGGTGATGACCAGAGCACCGTCGATCATATCGAAGCGATAATCGCCGATGCCGCCATGGAATTGCAGATGCTCTCCCGCCACCGCCTGGAATGTCTCGTCGCCGCCGGTCGAGGCGTTATCGTATTGGGTGACCACCGAACCGCTGCCGGTGATGTCCAGACCGCTGGCTTGGTCGGGCGACAAGATGACGCTGCCGGTGGTGACAATGGCGTCCACCGCCGACAGGTCCAGCCCGGTCAGGTCACCCGACACCCCGGTCACCGTCAGGGTGTAGGTGTCCTTGTCGAAGGTGATGCCCCGGCTCAACAGATCCTGGAACTGGGTAAAGGTCAGCGACAGATTGCCCGACAGGGCCAGCCCGTCGACGGCCCCCAGGGCGATGTCGGAAAGGGTCAAGCTGCCGGAAATGCCGGAAACCGTCAGATCAAAGGTGCCGGTGCCATCATCGACGGTCGCTTCATTGTCCATCAGGGCGTCGAACTGGGCCAAGGTCAGCGTGGTGTCGCCGGTCAAGGCCAGCGCGTGGACCAGTCCCAGCTCCGCCGCATTCAGTTCCACCACGCCGGAAACGGCGGTCAGGCTGATGGTGCCGGTTCCGGCGTCGAAAACGATGCCGTCGTCCAGCAAGGCGGCATAATCGGCCAGTTCGATGGACAATTCGCCGGACAGCACCATGCTGTCCACATGGGACAGCTTGGCCGGATCAAGTTCGAAAAGGCCATGCACCGCCGTCAGGGTCACCCCATGGCCGTTATCGGTGATGGTGGCGACGAACCCCTGCAGGTCCAGTTCCTGCGACATGGTCCAACTTGCGTCGCCCGACAGCGAAACACCGGTGATGTTGTAGAAATCCACGGTCGAGACGTCGCCGGACACCCCGGACAGGGCCATCTTGTAACCGTTGGCGTAAATCTGGTTGTCGTCATAGACCAAACGCTGGGCCACGCTCAAGGTGACGTCGCCGGACAGGTACAAAACGGTGGCGGGGGAATAATCGTTGCCGACCACATTGCCCGACACCACCGCCTTGAGGAAGGCGCCGCCCGACAGCGCGATGTTGCTGGCGCCCAAGGCCAGAATCGTCGCACCGGGAACAAAGGCATAGCCGCTGGTCAGACTGATCTGGTTGAAGCCGGTCAGCCCGGTGGCGTTATCCCCGGACACCAGCGCCAGCACCACATTGGCCCCCGCCGCGCGGGTGATGTGGGCGCCGTGAAGCGAGGCTTCGGCGGCGTCGATGGACAGATCGCCCGAGATCACCCGGTAATCGGTGACGCCGGAATACAAGCCCAGCTTGCCGGATAGATTGGCACCCGTATCGACCAACCAGAAAGTGGCATCGCCGCTGACGCTCACCGCCACGTCGGACGCCTGAGCGGCGGTCAGTTCCAGCCGACCGCTGGTCAAGGCGAAGGTGGAAATCTCGGCCCCGGTCAGGGCCGCCCAATTGGCCTGAACCTCGTCGCCGTCGCGGAAATCGATGACCACGTTGTTGATCTTGACCGCATCGGCATCAGTGAGATCGATTCCGGACAGAGAGCCCGCCCCGGCATCGACGGTCAGACTGAAGGCACCTTTATCGATGGGCTTGCTGGTAAAGAAATTGAGGGCGATTGTGGCGTCGCCGGTCAGCACGAACTCGTCGGCGGCGCCCGGCACCATGCCGGAGACATTGCCCGATATGGTGACGTGAAGCTTGGCCCCGCCTTCCTTGACGATGCCATCGCCATTCATCACGACAAGCTGCACCTGCTCCGCCGACATGGTCACGGTGGCGCCGGCGGCGATCTTGACCTGCGACACCATGGCGAAATCGGCGGAGCTCCAGGCGGTCAGCGAATCGCCGTTTTCCAGAAAAACACCGACATCTTTGGTGCCGTTGGGGCCGGTGGTGATGGCCTCGAGGGCGATGAACGTCTCGTTGCTGTAATAGACAGTGCTGTTGTCGGTGACGACGATGGACTTGATGCCACTGAAGGTGCTGGCATAAGCGCTGATATTGGCGGCGTTGTCCGACACCCCCATGCTGGCGGTGCTGCTGGCGGGATAGGTGAAGGTGACGCCATCGGCCTCGGCGGCACTGACGACCCCCGTGCCCGAAGTCAGGGCGAAGCTCGTCAGCCCGCCACTTTTCAATGTCCCGATATTGGCGGCGACGCTGGCGGCATCGGCGGTGTTGACGCTGATGATGCCGCCCGAAGTCGGCACCGGATTGATGTTTCCCGGATCGCTGGGATTGCTGCGGGCGGAAGTGGAGGCCTGGGCGACGTGATTGAGAAAATCGGCTTGGGTATAAGACGGCGTTTGCCCGGTGGCAGAGACCACCGCCCCCAGCTTGCTGACATCGGTCAGAAAGCCGGAACTGGGCGTCGTCTCATTCTTCATGGTGTTGGTGATGGCGGTCATCACCTGTTGCTGGGTCAGGCCCAAACCGTTCTTCAGCACATTGATGGTGGCCACCAATTGCACACCGGCGGCATAGATATCGGGATTGGCCATGGGGTCGGTGGTCAGCAGCGATGCCTGCGACGTGATCCCCAGCATGGTCTTGACTGCCGCCTCGCCCAATTCAGCCACCAAGGTGGTGAGCGGCGAGACGATGGTCGAGCCCGCCGGCGCCTTCATGGTGAACTGGATGACGTGGCCGGTGACCGTGTCGACGCCGCCGGGCTTGGCCACGATCTGATAAGCGCCGGCACCGGCCAGGGTGTAATAGCCATTGGCGTCGGTAAAAGTGACCGGCTCGCCGCTGTCATAAGCGCCGTCGCCATCCACATCCAAAAATACTTCGGCGTTATAGATGGGGCCATCGACCAGACGCCCGTTGGTGGTGGTCGGCGTCGTGTTGGTGGGCGTATTGGGTGTCTGGGTATCTTGCCCCAGATCCGAGCTGACGCCGCCGCTGGACGAACCGGACGGGCCGGTGGTGCCGGTGCCGATAGTACCGCCGCCGATCGCCTGTTGAATGGCCTGCTTGACCAAATCATTGGTGGATTGGGCACCGGCACCGGTGCCGACCGGGACATCGCCCGAGGCCGCCTGCTGAATCGACGCCATGACCTGCTGCTGGGTGGACGTCCCACCCGCTGTCGTCGACGTCGATGTTTCGTCACCGCCGGTCGCCGCCGCCCCCGATGTGGACGAGGATTGCGCGCTGCCATTGGCGGTCGAAGTGGTTTGGATGACCTGGGAAATGGTGGTCACCACCACCGGCCCGCCCGAACTGCCGGCGGGGATCGGGTTGGAGGTGTACCAGGGGAAACTTCCGCTTCCCGTGCCGCTGCCGCCGGTTCCGGTTCCGGTTCCGGTGCCGGTTCCAGTACCCGTTCCAGCGCCGGTTCCAGTACCCGTTCCAGCGCCGCCCCCCGTGCCTGTTTCGGCTCCCGTTCCCGTGACGCCCCCCGTTCCGGTACCTGTGCCGGTGCCGGTCCCGGTACCGGTACCGGTACTGGCAGGTGCTTCGGTTCCCGTTCCCGCTTTGGCACCAGCCTCGGCCCCGGTGGCGGCAGCCGCCTTTGCTCCGTCACCGCCGGCATCCGTCCCACCTTGGGGTGCCTTTTCCTGCGGCGTGGTGTTCTGCGGTGCCGTCTCCTGTGGGGCCGGACTCTGCGGCGTGGTCTCCTGCGGGGCAGCACCTTGCGGCGCCGTCTCCTGCGGCGCGGTATTCTGTGGTGCCGCAGGGGTCACCTGGGTATTGCCGCTGGGGCTGTCCACCTGGATGGTGGACCCAGCCTCGGGGCGGGATTGGATCTGCTGCACCGGGGCCGGCTGATTCTGACCCGGCACCGTGTTCCATTCCATGGTGTTTTGCGCCGGCGGCACCGGCAGCGAATTGATGGCCGAGCCGAAGGTGCTGGCGATCACCCCCGGCGGCACGATGACCGGCGGCGCGAACGGGGTGAAGGCCGATTGGATCGACACCATGGAATTGGGCTGGCTCAGAACCTGGGTGCCCATGGAATTGGACAAGGTGATCTGGCCGACGCCGCCGCTGGGGTCGCCCACCAGGGCGACGCTGGTCTGGCCGTTATCGCCGACCTGGCCGGCGACGGTGGTGCCGCGCACGCCGATGGTCATCACCGGGGTGCGCACCTGCATGGCATCGGGGCCGGCATGGGCGATCTGGCCGGAAACAAAGCTGAACGTGCCCTTCAGCACCGACATGCTGGCGTGGCCGTCCTGGGTCTTGGGGTCATAGACCAGTTCGTCCATGACCATGCGCCCGCTGGTCCCCAGCGAAAAGGTCGAGCGGTCGGCCAGCACGATGCCGACGGCGCCGCTGGGGCTAGTCTCGATGACGTCACCCTGATAGATCGCCCCGCCCTCGCTCAGGGTGCCGGTGGTGCCGTCGGCATGGCGCACGGTGACCGTGCCACTCAGCTTGTCGACCATGCCCACCTGCACCAGACCGGCGCCGGCGCCGTCGGCCTGGACGAATTGCCCCGGCGCCAGCGGCCCGGCCAGCCGCGCCACCAGATCGGCGGGCAGGGACTGGCCGTCGGCGGTGGTCAAGGACACAGAGCCGGAGCCATCGAAGAAATCGGGCAGGACGATGTGACGCCCGTCGGGCAGCACGATTTCCAGATCGCCGCCATGGCGGATGAACTGCGCCTCGGCCAGATTGGCGCCCGCCGGCAAGGTCACCGCCTGCGCTCCGGCGGGGACCGCCATGGTCAGGACGTTGTCTTGGCCGGCAATAGTACCGGTGGCGGCGGAAGAAATACTCATGGCAAACCGATCCCCGATGGCACCGCCCGCTCCCCAGCAGACGGCTCATTCTCACGGGATTTTACCCGTAATGAACGGCGGAAAACCATCCGGTTGAAGCCTGATATGACGAATGGACGTTGACCTTTGACAAGGCTGTGCGCTTCTTGCGGGCAGCGGATACCGGCCATTGTGCACCTGCACAATATTACAGACCGCATCTGCACAATAGAATCAGTATTGATTTATATATTAAAGTCGTGAACTATGCATATAAAGGACCGGCTAGACTAAAGCCGGCCAAAGCTGAAGAATGCAAGGCCCACATGGCCACACGGGAGGATCCATGCTCAAACCCATCTCCTGGGGGGCCGTTGCGGCTGCCCTGGCGTTGACCCTGCCTGTCCTGGTCCAGGCCGCATCGCCAAAGAAAGCCCCCGAACGGGGTTATTACGACGTCTCGCGTCTGGCGCCTCTGACCGATCAGCCCGGCGACCCCGTCAACGGGCGCAAGCTTGCCGCCGGCAAGGGGCTGTGTCTGTCGTGCCATGTCATGCCCATTCCCGAACAGGCCGATCACGGCGATGTCGGCCCAGATCTGGCCGGGGTGGGATCGCGTCTTCAGCCGCCGGAACTGCGCCTGCGCATCGCCGACCCCAAGGTGCTGAACCCCGACACCCCCATGCCGTCCTTCTTCAAGAAGGATCTGAACCGGCTGCCGCCCAACCTGAAGGGGCAAACGGTTCTGACCGCGCAAGAGGTCGAGGATGTGGTCGCCTATCTGGCCACCCTGAAATAGCTTTTATTCAAACCAGGAGAAGCAAGGCATGTCCCAACTGAACCGCCGCACCGTGCTGGCCGGGATCGGCGCCGGCGCCGCCGCCATGGCGGTGGCCCCCAAGCTGGCCCGGGCCGACAAGGCCGCCGCAGATGAAATGGTTTCCAAGCTGATCGGCGGCGTCAAGCCCCAGGACGGCAAGGTCAAGATCAAGCTGCCGCAGATCGCCGAAAACGGCAACACGGTACCCTTCACCGTCACCGTCGACAGCCCGATGACCGAAGCCAGCTATGTCAAGGCCATCCATGTCATGGCCGACGGCAACCCCAGCCCGGGCGTAGCCAGCTTCTATTTCACCCCCACCGGCAAGGCGGAAGTGTCCATGCGCATGCGTCTGGGCAAGACCCAGAACGTGCAGGCGGTGGCGCTGCTGTCGGACGGCACCGCCTGGCAGGTGTCGCAGGAAATCAAGGTCACCATCGGCGGCTGCGGCGGCTGAGTTCAGTTCTGAGGAGACGAAACAATGCCCACTCCCCGCGTCAAGATGCCCGCCTCCGCCGCCAAGGGCGAAGTGTTCGAGGTCAAGACCACCATCGACCACGACATGGAATCCGGTCAGCGCAAGGACAAGGACGGCAAGCCGATCCCGCGCAAGATCATCAACAAGTTCACCGTCACCTATAACGGCAAGCAGGTGTTCTGGTCCGATTGGGCGGCGGCGGTGTCGGCCAATCCCTATTGCTCGTTCTTCCTGACCGCCACCGAAAGCGGCACCGTCGAGTTGAAATGGCACGACGACGACGGCCAGGTCTATGCCGCCTCGCAACAGATCACGGTGGCGTGACGTCACGCCGGAGGAAGGCCCATGCGCAAGATGATGATGGCGGCGACCCTGGCGGCCCTGGCCGCCAGCCCGGTCGCCCAGGCGGACCCGCCCTTCGACCCCAAGGACCCGAAGATGGCCCCCTATATGGCCGGCGACAAGCGCTCGGGCTATACCTTCGCCGAGCCGGAAACCCGGGCCATGCAGGATGACGATTTCAGCAATCCCGGCTTCTTGTGGGTCGAGGACGGCAAGAAGCTGTGGTCCAAGGCCGAGGGCAAGGCCGGCAAGTCGTGCAAGGATTGCCACGGCGAGGCGGAAAAAAGCATGAAGGGGGTGGGCACCGTCTATCCCCGCTTCGACCCGCACGCGAACATGCTGCTGACGCTGGAACAGAAGATCAACCAGTGCCGCACCGAACGCATGGGCGCCGATGCCTACAAGTTCGATTCCAAGCCCTATAACGCCATGGCCACCTACGTGAAGCACCAGTCGCGCGGCATGCCGCTGGCGGTGCAGACCGACGGACCGGCGGCGCCTTACTTCGACATGGGCCGGCGACTTTATTATGAGCGCCGCGGCATGAGCGACATCGCCTGCAAGCATTGCCACGAGGATTTGTCGGGCCTGCACATGCGCTCTGAATTGCTGAGCCAGGGCATGCCCAACGGCTTTCCCCAGTACCGGCTGAAATGGCAGACCCTGGGCAGCGCGCAAAAGCGCATTCGCGGTTGTTTCGAGGAAGTCCGGGCCGAGCCCTATCCCGTCGATTCCCTGGAAAACACCGTGATTGAAATGTACGCCACATGGCGTGCCAACGGTCTGCGGGTCGAAAGCCCGGCTGTCCGCAAATGACCTGTGGCGGGGAAGGCTGCCCCCTTCCCCGCCACTCCCCCCAGGATGAACGCCCATGCTGACCCGCCGCGATTTCTTGCAGGTGGCCGCCGCCACCGCCGTGCTTGCCGGGGGTGCGCCCCTGGCCCGCGCCAGCGCCCGCCAGGACATCACCCAGGCTTCCCTGTTGGAGATGAAGCCGGTGGGGCAGGTGACGCTGCTGAACTTCACCGACATCCACGCCCAGCTGATGCCGCTTTATTTCCGCGAGCCATCGGTCAATCTGGGGGTGGGTGCCGCCCGCGGCCTGGTGCCGCATCTGAGCGGCAAGGAATTCCTCAAGGCCTATGGTCTGAAGGCCGGCAGCCCGCAGGCCTATGCCCTGACCCATGAGGATTTCTCTGCCCTGGCCAAGACCTATGGTCGGGTCGGCGGCCTGGACCGCATGGCCACCCTGATCAAGGCCATCCGCGCCCAGCGCCCCGACAACACCTTGCTGGTGGATTGCGGCGATACCTGGCAGGGCAGCTATACGTCGCTGGCGACCAAGGGCGAGGACATGGTCGACGCCATGAACCTGCTGGGCGTCGACGTCATGGTGCCGCACTGGGAATTCACCTATGGCGAGGCCAGGGTCAAGGAATTGGTGGCCAAGCTGAAATTCCCGTTCCTGGCCCAAAACGTCAAGGACACCGAATGGGAGGAAGACGTCTTCCCCCACACCGCCACCTTCGAAAAGGGCGGCGTCAAGATCGCCGTGATCGGTCAGGCCTTCCCCTATACCCCGGTGGCCAACCCGCGTTACATGATGCCCAAATGGAGCTTCGGCATCCGTGACGAAGACATGCAGAAACGGGTCGATGCCGCCCGCGCCAATGGGGCCGAACTGATCGTGGTGGCCAGCCACAACGGTTTCGACGTCGATCGCAAGATGGCTGGACGGGTCAAGGGCATCGACGTGCTGCTGACCGGTCACACCCATGACGCCATCCCCGGCGTGGTCAAGGTGGGCGACACGCTTTTGGTGGCCTCGGGCTCGCACGGCAAGTTCCTCGCCCGCCTCGACCTGGAGGTGAAGAACAACAAGGTGGTCAACCACGCCTTCAAGCTGATGCCGGTGTTTTCCGACGCCATTACCCCCGACACCGAAATGGCGGCGCTGATCGCCAATATCCGCGCCCCCCACGCCGAAGTGCTGGGGCGCAAGCTGGCGCGCACCGAATCGCTTCTGTACCGGCGCGGTAATTTCAACGGCACCTTCGACGATCTGATCTGTCAGGCGCTGTTGGACGAACGCGAGGCGCAGATTTCGCTGTCGCCCGGCTTCCGCTGGGGCTCCAGCCTGCCGCCGGGTTCCGACATCACCATGGAAGACGTCTACAACCAGACCGCCATCACCTATCCCAACGCCTATCGCTCGGACATGACCGGGCAATTGCTGAAGGATATCCTGGAAGACGTCGCCGACAACCTGTTCAACCCCGATCCCTATTATCAGCAAGGCGGCGACATGGTCCGGGTCGGCGGCATGGGCTATCGCATCGACATCACCAAACCCATGGGCAGCCGCATCAGCGCCATGACCCAGCTGAAGACCGGCGAGAAGATCGAAGCCGGCAAGTCCTACGTGGTGTCCGGCTGGGCCAGCGTCAACGAAGGCACGCAAGGCCCGCCGGTGTGGGATGTGGTCGCCGGCTGGCTGCAAAAACACCCCAGCGTCAAGTTCGACGGCAACCGGGCGGTTCAGGTGATGGGCGGCTGAACATGAACGGTTTCGACGTCAGTTTCGCCGGCGCCTTCGGTGCCGGCGCCCTCAGCTTTCTCAGTCCCTGCGTCTTGCCGCTGATCCCGGCCTATCTGTGCTTTTTGGGCGGGGTCGGTCTGGATCAGTTGACCGAACGGCGCCAGCGCGGCGTGCTGGCCGCCGCCATCGCCTTCGTCTTGGGCTTTTCCACCGTGTTCATCGCCATGGGCGCCTCGGCCTCGGCGCTCAACCGGGTGATCATGGACAACATGCGCTGGCTGTCGGTGGCCGCTGGTCTGGTCATCATCGTCTTCGGCCTGCATTACATGGGCGTGCTGCGCATCGCCTTCCTCAATTTCGAGAAGCGCCTGCACGTGCAGCAACGCCCGGCCGGACTGGTCGGCGCCTTCGTCCTGGGTTTGGCTTTCGCCTTCGGCTGGACGCCCTGCGTCGGCCCCATCCTGGCCACCATCCTGATGCTGGCCGCCGGCGGCGACAGCGTCTGGTATGGCACGGCGCTGTTGGGGGCCTATGCCGCCGGGCTGGGCCTGCCCTTCCTGCTGGCCGCCGCCGCCGCCCGCCCGTTCATGTCCTTCCTGACCCGCTTCCGCCGCCATATGCGCGTGGTCGAACTGATCATCGGCGCCCTGCTGATCGTCACCGGCCTGCTGATCCTGTCGGGCAATATGAACGTGGTCGGCAACTGGCTGCTGCAAAGCGTGCCTGCGTTCCAAAGCCTGGGCTAGGGAGTTACTTTCCCGCCTCGCGCAAAAGCGCGCTCCAGATGGCTTCTTGCTGTGTTTCGGCGCCGTTGCCGCAATGGGTGAAGAAATCCAGGGCCGAAGACGGCGGCGTGATGATTTCCGGCGCATTCAGCAGACCAGGGTCCATGAACGCCTCGGCGCCCCGGATCATATTGGCGTAACCGTTGAAATTGCTTTGCTGGGCGGCGATCTCGGGCCGCATCATGAACGACAGGAAAGCCTGACCGCCGGCCCGGTTGGGCGCGCCCTTGGCGACGGCGATGACGTCGCTCCATACCAGCGACCCTTCCACCGGATTGGCATAGCGCAGGCTTGGCCGCCGCTTGCGTGCCATTAGTGCATCGCCGTTCCACATCACCGCCAGGGCATAACGACCGTCGATCATGTCCTGAACGATCCGATCCGAGCCGACCACCGCAACCCGCCGCAAGATGGGCAGCAACAGATCCCGCACCTTGTCGATGTTGTCGGCCTGGGTCGAGCAGCGCGGCAATTTCAGCCATACCAGGGCCAGTTGCACCATGTCGAAGCCGCTGTCGACCACGGCCATGCGCCCGGCCAGGGACGGCGGCGGCTGAAACACCAGACGCAGGGAATCCATGTTGCCGCCATAGACGGCGGTATCGACGGCAAAGGCGGTGGTGCCCCAGACATGGGGAATGGTGTATTCGTTGCGCGGATCGAAGGCGCGCGCGCGCCAGACGTCATCCACATTCCAGAAATTGGCCAGACGGTCGACCCCGACCCGTTCCAGCAATCCTTGCGCCACCAGCTCGGTGACCTGGAAATCGGCGGGAAACACCACGTCATAGACCTGATTGCCGGCCAGAAGCGGCGCGATCATGGCGGTATAGCTGGTTACCGTGTCGACGGTGACGCTGATGCCGGTTTCCTGCTGAAAACGGGCGACCACCTGAGGCGACAGATAATTGGCCCAGGTCAGGATGCGCAACTGGTTGGCCCAGGCCGGCACCGCCCATAGCAGCGCCGCCAGCCCCAGCACGCCGCCGATCAGACTATTGCGTCGACTTTTCCAGGATATAACGCTGGAAATCCTGACCCTTGGCATAACGCTTGTCCCAGACATATTCAAACATGGCGAGGAAATGGAAATTGCGGAAATAGCCCGGCATGCGCGCCACTTCCACCGCCTCGCCCTTTTTGCCCTGGGTTTCCGCCGCTGTCTCGGGGAAAAACTGAATGGTGGGAGTGAAATTGACGCGGTACTTGCGGGCCAGCTCCTTTTCCGGCAGCACTTGGCCGTCGAAATCGGTTACCTCGCGGTCGCCCCACAGGTTCAGCTGCAAGATGTGATAGCGGCCCTTGATCCACTCGCGCAGTTTGTCATCGGCGAAATTCACCGTATGGACATCGCGGCAATAGGGGCAGCCCTTCTGTTCCCAGATGATGGCGAAACGCTTGCCGGCCTTGGTCGCCTCGGCCATGTCCTCTTTCAGGTCCAAAAACGAGTTGATGAACCAGTCCTGATGGTAAAGCCCATCGTCGTTCATCTTGGCCTGATACTTGCCGTCGGCCAGGGCCGGTGACACCAGCAAAGTCAAGGCGGCCCACAGGGCCAGTGCCCACGCTTTCATGCTTCCTCCCATCAAGGGGCAATCACCTGCCACCCCTTCAATTGCCGTTCCATGATCTCGGGGATGCCATAGGGCGCTACCGCGATACCGGGCAGCAAGTCGGCAGCCGATTTGCCCATGGTGTCCAGGGTATTGCCGCAGGCGACGAATTCAACCTCGTAATCCTTGAGCGAGGCGATCCGCTCCGCCACCTTGCTGTCCGTCTTCAGCAGCGCCCGCACGCCGGGACCGAAGGCGATCACCGCCACCTTGACGTTGTCCTGACCATAGAATTTCTGGATGTTGATGGCGTTATAAAGGACATTGTTGACGTGGCGGTTTTCGTCCACGGTCAATTGCAGCACCACCTTGCGCGGATTGTCCCAGCTGGGCTTGGGATCGGCCAGCGGCGTCTCGGCGGCGCCGACCGGAGCCGCCAGCACCAGGGCCAAAAGCACAAAAGCCAGCACACGCATGGTTGCCCCCTGCTTTATGATGATTTGATGATATATTCTTTCCGTCCCGCTTTCCCCTGGTTTTTAATTGCCCATGCAAGCAAAGCCATCCTTTTTTCTGTCGCTCCTTTACGGTGCCGTGCTGTTCCTGTCGTCGGCGGCGGCTTTGGTGTTGGAAATCGTCGCCGGGCGGCTGTTGGCGCCCTATGTGGGCATGAGCCTTTATACCTGGACCGCCATCATCTCGGTGGTGCTGGCCGGGCTGACCATCGGCCATTGGATCGGCGGACGGCTGGCCGAAGGCGCCTTGCCCCCTGCCCTCGCGCGACGCCGCGCCGGCATCGCCCTGGCCCTGGCGGCGCTTTCCAGCGTCGCCGCCTTGCCGCTGCTGCGCCTGGGGGCGGCGCCCTTGCTGGCCGTGGGCATCCATCCGGTAACCGCCATCGTCACCTTGTCGGCGGGATTGTTCCTGCTGCCGTCGCTGTTCGCCGGCATCGTCTCGCCCATCCTGACCAAGCTGGCGGTGGATGCCGACCCCACCCACACCGGGCGCACCATCGGCCGCATGTACGCGCTGGGGGCGGCGGGCAGCATCCTCGGCACCCTGGCCGCCGGCTACGTGTTCATTTCGCTGATCGGCTCGGTCGGCACCGTGCTGTCGGTGGCCGGGCTGTACACCGCCTTGGCCCTGGCGCTGCTGGCCGGACAGCGCCGCGCATTCGTCGCCCTGTTGGGTGGATTGGTGGTGACGGCAACCGCCCTGGCCGCCATCCCCCAGGCCCTGGCCTCGCCCTGCGCGGTGGAAAGCGATTATTACTGCCTGCGGGTCGAGGATTTCAGCGGCCAAAGCGGGCGTGACAGCGCCGTGCTGGTGCTCGACCATCTGGGCCACGGCATCAACGATCGCGCCCAGCCGACGTTGTTTCATTCGTCCTATCTGCATTTCAGCGACGAGATGGCGGCACGGCGTTTTGGCCGCGACCGGTTGGACGCCTTCTTCATCGGCGGCGGCGCCTATACCCTGCCGCGCGCCTGGAGCCAAAGCTTCCGTCAGCCGCATCTGCATGTGGCCGAGATCGACCCCCAGGTCACCCGTATCGCCCACGACCGCTTGTGGCTGGCACCCGATGCCAAGGGCGTGATCGTCGATCACCGCGACGCCCGGCTGGTGCTGCAATCGCTGCCGCGCGTACCGCAATTCGACGTGGTGTTCGGCGATGCCTTCCACGATATCGGCATCCCGCCGCATCTGGTCACCCGCGAATTCCATACCGAGATCGCCGCCCGGCTGAAACCGGGTGGCTTCTATGCCATCAATGTCATCGAGGCCCGGCACGAACCGCGCTTTCTGTTTGCCCTGCTGCAAACCCTGGCCCACGATTTCGCCGCCGTCGAAGTGTGGGTGGACGGCGACGAGATGGCCCAAGGCGAGCGCATCACCTATCTGGTACTGGCCTCGGACCAGGCCAGCGACACGCCCGTGCTGCGCTCCAACCGCTTCTTTTCCCGCCATTGGCTGCGGCTGCGGGGTGATCAGGTCCGGGCCAAGGTGCAAGAAGCCCGGGTGCCCGACCTGACCGACGATTTCAGCCCGGTGGACCGGCTGATGGCCCATGTGCTGCTGGCCCCGGAAATCGGCGAGAAATGACATAATCCCGCCACTGTCTTCATGTTAAAACCCAGCCCATGGAACTGCATCACCCCGAACTGACCAACGCCGCCATCGTCGCCCTGGCCGCCCTGGCCTGCGGCGTCATCATGACCCGGCTGCGCCAGCCGGCCATCGTCGGCTATATCCTGGCCGGGGTGGTGCTGGGGCCGTCGGGGCTGAAACTGGTGAGCAACCCCGACGCCGTCTCGACCCTGGCCGAATTCGGCGTATTGATGCTTTTGTTCGTCATCGGCATCGAGCTGGATTTGCGCCGCTTCATCCAGGGCTGGAAGGTGGCGGTGGTCGCCACCTTGATCCAGATCGCCGGATCGGTGGGCGCCGCCTTGCTGTTCCGCCACCTGATGGGCTGGAGCTTCGGCCTGGCCATGGTGCTGGGCTTCGCCGTGGCGGTGTCGTCCACCGCCGTGGTCATCAAGATGCTGGAAAGTTCCGGCGATCTGGACAAGCCGGTGGGCCGCACCGTCGTCGGCATCCTGATCGCCCAGGACATGGCGGTGGTGCCGATGATGCTGTTTCTGGGCAGCATGCAGCGCCAGGGCATCGTGCCGTTGGACGTGGCCAAGGTGGTGTTCTCGGTCGCTTTCCTGGCCGGTCTGTTCTGGCTGTTGGTCAGGAAGCGGATTCGCCTGCCGGTGACCAGCCGGCTGGCCAAAAGCGGCGAATTGGGGCCGCTGACGGCGCTGGCCTGGTGCTTCGGCGCCGCCGCCCTGTCGGGGCTGATGGATCTGTCGCCGGCCTATGGCGCCTTTCTCGCCGGAGTGGTCATCGGCAATTCGACCCAGCGCGAAGCCATCCTGAAAAGCGCCGAACCGGTGCAAAGCGTATTGTTGATGGTGTTCTTCCTGTCCATCGGCTTGCTGCTGGATATCCGCTTCATCTGGAAGAATCTGGGGCAGGTTCTGACGCTGTTGCTGATGGTCACCGTGTTCAAGACCGTTCTCAACGTCGCCGCGCTCCGGCTGTTGCGTCAGGACTGGCGGCTCTCTTTCGTCGCCGGCGTATCTTTGGCCCAGATCGGCGAGTTTTCCTTTCTGCTGGCCGAGGTCGGCAAGGCGGCCAAGCTGATCACCGGCACCGAAACCAAGCTGGTGGTGGCGGTCACCGTGTTGTCGCTGGTGCTTAGTCCATTGTGGCTTTTGGCCATGCGCCGCCTGCACACAGCCGCCGAAACCGGCGCCGTCGGACTGTACGACATGCTGGCCCAGGCCTTTGGCCGCGAGGCCCGTATCGCCAGTCGGCTGATCCAGCGCAAGAAGTCCGACGATGCCTGATCTGTCGCTGGAAACCGCCCTGGGCGGCATGGTCGCCGGCATCGACGAAGTGGGGCGCGGACCGCTGGCCGGTCCGGTGGTGGCGGCGGCCATCATCATCGATCCCGCCACCTTGCCGGCGGAATTGGCGGCACACCTGGACGATTCCAAGAAACTGAGCGCGAAAAAGCGAGAGCATTTGGACATCCTGATCCGCCAGCATTGCCGCTTCGCCATCGCCCAGGCCAGTGTCGAGGAAATCGACCGTCTGAATATCCTGAAGGCCACCTTCCTGGCCATGGCTCGCGCCGTCGATGGTCTGGGAACTGTCCCTGACCATGCCCTGATCGACGGCAACCGCCCGCCGCCCCTGCCCTGCCCGGCCCATTGCGTCATCGGCGGCGACGCCAAATCGCTGTCCATCGCCGCCGCCTCAATCATCGCCAAAGTATTCCGCGACCGCCTGATGACTGCACTGGATCTGGACTTTCCCGGCTATGGCTGGGCCGCCAATGCCGGCTATGGCACCAAGGCCCATATGGAGGCCTTGAAACGGCTGGGGCCAACCCCGCATCACCGCACCAGCTTCGCTCCAGTCGCGCAATTTCAATTGCTATAAGTTACAGGCATCATATTTCCATACCCGTATTCTTTTTGAGGTGTTAATGTCTTTCATCGGGGTACGGAAGACAAACTAAAGTGAATACGCAAAGCAATACTTCCACTGGTGCTTTTCGCCCCATGGTTTTGCGCTATGCAGCAATCCTGCTTGGGGTGTGGACGCTGCTGATCGGCGGATCGGCCTGGTTGAACCTGGACCGACAGACCGCCTTGACCGGCGAATTGGCCGTGGGCTCGGCCCGATCCGCCTTCAACAAGGATCTGGCCTATCGCCAATGGGCCTCGTCCCATGGCGGCGTTTACGTCATCCCCGACGAGCGGACGCCGCCCAGCCCGTGGATGAGCCACCTTCCCGACCGCGACCTGACCACCACCGATGGCCGCACCCTGACCTTGATGAACCCGGCTTATATGCTGCGGCAGATGATGCAGGACTATGATTCCATGTACGGGATCAAGGGCCGGATCGTCGGCGAGGTTTATCTGAACCCGGAAAACAAGGCCGATCCCTGGGAAGCCCAGGCCATCCGCGCTTTCACCGACGGCACGGCGAAGGAAATCATCGAGCGGGCGACCATCGACGGCGCCCCCTATCTGCGTCTGATCGCCCCCTTCATCATGCAGGAAAGCTGCCAGAAGTGTCACGGGCACCTGGGCTTCGCCAATGGCACAGTGCGCGGTGCGGTCAGCGTTTCCGTACCCTTGCAGCCCTTCCTCGCCGCCGAGAAAAAGGCGCTGGGCGCCATCGTCGTCACCCATGCCCTGGTCTGGCTGGTGGGATTGGCCGCGCTGGTCTTCGTCACCCGCCGCACCCTGGCGCGGCTGGAAGAACAGGCCCGGGTCGAGGATGAAAACCGTCTGGCCGAGCACGTCTTCGCCAATGCCTTGGAAGCGCTGGTGGTCACCACCGGCGACGGCACCATCGTCCGCATCAACCCGGCCTTCACCAAGCTGACCGGCTATCAGCCCGACGAAGTGATCGGTCACAAGGCCAATGTGCTGCGGTCCTATCACCACGACGACGACTTCTACGCCCAAATGTGGCAATCGCTGCTGTCCACCGGGTCATGGCAAGGCGAATTGAAGAACCGGCGCAAGGACGGCTCCATCTTCGTCGCCCGCGAAAACATCGCCGCCTTGATGGAACCGGGCCGGGATCGCCCGCGCTATTACGTCGCCAGTTTCACCGACATCACCGCCCAGGTGGAAAGTCAGCAGCATATCGAGCATCTGGCCCATTACGACCCGCTGACCGACCTGCCCAACCGCGCCTTGTTCCGCGACCGTCTCGGCCATGCCGTCACCCTGGCCAACCGCGAACGGCGCAAGATCGCCGTTCTGTTCCTGGACCTGGACGGCTTCAAGAAGGTCAACGACACCATCGGCCACCGCGCCGGCGATTCGCTGCTGGTGGAAGTGGCGCGGCGGCTGAAGGCCTGCACCCGTTCATCCGACACCATCTGCCGTCTGGGTGGCGACGAATTCGCCCTGGTGCTGGAACGCCTGGATGAAATCAACGACGTGGTGCCAGTGGCAGACAAGATCCTGACCTCGCTGGCCGCCCCCTTCGTCCTGGAAGGCCGCGAGGTCTATGTGGGCTCCAGCATCGGCATCAGCCTGCACCCCATCGACGGCAACGACGCCGAAACGCTGTTGAAACACGCCGACACCGCCATGTACCAGGCCAAGGCCGAGGGCAAGGGCCGCTACAAGTTCTATGCCGCCGACATGACCTTGCGCCAGGAACGCCGGCTGGACATGGAAGGGGCGCTGCGCGGCGCCATCGATTCCCGCGCCTTCCATGTTTATTACCAGCCCAAGCTGCAATTAAGGGGCGGCGACATCGCCGGTTTCGAGGCGCTGGTGCGCTGGGACCACCCCAGTCTCGGCCTGATCCCGCCCATGGATTTCATTCCCCTGGCCGAGGAACTGGGACTGATCACCCAAATCGACCTTCTGGTGCTGGAACAGGCCTGCACCATGGGGGTGCAATGCCTGGCGCGCGGCTATCCGGTGACCATGGCGGTCAATCTGTCCAGCCTTGACCTGAAAAACCCCGACCTGCCCACCCTGGTCGCCGGTATCCTGGCCCAGACCGGCCTGCCGGCGAACATGCTGGTCCTCGAAATCACCGAAAGCTTCGCCATGGAAGCCGGCCTGGGACAGACCAGTATTCTGGAACAATTGACCGCCTTGGGGGTCAGTCTGGCCATCGACGATTTCGGCACCGGCTATTCGTCGCTGTCTTACCTGAAGGCGCTGCCGGTCAATTCGGTCAAGATCGACCGCTCGTTCGTGCGCGATATCGGCACCGATTCCCGCGACACCATGCTGGTCTCCACCATCGTCGGCCTTGCCCATTCGCTGAATTTGCGGGTGGTGGCCGAAGGGGTCGAGGATCACGGGCAAAAAGACCTGCTGCATCATCACCATTGCGACGAGGCCCAGGGCTATCTGGTGGCGCGCCCCATGCCCGCCGATCAGGTCTTCGCCTTCCTCGACCAATCGGCGCAGGACTTGGCGGTGGCTGTGGCCCAATAGTTAAGAATTCATTGATTCCAATAGGTTCTTGACGGACTCTGGCATTTGACTCAAAGTAGTCGAATGACACTGCCACTCGACACCATCTTGCAGGGCGATTGCATCGCCCAAATGGAAGCCCTGCCCGCCAAATCGGTGGATCTGGTCTTCGCCGACCCGCCCTATAACCTTCAGTTGGGCGGCGAGCTTCTGCGCCCCAACAACAGCCGCGTCGACGGCGTCGATGACGATTGGGATCGTTTCGACAGCTTCCGCGACTATGACGACTTCACCCGCCGCTGGCTGGCCGCCGCCCGCCGCGTGCTCAAGGATGACGGCGCGTTGTGGGTGATCGGCAGCTACCACAACATCTTCCGCGTCGGCGCCAGCTTGCAGGATCTGGGCTTTTGGATGCTCAACGATATCGTCTGGCGCAAATCCAACCCCATGCCCAATTTCCGCGGCACCCGCTTCACCAACGCCCATGAAACCCTGATCTGGTGCGCCAAATCGGCGGAAAGCCGCTATACCTTCAACTACGAAGCCATGAAGGCCCTGAACGACGATTTGCAGATGCGCAGCGACTGGACCATCCCGCTGTGTACCGGATCGGAGCGGCTGAAGAATGACGGCACCAAGGTGCATCCGACGCAAAAGCCGGAGATGCTGCTGTACCGGGTGTTGATGGCCACCACCAAACCCGGCGACGTGGTGCTGGACCCGTTCTTCGGCACCGGCACCACCGGCGCGGTGGCGAAAAAGCTGAAGCGACATTTCATCGGCTGCGAGCGTGATCCCGATTACATCAAGGCGGCACAGGAGCGCATCAGCAAGGTGCGCCCGGTGTCGGAGCTGTCGCTGCTATCGACGCCGTCGAAGAAGTCGGAACCGCGCGTGCCCTTCGGCACCGTGGTCGAACGCGGGCTGCTGGAAGTGGGCACCGTGCTCTACGGCAACGGCAAGGACAGCCTGACCGCCAAGGTGCGCGCAGACGGCACCCTGATCAGCGCCGACCATCGCGGTTCCATCCACAAGGTGGGCGCCCTGGTACAGAACGCCCCGGCCTGCAACGGCTGGACCTTCTGGCACCTGAAGCAGGGCGACGAGTTGGTCCCCATCGACGTGCTGCGCCAGAAAATCCGGGCCGAGCTGCATTAGGTTTACAAATATCAGTTCATCTTGGGCTGGGCCAGGACGGTCCGGCCCAAACCATTTCCCGGCCCGGCCAGATGGGTGGCGGGAAAGGCGATGACCCGTGAATCGGGCAATGCCGCCACCACCTGGGCGAAGGCTTGGGCATCGCGGCTTTCCTCGAATTCCGGCACCACCACCAGATCACCGGCGACCATGCAGTCGGAATAGCAGCCGCGCTGCCGGCTGGGGCACGGCAAATCCAGAACCTTGAAATTGCGCCCGACCCGGTCCGAGGTGGCACGCAGCAGATCGCGATTGGCCGACAAGGCGGCAAAGGCCGGATGGTTGGCATCGTGACCACCGGGCACCGCCACCACGCCGGGGGCCAGATAACGCGCCGGCACCCGCCCCGCCCCCGGGTCGTTCAGCCAGATCACCTGCATGATCCCCAGCTTTTCCGCCAGCAGGCGTTCCGCCTCGGCCCGGCCACCGGCCAGCCCTTCGGCCAGACGGGCCAGCACCATGGCGGTGCCCTCGCCGTCGGTCTCGATCAGATCGCCCTGCCAGCCGGCAGGCAGATCGACCACCTGCACCCCGGCGGCCTGGGCCAGATCGCGCCCGGCCAGACTGTCGCTGGCCACCCCGGCCAGCACCGTTCCGGCAGCATCGGCCAGCCAAACCGGCTGTGTCGCCAACAGGGACGAGCCGGCATCGGCGGCCAGGGTCATCACCCCGGCGGGCATCTGCAACGAGCATTGCACCACGTCCATGGGCGTGGCCACCATGGTCACCGGGGCGTGGACCGCCAGCAATTGCGCCAGGGCAATGCTGTCGTCACGGGCGGCATCGTCGTGGTCCCGATGGCCGGTGGCCTGCGGCCAGGCCAGCCAGAAACGGCTGGTACGGTTCCAGGATGCGGTGGCGCGCAGGTTCCCAATGGAAATGCTCATGCCTGTCCTCCCAGGAATTGTTGACTCGTGTTCTCAACAAATAGATCAGAATCACGCTGTATCGAGATGGACGAAAGCTTAGGTCAGCGCAGCAGCCCGACCGACGACAGCGGGCGGGGCAACTCGTCTTGTCGGCTGGCAATTCGTGTTTGTTCCGGCTTTTTTGTCGGCTTGCGGATCAGATCGGCCAAGCCCTGGCGCGGCGGCTGCATCACGGTGGCGCGGCTGGCCGCGGCGTGGGAAGCGGGGGCGGCGACAACCGCCAGCAGGCCGAAAAACACCAGCCCGATCAATATCTTGCCCAGATTTTGCCTGATCCCCGACATGGCACCATCCTTTTGTTGCCATCGTCATTGACGGCAACACCATAGGCCCGGCGGTGCGACCGAGGCAATATTTTCGTTAACCCAAGATTAAGAATCGCTCCACCCCCGGCTGTACCGGGGGGGGAGCGATCATGGATCAGCCAGCGATAACGCGCTGCATGGCCTGGCCATTCAGGCGTTCGGTCTTCAGCTGATCGGCGATCAGGAAGGCCAATTCCAACGCCTGATTGGCGTTCAGGCGCGGGTCGCAATGGGTATGGTAGCGATCACCCAGGCGGGCTTCGGTGACGGCGCGCATGCCGCCGACGCATTCGGTGACGTCCTGGCCGGTCATCTCGAAATGGACGCCGCCGGCATGGGTGCCCTCGGCCTTGTGCACGGCGAAGAAGGCGCGGACTTCGGCCAGGATGCGGTCGAATTCGCGGGTCTTGTAGCCGGTGGTGGCCTTGACGGTGTTGGCGTGCATGGGATCGCACGACCACACCACCGAACGGCCTTCACGCTGGATATGGCGGACCAGAGCGGGCAGTTTTTCCTCGATCTTTTCCGCCCCCATGCGGGTGATGACGGTCAGACGGCCCGGCTCGTTTTCCGGGTTGAGGGCGTCGATCAACTTCAGCAGGTCGTCGCCGGACATGCCGGGGCCGGCCTTGAAGCCGATGGGGTTCTTGACCCCACGCAGGAATTCCACGTGGCCGGCATCGAGCTGGCGGGTGCGCTCGCCGATCCACAGCATGTGGGCCGAGCAATCGTACCAGTCGCCCGAGGTCGAATCGACCCGGGTCAGCGCCTGTTCATAGGGCAGCAGCAGGGCTTCGTGCGAGGTGAAGAACTCGGTCTCGCGGATCTGCGGGGTGGTTTCGCTGGTCATGCCGCAGGCTTCCATGAAAGCCAGGGTTTCCGACAGGCGATTGGCCATTTCCTGGTACAGCTTGCCCTGCAACGAGCCTTCGACGCAGCCCAAGGTCCACTGATGCACCTTGTGCAGGTCGGCATAGCCGCCCTGGGCGAAGGCGCGCAGCAGGTTCAGCGTCGAAGCCGACTGATTGTAGGCGCGCAGCATGCGGTCGGGATCGGGGATGCGGGCCTCGGGGGTGAACTCGATGCCGTTGATGATGTCGCCGCGATAGCTGGGCAGGGTCACGCCGTCGATGGTTTCATTGTCGGCGGAACGCGGCTTGGCGAACTGGCCGGCCATGCGCCCGACCTTGACCACCGGCATGGCGGCGCCATAGGTCAGCACCACCGCCATCTGCAACATGACGCGGAAGGTGTCGCGGATGTTGTTGGCGCGGAACTCGGCGAAGCTTTCGGCGCAATCACCGCCCTGCAACAGGAAGGCCTTGCCGTCGGCCACCTTGGCCAGGGCCGACTTCAGCCGCCGGGCCTCGCCGGCGAACACCAAAGGCGGTGAAAGCGACAGGCTTTCCTCCGCCTGGGCCAGCTTGGCCTGATCGGGATAGGAGGGAACCTGATGCAGGGTCTTGGTGCGCCAGGAATCCGGGGTCCACACGTCAGCCATCAAACCATCCTCGACACGACAAACGACGATATTTCCCGCAAACGCGAGAAGCGAAGCGAACTCTATACGACCTTGGGCGATGGATTTCCAGTATGACCGCACCGCGCGGGCGCGTATTACTGTATCAGCCCATCACCGAGAGCCGCGCCATGAGCGATCACGAAACCCGTCAGGCCCATTGGCAACAGGTATGGACGACCAAGGATGTTGACAAGGTCAGTTGGTACCAGGGCGATCCGGCCCCGTCGCTGCGGCTGATCGAAATCGCCGGTTTGCGCAAGGGTGCGGGTATCATCGATGTCGGCGGCGGTCAGTCACCCTTGGCCGGCTGCCTGGCGCAACAGGGCTTCGGCAACGTCGCCGTGCTGGATATTTCCGAGGCCGCCTTGGCCCAGGCCCACCACGATCTGGGCGGCCTCGGCGACGACATCACCTGGATTTGCGAAGACGTCACCCGATGGCGGCCGGTGCCCGGCCTGTTCGAGCTGTGGCACGACCGCGCCGTCTTCCACTTTCTCACCCAAAGCCAGGAACAGCAGGCCTATGTTCAGGTGCTGCGCACCGCCCTGGCCCCCGGCGGCTGGGTGGTCATGGCCACCTTCGCCCCCGACGGGCCGCGCACCTGCTCGGGCCTGCCGGTGATGGGCCATGACGGTGCCAGCCTGTCGGCCATCCTGGGCTCCGATTTCGTGCTGGAAGACGAAAGCCGGGAAGAGCATCGGACGCCTGCGGGCAATGGGCAGAAATTCTGCTGGTGTCTGTTCCGACGCCGCTGATTTCAGACCAGTTCGCCGCTTTCCGCCGCCTGCTGGGCCTGACGCATCCGCTCGATGAATGCCTCGTCCCCGGCCGCGCCGGGGCCGTTGAAGCGGTCGAAAGCCACCAACTCCTCCAGCGGCAACCGCTTGCGCCAGCCCTTGTTCTCCAGTTCCGGCTGAGCGAGGAAATGGCTGACCTTGCCCAGGCACAGATAGGCCACCGGCACCACCCGTTCCGGCAGGTCCAGAATGGTCCGCAAAGCGGCGGGCTCGATGATGCTGACCCAGCCCACACCCAGGCCCTCGGCCCGTGCCGCCAGCCACAGGTTTTCCACGGCGCAGACGGTGGAATACAAATCCATCTCGGCCATGTGGGTGCGCCCCAGCACCACCGGGCCGGCACGGTCGCGATCACAGGTGATGCACAAATTGACCGGGGCATCCAAAATGCCCTCGAGCTTGAGGGCACGATACTTCTCCGCCCGTTCGCCGTCGAACATCAGGGCCGCCTCGGTATTGGCGCGGTCGAACGCCGCCTTGACGCGGGCACGCTGCTCCGGGCTGCGGATGATGATGAAGCTCCACGGCTGCATGAAGCCCACCGACGGCGCGTGATGGGCGGCGACCAGGATACGGGCCAACACGCCATCGTCGATGGCATCGGGCAGGAACTGGCCGCGCACGTCACGCCGCCCCAGGATGGTCCGATACAATCCGCGGCGATCCTGATCGCTGAGCGTCATTTCTGACTGGCGGGCGGCGGCGGTCTCGGTCATGGTGCGGCTTCCTGAACTGGCGCGAAGCCGGCACAATAGCGACAGCGCATAAAAATGACCACGTCCGACGCAAGCAGCGATCTTTGGGTATTCGGCTATGGCTCGCTGATGTGGCGACCCGGCTTCGAGTTCGTCGAGGCACGGCCCGCGCTGCTGAAAGGCTGGCACCGGTCGTTCTGCCTGTATTCCCTGCATTATCGCGGCACGCCGGATCATCCCGGCCTGGTGCTGGGCCTGGATCGCGGCGGCTCGTGCCGGGGCGTGGCCTTTCGCGTCGCCGCCGCCAAGGCCGCCATCACCGTCGAGTACCTGAATGAACGCGAACTGGTCGGCTATGCCTATGTGGCCAAGACCCTGAAGGTCGGCCTGGATGACGGCAGCAAGGTGCCGGCCTATTGCTTCGTCGCCGATCAGCGCCATCGCCATTATGCCGGCGACCTGGAATTAGAAAAGGCCGCCTCCATCATCATGGACGCGCAAGGCTGCGCCGGCTTGAACCGTGATTACCTGATCAACACCGTGCGCCGCCTGGAAACCGACGGTTTTCTCGATAAAAGCCTGCACACCTTGCTGACCGAGGTCGAACGCCAGACCGGACTGATCGACCAGGGGGCCGGCATCTGAGGCCGGCCTAGCGGACCATTGGCGCTTGCCACATCCCCCTTTTCATCGTCACAGTGACAAAAGACGATTGTGGGATGTGCCATGCGGCTTGCACGTTGGTTTTTTCTGATCGCCATACTGCTCCCCCTCGCTTCGCCGACCTGGGCGGAGGTGCCCGGCCTCGCCCCCAATCTCCGCCACTTCCTGGACCAACATCAGACGGTCCGCGTCCGTCTCAACGGCGACTGGCCGCCGCTGATTTTGCAAGATCAGGGAGAAACCCAAGGCATCAGCGCCGATTACCTGCGGCTGGTCACCAGCAAATTGGGCCTGACCATCCAACCCGCCGACATCGCCAACTTCTCGGAATTGCTGGGCCGGCTGCCCACTGGTGACGGCGTCGACATCCAGCCGACCATGCGGGCGACGGACGAGCGCCGTGCCTATCTCCACTTCACCCGCCCCTACACCACCTTTCCGGTGGTCATCGTCGTGCGCAAGGAATCCGGCTTCATCGGCTCGCTCGATGATCTGACCGGACGCAAGGTCGTGACCGAGCGCTCCTATTGGTATTCCGACGAACTGCGCAAGAACCATCCGGCCATCTTGTTGAATCCGGTCGCCAACAGCGAAGAGGCCATGCGCATCCTGTCGCAAGGGGATGCCGATGCCTATGTGGGCGTGCTGCCGGTAGCCATCTGGCACATGGAAAACCGCGGCTATACCAATCTGAAGATTGCCGCTCCGGCGGCGCTGTCACCGGCGGAATTGTCGTTCGGCGTGCGCGGCGACTGGCCGGAACTGGCCCAGGCGCTGGATGCCGCCCTGGCCAGCATCACCCCCGAGGAACACCGCGAAATCCGCCAACGCTGGTTGGGCAACCGCGAACCCGGCGGCCTGGACCCGCGCGCCGTCGCCCTGTGGGGCGGCGGCTCTCTGATTCTCGCCTTGATCCTGCTGGGCAGCTTCGCCTTGGCCAACCGCCGCTTGCTGCGCGAAATCGGCTTGCGGCGTCAGGCCGAAGAGCAGTTGCGCACCTCCGAGGAGACATCGCGGCAATTGCTGGACGCATCGTCGGACGCCTGCATGCTGTTCGACGTCGACGGCACCATGCGGGGCTGCAATCAGATTTTCGCCGCCCGCTTCGGCGTCGATCCGCTTCAGGTTCCCGGCACCAGTCTGTGGGATTACTTCCCGCCCCAGGTCGCGGAGGAACGCCGTATCGCCGTCGCCGGCGTGGTGGCGGCGGGCAAGCCGGTGGTGACCACCGATGTCCGCAGCGGGCGCCACCTGTCCAATTCCATCTATCCGCTCAAGGACAATGCCGGCGTGGTCCGTCGCGTCGCCGTCTATTCCCGCGATATCAGCGAGCAGGTGTGGGCGGAACAGAAGATCAAATCCTATGTGGCCGAGATCGAACGCTCGAACGAAGACCTGGAGCAATTCGCCTATGTCGCCAGCCACGATCTGCGCGAACCGTTGCGTCAGGTCTCGAGCTATGTCGCCTTGCTGGAGCGGCGCTATGGCCAGCACCTGGATGACGACGCCCGCCAGTTCATCACCTATGCGCGCGAGGGCGTCACCCGCATGGATCAGTTGATTCTGGACCTGCTGGAATATTCCCGCATTGGCCGCGGCTTGGTCCTGGTTCCCACCCAGGCGGAAAATGCCGCCCACATCGCCGTGGAAAACCTGAAAACGGGGATCAATGATTGCGGCGGTACCGTCACCATCGTCTCGCCGCTACCCGCGGTGCTGGCGGCGGAAGCGCACCTGATCCGCCTGTTCCAGAACCTGATCGGCAATGGATTGAAATACCACCGCGACGGCGTACCGCCGGTGATCCGGGTCAGCGCCACCACCGACGCCAGCCACGCCATCTTCACCGTTTCCGACAACGGCATCGGCATCGAATCCGAATATTTTGAGCGCATCTTCGGCATCTTCCAGCGCTTGCACGTGCGCAACCAATATCCCGGCACCGGCATCGGCTTGGCCATCTGCCGCAAGGTGGTGGAGCGCCACGGCGGTCGCATCTGGGTGGAATCGACACCGGGCGAAGGCACCAGCTTCCATTTCAGCCTGAAACGACCGGATTAACCGTTAATAGTGAAGCGGAAGGTGCTGCCCGACGCGTCCGCATCAACCCAGATCTTGCCCTCATGGGCTTCGACAACGCGCCGGCACAGGGCCAAGCCGATGCCCGACCCCCCCTCCATGCCTGGGGGATGGAAGCGACGGAAAGGCTCGAAAATAGCGGTGCGGTAATCATCAGGCACGCCGATGCCGTTATCGGCAACAGCAAACTCCCACACGCCGTCGCCACGGGAAACCGCGCTGATTTTCACCTCTGGCGTCTGTTCCGGATGCCGATAGCGCAGAGCATTGCTGATCAGATTCTGGAACAAAGCCGACATCTGGTCGGGATTGATGCGCAGAACCGGCAGGGCCGCCGCCTCGATATGAGCGCCGGTGGCGGCGATGGTCGCCGACAAGTCGCCGATCACCCGCGCCAGCAAGGCATCCATGTCGGTTTGCACCCGCTCGTCGCCGTGATGGGTGCTGCGCGAATAGGCCAGTAATCCCTGGATATTGTTGCGCATGCGGTCGGCGCCGCCGACGGCGAAATCGATGTATTCCCGCGATTCAGCGTCGAGGGTATCGCCCACCCTTCGCTTCAGCAATTGCAGGAACAGACCGATGGTGCGCAAGGGTTCCTGCAGATCGTGCGACGCCACATAGGCAAACCGTTCAAGATCGGCGTTGGTCTGTTCCAATTGCGCGGTGCGGTCCAGCAACTGTTTTTCCACCTGCTGCCGCCGAATGATCAGTTGGTTGGCCGACAGGGCGAAGCCGTGATGCTCGGCAAAACGCAAGGCCGTGGTGTCGATGGGATGCGGCGAATCCGCCGCCTCCGCCATGGCTCGGGTCAGACTCTGCGCATCCATGGCGGTCCGCCGTGACGTCCGCCGCATGATCAGCAAGGCGACGGCTCCGATCAGCACCGTCGCCAGCAAAGCCATGACCGCCTTGATCCCCAGTCCCTGAACCAATATTTGCCGCTGGCGGGTGATCTCGGCCTCGGTGCGGTCATGGGTCATGCCGGCGCCGACGAACCATTGCCAATCGGGAATACCGGCCACATAGCTGGTCTTTTCCACCGAACCGCCCTTGAAGTCGGTCATGGAATAGGTGACCAGACCACTGCCGGCCTTGGCCGTGGCGATCAGTTGGATGGTGCCGTCACGCACGCCCTGGTGGGGGGATTGCAGGCTGTTGGTGCCCTTGAGCGAACCCACCAGCGACAGCCCGTCCCACTGGCTGACGAAGATATAGCCGTCCTGGTCGAAGCGCATATGGCCGATGCGTTCCAGCAATTCAGCCTTGATGTCGGCTTCCATGTCCTCGACATATTCGCCGGTGCCGACGACCCAGTTGAGGTCAGGAATCAGACGCACATAGGCGAATTTCAGGTGATCGTTGCCGGGCTTGCCCGGCTGCGCCCAATAATACCGGTACAGACCGCCGCCATTCTTTTGGACCAGTTGCAGCATGTCATAGACGACGAATTCGCCCCTGGCCCCGGTCTGCCCCAGCATGTTGGTGCCTTCCAACTGGGGGCGCAGCGGAAACAGCTTTTCGATACCGTTCAGATCGAAGGCGAAGTAATAGCCCCGCCCGTTATTGAAGCGGATGGGACGCAAGGTCTCGCGCACGATGGATTCAAGTTCCGCCCGGCTCTTGCCCTGTTGCGTCTTCAGCAGATTGCCGATGATGGCTTCCGCCTCGTCCACCCGACCGCGCAAGGATGCCTCGACCCTCGCCTCGGTGCGATGACGCTCGAAGGCGATGGTTTCCATCACATCATCGATCATCCGCTTCAGGTAAACCCGGTTGCTGTGCTGCTGGGCGTCCCGCAGATCGCCGGACCGGCGGTTGAACTCGACGAATTCCACCGCCGCCCAGATCAGACACAGCAACACCAACCCCATGCCGGCGACCATGGTCAACCGCAGGAAAAGATGGTCTATCAGGCTGGTTTTTCCAGACACGCCGGGTCTGTGCTCCTTTGACAACTCTTAGTCAGAATACAGTCTTTCGCCAAAGCCGTACCTCTATCTTTAGCAGCATTATACGTCCTTCCCTTGCCCCGACCTCCTCCCTTCTGGCAGTGTGCGCGGTATGACCACCACCCCCGCCCAGGCGCGCGCCGCATTGTCCTTCTCGTGCATCGGCCATCTTTACGCCCATGTGTTCGAGCCCATCTTCTATATCGTCGCCCTGGTGCTGCCGGGCGAATTGGGCTTGCCCTACGAGCAGGTTCTGGCGCTGATCATCGCCGCCAAACTGCTGTACGGCGTGCTCGCTCCCGCTGCCGGCTGGCTGGGTGATCGCTGGTCGACGGTGGGCATGATGGCGGTGTTCTTCATCGGCCTGGGTCTGTCGGCCATGGCGGTGGGGCTGACCGACAGCGCCTTGGGTCTGAGCATCGCTTTGGCGGCCACCGGATTGTTCGGCTCCATCTACCATCCGGTAGGGATTTCCTGGCTGCTCCGAAACGCCGTCGACAAGGGCAAGGCCATCGGCTTCAACGGCGTTTTCGGCGGCATCGGCCCGGCGGTGGCCGGCCTGATCGCCGGCGGTTTGATCGAAACCATCGGCTGGCGCCATGCCTTCATCCTGCCCGGCGCGGCGGTCGTGCTGACCGGCTTGGTCTTCCTGTGGTTCCTGCATCGCGGTCTGGTGGTGGAAACCAAGGCCGATCGCACCCCCACCGCCGCCGCCAGCAAGGGCGACACCATCCGCGCCGGCATCGTGCTGACGGTGACCATGCTGTGCGCCGGGCTGATCTATCAGGCGACCCAACCGGCCCTGCCCAAGCTGTTTTCCGAACGCCTGGACGGCAGCATCGGCGTCGCCGGGGCCGCTTTCGCCGTCACCGCCGTTTATCTGGTCGCCGGGCTGATGCAGGTGGTCGCCGGCCATCTGGCCGACCGTTATCCGGCAAAAACCGTCTATGTGGTCGCCGCCCTGGTGCAAGCGCCGCTTCTCGCCCTGGTCGCCTGGGGCAGCGGTCTGCCGTTGGTGGCGGCATCCATGCTGGCGGTGGTCTTCAACATGGCGGGTATTCCGGCGGAAAACCTGCTGCTCAACAAATACACGCCGGCCAAGTGGCGCGGCACCGCCTTCGGCCTGAAATTCGTCCTGTCCTTCGGCGTGTCGGGGCTGGCGGTGCCGCTGGTATCGCTGATCCGCGGCATGACCGGCGGCTTCGAGCTTCTGTTCCTGCTGCTGGCCGGTTCGGCGGTGATGATCGCCTGCACCGCCACCTTGCTACCGTCGGAAACGCCAAAAAAAGCCGCCGCACCCGAAGGCGCGGCGGCGGAGTGAAACGACAGAATTAAAGCGGAGTAAAGCGGCAGATTGCAATAGTCAGGCGGTTCGCGTCTTGGGGATCAGTTTTGCCTCGGCGGCACGGACCAACGCCTTGAGCTTGGTCAGGGCCGAGCCTTCGATCTGGCGCACCCGCTCGCGGCTGATGTTGTAACGCTGGGCCAAATCCTCGAGCCGCAGCGGGTTTTCCCGCAAGGTGCGCTGGGCGACGATGTCGCGCTCGCGCTCGGTCAGCCCTTCCCAGGCATGCTTCAACAATTCGCGCCGGTACATCAGTTCCTGGCGCTCGCCCAGGGTTTCCTCGACGGACGGCCTGTCGTCGGCCAGCAACTCACCGAACGGAATGCCGCTTTCCCCCACCGGGGCATCGAGCGAACGCGGGCTTTGCGTCAACAGCCGTTCCATCTCGGCGACGCGCTGGTCGCGCACCCCCAATTCGTCGGCCACCTGGGCGGTTTCCGCCACCGACAGGGCGTTGCCGGACGGGCCGGTCAGCCGCGCCTTGATGCCGCGCAGCTTGAAGAACAGCTTCTTGCGTTCCGCCGACAGACCGAAATTCACCGGGGTCGAGAATTTCAGCACGTATTCGAACATGGCCGCGCGCACCCACCACTGGGCATAGGTGGAAAAGCGCAGATTGCGACCGGGATCGAAGCTTTCCAAGGCGCGCACCAGCCCCAGATTGCCCTCGGCCACCAGATCGGCGCCCGACAGGCCATAGCCCTTGAACTGGCCGGCGGTCTTCACCACCAGCCGCAGATGGGCGGAAAGCAGGCGGGTGCGGGCTTTCTCGTCACCTTCGTCCTTCCAACGGCGGATCAGCTCCGCCTCGTCTTCTCCCGACAGCAAGGCGGTCTCGCGCATGGCCTTGTAATAGGCGCTGGCGGTATCCGAAGCGGGGCGAAGAATGGACATCGTCGTCTCCATTAGGCTGTTGTCCGTGATTGAGACTATGCCCCCTTCTTTGTGATAATTCTAATCGATATATCTTGAGCTATTGATAGTAAATTGTTATCAGTGATCCATGATCAGCTTTCGCCAATTACAATGTCTGGCCGCCCTGGCCGAAACCCTGCACTTTCGCCGTGCGGCCGAGCGGCTGCACGTGTCGCAGCCGGCCCTGTCGGCGCAAATCTCCCAACTGGAAGAGCATCTGGGGGTGATGCTGGTCGAGCGCACCCGGCGCAAGGTGCTGCTGACCCCCATCGGGCGCGACATGGCGGCGCGGGCCAAGACCGTGCTGCGCGACGTCGCCGAGCTTGAGGATCTGGCCCGCCAAGCCCAGGCGCCGTTATCGGGGACGCTGCGCGTCGGCGTCTTGCGCACCTTGGGGCCGTATCTGTTGCCGCATATCCTGCCGGAACTGCGCCAACGCTTCCCCGAACTGAAATTGTATCTGCGCGAGGAACCGCGCGAGCGCTTGCTGGCCGAACTGGCCCAGGGCGACCTGGATATCCTGCTGATTTCCGCCGCCCCCGAGGGCGACGATCACCTGACGGTGACGCCCTTGTTCCACGAACCGCTGTGGCTGACCATGCCGCTGGGGCACCGCTTGGCCAAACGGGCCAAACTGGCCCCCGCCGATCTGGCCGGCGAAAATCTGATCATGCTGGAAGTGGGTGACGGCATGCGCGACCCGGCGCTGGATTTGTGCCGACGCTCAGGCGCGACCGAGCATCCGGATTTTCGCGCCACTTCGCTGGATTCGTTGCGGCAGATGGTCGCCACCGGCCTGGGCACCACCTTGTTGCCAGCCCTTTACGTCCAGGCCGAGGCCTTGGGCGACGATCAGGTCGCCGTACGCCCCTTCGCCGTCGGCGCCCCCTCGCGCCCCATCGACATGGTCTGGCGCCGCACCACCGCCCGATCCGAGGAATACCGCCTGTTCGCTCATCTGCTGCAACACAACCTGCCGGCTTGCGTGCACAGGCGGTAACCGCCCCAGGTCATCAGTGACGCGGAATATCCTCGACGCCGTCGCCGACGGGTTGCTGAATGATGATGCCGTACCAGCCCATGCCCTCGTAAGTTTCGTAGCCGGGCGTCAGCGCATAGCCGACCACATTGCCGAACTCATCCACGTAAGCGCCCATGTTGCCGCCGCCGGTTTGCAGACGAACGACATCCCTGAGCACCCCAACACCGTCCGACGCCGCCAGCACCTTCATGTTGCGGTCGACCAGAAGACAGCGGGTGCGCGCCTTTTCCTCGTCGCGCAGACGCACGCCCTTGACCACAGTCTCGGCCTGCGGCTGCCAATCGAAGAAAATACCCAAAACCCCCAAGGGCTTGCCATCAGCCTCGCCGCCCTCGCGGATGGCGGTGGCGTAGGTGCCGACCAAGGCGCCGCCCAAGGCGGCATTGGCCGCAACGTCGGTCATGGCGTAATCGTTGCCGCTGGCGGTATTCATGGAATCAGAGAACCACTTTTGTCCCGACACGTCGGTACCGACCACATTGGGATAGCGTCCAGGCCGACCATTGGCGACCACCCGGCCATCGGCATCGGCCACCCACAGGTCCAGATAGACGGTGTAGGAATCCAAGATAACCCCCAACCGACGCGAGGCAAAAGCGGCCGTGCCGGCATCACGGCGGGCCAGACAATCGACCATGGCCGAATCGGTCGCCCACCAGCGCACGTCGCACGAACGCTCATACAGGTTGCGGTCGATGATCTCGATCATGTTCAGCGCCAGATCGGCCAAACGCGAACCGCGCAACTGGCTGATCAGAGTCTGCCCCAGACTCATCAGGTCGCGGATGGTGGACGACAACTCACCCTCTAGCGCCTGGGTAATCGTATCGATGCTTTGCGAGACGTTCTTGACTTCATTGGCGACGACGGCGAAGCCCTTGCCCGCCTCACCGGCCCGAGTCGCCTCGATCAGCGCGTTCAGCGACAGGATACGGGTGGTGCCAGTGACTTTCTTGATGGCTTGAATCTTATCGTTGGCCACATCGTGGACCGCACGGGTCAGCTCAAGAATTCGTTCCGGCTCAGACATCGCATCCCCCAAAGTCTATTTTTTGTGCACACCCCGACACTCAGGTCAATTTATAGGCATTATGTTTGTGTTTCAACAACCACCCGCATGTTGGATCGAAATGTCCGGCAAAAACGAAAAAAGCCCCGCAAAGCGGGGCCTTTTTAAAACCAGGGCGATTAAAGACGATGAAAATCAGTCCTCGCGGTGGGTCCGCTCCATCCGTTCGTGCCGTTCCTGCGCCTCGATGGACAAGGTGGCGATGGGGCGAGCCTCCAGACGGCGGATGGTGATGGGCTCACCACTTTCCTCGCAATAGCCGTAAGAACCGTCGTTGATCCGCTCGATCGCCGCATCGATCTTGGCGATCAGCTTGCGCTCGCGGTCACGGGTGCGCAATTCCAGCGCCCGGTCGGTTTCGGCCGAGGCACGGTCGGCGATGTCAGGTTCCTGCAAGCCACCTTCTTGCAGGTGGGCCAGCGTTTCATCGGATTCGCGCAGCAGTTCCGAGCGCCAGGCAAGCAACTTCTGGCGAAAATATTCCTTCATGGATTCGTTCATGAAGGGCTCGTCCTCGGACGGGCGGTAATCCGGCGGCAGCGTCACGGTCATCCAATCCCCCGATTTGATGTCGGTTCGGTCAAGTCGGGACGCAATATATGGGGTGACCCACCCTACCGCAAGCGCCGATGTTCAGGTTGGGTTCGATGCCGGATCAAACCGGGGCTTCAGCGACCGCGGCTGAGCTTGGCGATTTCCACTTCGGCCCGCAATTCGATCTCGTCAAGAAGGGCAGCCAGACGCGGATCGGGACAGGATTCCTTGCGCGAGCGCACCATGTCGGCCAAGTTCACCAGCTTGGATTCCGGCACCGTGCCCAGCAACAGGCCGTGGCGCAACTCTTCCAGCTTATCCAAGATGTCCTCGGCATGGCGGATGTGGCGCTGGCGGGCCTCGCGGTCGGTAGAATCGCCCACCGCCTGAGCCACCAGCAATGCGTCGACGGCACCGATGGCCGCCGGCGCTTCCGCCGCGTAGACGTCATCCATGGTCTCCATGGCGTTGACCAGGGCTTGCTTGAATTCGCCTTTCTTGCCGTCGGCCTTGCCGATGCGCCGGGCACCGCCGGACGCGGCGGCTCCCGAACCGACCCCAGAAACCTTCATGGAACCCCAATGGCTGTGGGTTGGTTGGATACCCCGCCAGTGTAGCTTTCCTGGCGCTGCGGTGAAAGCCGCTATTTCTGCCGGGTGCGCGGCAAGTTTTGCCGGGCAAACCCGGTTGAAACCCCGCTCACCAGCACATAACGCATTGTTTTTAATAGATAAAATGTTTGGCACGGACTTCGCATTGATAAACGCGACCATTTTATCCGCCGCGTTGCCATCGAGGTCGTCATGAGCCGTATCGCCAAAACCAAAGCCGCTTCCGCCACCGCCATCCGGGCCTTTGCCCTGGCTGCCGGTCTGGTGGCGGCGACCATCCTGGCCATGCCGCCCGTCGCTTACGGCGCCTCACGCATCAAGGATATCGCCGATTACGAAGGCGTCCGCGACAACCTTTTGGTCGGCTACGGCCTGGTGGTCGGCTTGGCCGGCACCGGTGACGACCTGACCAACGCGCCGTTCACCAAAGAATCCCTGGTCGCCATGCTGGAACGCCTGGGCGTCAACATCCGCGAACAGGGTGGCACCATCGCCACCGTCAAGCCCAAGAACGTGGCCGCCGTCATGGTCACCGCCACCTTGCCGGCCTTTTCCCGCCAGGGCACCCGTCTTGACGTGTCGGTTGCCGCCATGGGCGATGCCAAGTCGCTGGAAGGCGGCACCCTTCTGGTCACCCCGCTGGTCGGCGCCGACGGCGAAATCTATGCCGTGGCCCAGGGCGGCCTGGCCGGCGTCGGCTTCACCGCCTCGGGCGGCGGTGCCGGCGGCGGCGGCACCACCTCGGTGCGCAAGGGCATCCCCACCACCGGCAAGATCGCCAACGGCGCCATCATCGAACGCGAATTGCCGTTTGAAATGGCCCACCTGGAATCGGTCAAGCTGTCGCTGAGGAACCCCGATTTCACCACCGCCAACCGCACCGCCCAGGCCGTCAACGCCTTCTTGGGCAGCACGGTGGCGCGGCCCACCGATCCCAGCACCGTGCAGATCGTCGTCCCCCCCGATTATCGCGGCAACGTGGTCGGCTTGCTGACCGACATCGAACAATTGAAGGTCGAGCCCGATCAGGTGGCCAAGATCGTCATCGATGACGCCACCGGCACCATCGTCATGGGCGAGAACGTGCGCATCAGCACCGTCGCCGTCGCCCAGGGCCAGCTGACCGTGCGCATCACCGAAACCCCGCAGGTGTCGCAGCCGTCGCCGTTCTCGACCACCGGCACCACCACCGTGGTCGACCGCACCGACATCGAAGTGGACGAAGGCCAGGGCAAGAAGTTGATGGTCGTCCCCCACGGCGTCACCCTGCAGGATCTGGTGACCGGTCTGAACGCCCTGGGCATCAGCCCGCGCGACCTGATCGCCATCTTGCAGACCATCAAGGCCGCCGGGGCCATCCAGGCCGACATCGAGGTGATGTGATGAATATCAACACCGACACCGCCCAACTGGCCGCCAGCGCCCCGCGCCCCGTCAACACCAATGCCGCCAGCCGCGAACAGGCCGAGGCCGTGGGTAAGCAATTCGAAACCATGTTCATGAGCCAGATGCTGCAACACATGTTCAGCGGTATCAAAACCGAAGAAGGCCCGTTCGGCGGTGGCCATGCCGAAGCCATGTTTCGCCCCATGTTGCTGGACGAATATGCGAAAATGGTCTCCAACCGCCCCGGTGGCATCGGCCTGGCCGATCAGGTCACCCGGTCGATGTTGCAGACTCAGGAGGTTTAAGCGATGACCGAGACCGTTCTTAACATCGACGACATCGTTTGGGCCTGCACCAACCTGTGCGAATTGCTGGAATTCGAGAACGAGGCACTGATGCGTCACGATTCCCGCACCGTGCGCGAACTGACCGACAACAAGACGGCCCTGGCCCGCATCTATGAAAACGCCATCGCCCCCCTGGCCGACGACCCGCATCTGGCCGAGACGCTGGAGCCCGAGCAGAAGGAAGAATTGACCGCCCTGGGCCTGCGGCTGAAGGCTTTGGTGGAAGAAAATGCCCTGCGTCTGCGGGCCGAGATCGACGCCACCCAGATGCTGATGGACGCCATGGTCAACGCCGTCAAGGCCAACACCACCAATTCCGTCCATTACGGCCCTGCCGGCCAGTACGGCAACCAGGGCACCGGCGAGCAGAATTCGCTGGCCTTCAACCAGACCCTGTAACGGGAGGACCGGCCATGGCACTCACCCTCGGACTGAACACGGCACTCTCCGGTCTGCTCACCAACCAGCGCGCCCTGGACACCGTCGCCCAGAACGTCACCAACGTGAACACCAAGGGTTACGTCCGCAAGGTGATGAACCAGGAATCCCGGGTTCTCAACGGCTTCGGCGCCGGCGTGCAGGTGGGCTCGGTCACCCGTCAGATCAATGAAGGCCTGCTGAAGGACATCCGCAAGCAGACCGCCGAACTGGGCAAGCTGCAGGTGGAAAGCAGCTATTATCCGCGTATCGACGATCTGTTCGGCAACGTCGCCGATAATTCGTCCATCTCGCACAAGCTCAACGACCTGTACGAAGCCTTCGAATTGCTGGGCACCCAGGTGGACAAGCCGTCCATCCAATGGTCCTCGGTCCAGACCGGCCAGGACGTGGCTGATCTGTTCGACCGCATGACCGACCAATTGCAGAGCCTGCGCCTGGAAGCCGACCGCGAAATCGAGACCACCGTCCAACTGATCAACGACAAACTGTCCGACATCCACGACCTCAACCAGAAGATCGTCAAGAACTCCGCCGTCGCCACCGGCACCACCGACCTGGAAGACAAGCGCGACCAAGCTCTGACCGATCTGGCCCAGTACATCGACGTCCAGTACTACCATCGCCAGGACGGCTCGATGATCGTCTACACCAATTCGGGCGAGATGCTGGTCGACAACCAGGACCAACCGCTCTCCTATACCGCCAACACCCGCATCGACACCTGGATGACCGCCGCCGGCGGCCAGTTCAACAAGATTTCGGTGGATGGCGGTACCGACGATCTGGCCCCGCTGGTCAAGGGCGGCAAATTGCGCGCGCTGTTGGACATGCGCGACAAGACGGTGACCGATCTGCAAGCCAGCCTGGACGAGGCGGCCCAGACCATGCTGGAAGAGGTCAACAAGGCGCACAACCGCGGCACCTCCTACCCCAATCCGTCCTATCGCTACGAAGGCAGCCGTACTTTCGCCAAGCAAGGCCAGGTCGTCCCCAACGCCGCCGACACCGCCGCCCGCTTCATGTTCGGCAGCACCACCGTGACCAGCGCCGGCTATACCAGCCTGTCCATCGCCGCCAGCGGCACCAATCCGTGGCAGACGACCATGACCGCCAGTGCCGGCACACCGTTTTCCACCATGAGCGCCGGAACCACCTTCAGCGTCGACAGCGCCGAGGACAGCAGCAACAACGGCACCTATCGGGTGGTCAGCGTCGGTGGTGGCGGTGCCAACATCACGGTGGAAAAGGTCAATCCGCGCCAGACCATCCAATTGTCGGGCACCGAGGATGTGGTCATCGCCGTGTTCGGCAGCGACGGCAAGGAAGCCCAGCAGACCACGCTCAACACCATCATGCAGACCAATTATTCCGGTTCCTATACCGCCGCCACCGTCGGCACCGGTCGGTCACTGTCCGATTTCCAAGCCAAGGGCGACCACGACCAGTGGAGCGTCAACGAGGTCAGCGCCCACGTCGAGGCATGGCTGAGCGCGCAGGGTTACAGCACCGCCTCGGTCAACCTCAACAGTGAAGGCAAGATGGTCATCGACCTGGGGGTAACCAACAAATCCCTGGCCTTCCGCGACCAGACCGCCGCCGCCGACGGCTCCGCCGCCACCGACGCCACCATTTCCTTCGACGTCGACGGCGACGGCGCCGTTGACCAGACCGTCAAGGGCTTCGCCAATTTCTTCGGCCTCAACGACTTCTTCTCCAATTCCAACCAGAACTCCATCCAGGATTCCAACATCCTGCCGTCCACCTTCAAGACCAGCACCACGCGGGATCTGAAGATCCTGGACGGCACCGGCCAGTTGGGCCCCAACATGTCCATTCCGGCGGGGTCCAGCCTGGAAGACATCGCCGACATCATCAACAGCTACGGCCGCACCACCGAATCGGCGCCGTTGAGCTTGGCCCAGACCACTTTCACCCTGACCAGCGCCGCCACCATCAGCGTCACCAATACCAGCGGCCAGGTTTCCACCGCCACCGTCGGCCCCGGCGCCGTCACCATGGAGGAAATCGCCGGCAAGCTGACTTCCGGAACGGTGGTCGGCTCGGTGATCCAGGACGGCGACGGCTATCGCCTGCGCCTGCACAGCACCGCCGGGGCGGAACTGACCGTCTCCATCACCGGCGGCGCCATGGCCAGCGGCTCGCTCGAGGCGAGCCTGGGCATGAACAAGGTGGAACGGGTCAGCGCCTCGGTCATCCCCGAGGGTTCGGGCTATCGCCTGCGCGTGGTCCAAGCGGAAAACAAGGAAGTCTTCCTGTCGTCGACGCTGGATATTTCCAACAACAACCTGTTGACCGAGCTTGAGATGAAGCCGGCGGCCACCCGTACCGCCGGTACCATCAGCGTCCGCGCCGACCTGATGTCGGGGCCGGAGAAGATGGGCCGCGGCGCCGTACAGTGGAATGCCGACCTCAACGGCTATTACATCTCGGAAGGCGACAACAGCACCGCCCTGGCCATGGCCGACGCCATGGGCAACAAGCGCTCCATGCAAAGCGCCGGCGGGCTTTATGCCGGCAATTATTCCCTGAGCGAATACGGCGCCGCGACCATCTCTCTGGTCACCCGCGATGCCGAACATTCTTCCAAGCAGCTTGAATACCAAACCGCCCTAAGCCAGTCGCTGGACTTCCAGAACACCTCGTTCAGCGGGGTTAATCTGGACGAAGAGGTGTCGGCTATGATTGACTTCCAACAGGCATATTCGGCGACCGCCAAGGTGATCACCGTGCTCCAGGAAATGCTGGAAACGCTCACCAACATGATTAACTGACGGAGGATGCCATGACCCGCGTCGCAACCTATGGCTCCAACCAGCTTTACCTGTCACGCATCACCGCCGTGCAGGAACGCGTCAACATGCGCACCCTTCAGGTGGTCACCGAGAAGAAGTCGCCCAACTACACCGGCATTTCCGCCGATGCCAACCGGCTGATCAATTTCGAGAACGAAAAGGCGCGCTCGCAGGCCTTCATCAACAACAACGCCTCGCTGCAAACCACCATCGGTCTGGCCGACGTGTCGTTGACGGCGGTGGAAAAGACCATGAAGACCTTCCGCGACCGGTTGGAAACCTTCTACACCAACAAGAACCGCACCCAACAGGACATCGAATCGATCCAGACCCTGGCTTTCCAGTCGATGATCGACATGCAGTCGTATCTGTCCAGCAGCGCTGACGGCAAATACCTGTTCTCGGGCGGCCTGGTATCGCAGGAACCGGTGCAATTGCCCGCCGCCACCCACGACGCCTTCAAGGATATCTACGACGGTTTCAGCGTCACCTATCCGACCACCCGTGACGCCCACATGGTGGACACCGTCACCAAGACGGCGACCACCGGCAATTTGACCTTCAATGCCGCCAACGGCACCATCACCGCCGCCAATGCCGGCACCTTGTCGCAATTCCCGGTGGGCAGCAAGATCACCGCCGCCGGTGCCTCGGGCGCCAACAACCAGTCCTATACGGTGGTGGCCAATACCGGCACCCAGATCAAGGTGTCGCAGCTGACCACCGAGGGGCCGAGCGCCGCCACCATCAGCTATTACCCGGCTGGCAACACCACCACCCCCAACGTCCTGAACGGCAACCTGACCTTTACCCCCGGCACCGACACCATCCAGGTGTCCAGCACCACCGGCTTCGCCGTCGGACAGGTGTTCACCGTCGCCGGCACCACCAGCAACGACGGCAGCTACAAGGTGTCGTCCATCGCCGCCGGCCCGCCCGACACCATCACGGTGGAAAGCGTCAAGGTCGGCGCCACCGAAACGGTCGCCGCCACCTTGTCCTCGGAATCCTGGTACAAGGGCGACAACATCTCCATCGAGCAGCGCATCGACCAGGACCGCACCGTCGCCATCGGCATCTTCGCCTCTGATCCGGCCTTTGAAAAAGCCTTCCGCGCCATGGGCCTGATCGCCCAGGGCAATTACGGTACCGCCGGCGGCCTGGAAAACAACATGGAACGGGTCGAGCAGGCCCGCTACCTGATCCGCGATTCCATGCTGCATCCCGCCGGCAACAGCGCCCCCTTCGGCACGGAAGAATCCAGCGATCTGGAATCGGTGCGGTCGCAATTGGGGGTGACGCAAAACCTGATCAAGACCAAGACGGAAAAGCATCAATCCTATATCGGCTTCCTCGACGACCGCATCATCTCCATGGAGAACGTCGATAAGAATGAAGCCATCACCTTGCTGCTGGACGACCAGCGCGCCTTGGAAGCCGGCTATCAGGCCTTGTCCAAGGTTCGCGAGATGTCGCTGATCAACTTCCTGAATTAAGTCCGATCCGCCTCGGACAGGGATACAGGCCCGGCCACGCGATGCGCGGTCGGGCCTTGGCGTTCAGCGCAGATACTGAAAGACGGCATGGCCCACGGCCACCATCAGGACGGCCACGGCGACCCAGGTATGACTACCAGAATTCACAATCTGTCCTCAAAAATAAAAAAGTATTCACCCCACAAAATACCAATACGCCACACAAACAACCAACACATACAGACGAATACGCCATAATAGATAGAGCGATGAAATCTAATTATTAGATTTATTTTAAATTTCCGACACGCCGAACCCCACCACGTCCGATGAATCAGGGTGAGGTTTCGGCGATTCTCTGAAAATCACTGACCATATCGCGCAATAACAGGCGCAAGGGTACATCATTGCCGGGCACGGCATCGATCAGATTGCGGCATAATGTCCGCTCCTCTTCACCAAGCCGCTGGGAATCGACCAGGGCCATGGCCCAATCAGGAAAGAGGCGTTCCTCGATGAAATCCTCGAATGCCACCCGCACGTCGTGGTGGCGTTCATCGTGACGGATTCGGTCCAGAAGAGCGCGAACCACAGCCTCTTCACCTTCCAGATATTGCATGAACATACGCTGGTGATACATCAGGATACCCGTCACATGAATCCCCTGGTTACGGGCATGAGCCCCCCGGACCAAAGCCGTCAGGTCGGCGGAAGACATATCGTTGTGCGCGTGACTGAAATACAATAAGCCAATCATTACACGCCTCACCAACCAGTAATAATCTATAAAATAAAAACAAAACATATAAACATTTAAATCTTTTGTAAACAAATGATTATAAATAATATATATCAGCATCACCATATCAATGTTAAGCAAAAACGTCCATTAGACACTACACATCCACAATCAGTCGTTTGAATGGAACAAAAAATCCATCCCCAACCTTGTGGGGCCGTGCGGATATCTCCTGACAGGTGATTTTTCCCACCCGCACTCAATTTCGGCGACGACAACCAATGAAATGCCCCGCAATTACCGTTGCGCCGGCAACAATCCATATCGACTCCCTTTCCGCCTTTTCTTATTCTAAGGTATATCGTCCGGCCCCGATGCCGGACCCCGAGCGGCGCCAAGCCGCCAGACCGAGGGAGCATCCGCTTTTGTCCTCCACCGTCATCTATACGCACCCCATCTGCCTGGAGCATGACACCGGCGAGTTCCACCCGGAATGTGCCGACCGGCTTCGGGCCATCGGCCACATCCTCGACCGCGAGGAGTTCATGTACGTCCCGCGTGAAGAGGCGCCTAAGGCTACCTTGGCGCAGATTCTGCGCGCCCACACCCAGGACCATTACGATCAGGTGATGGACTCGATCCCGACCGAGGGATCGGTGGAGCTGGACGGCGACACCTTCGTCTCGCCGCGCTCGGGCGAGGCCGCGCTTCATTCCGCCGGTGCCGCCATCGCCGCCGTCGACGAAGTGGCGACCGGGCGCAGCCGCAACGCCTTTTGCGCTACCCGCCCGCCCGGACACCACGCCGAACGCAACGCCATCATGGGCTTTTGCCTGTTTTCCAACGCCGCCATCGCCGCCTTGCACGCCCGCGACCAGCATGGCTTCAAGCGGGTGGCGGTGGTCGATTTCGACGTCCACCACGGCAATGGCACCCAGGACGTGCTGTGGAACGAACCCGGCACCTTCTATGCCTCGTCGCATCAGGACGACGCCTTCCCCTATACCGGCAAGGTCGAGGAAGTGGGGCCGCCCGGCGGCTGCACCGTGGTCAACGTGCCCTTGCCGGCGGGCACCGCGTCGGATGTCTTCCGCGCCGCCTACACCGACATCATTCTGCCCAAGCTCGAAGCCTTCGCCCCCGACTTCCTGATCATTTCCGCCGGCTTCGACGCCCACGCCGCCGACCCCATGGCCCATTTGCGCCTACAGGTGGCCGATTTCGAGTGGCTGACGCAAAAACTTCTGGGCATCGCCCGTACCCATGCCCAACGCCGGGTGGTCTCGGTGTTGGAAGGCGGCTATGAAACCCGCGCCCTGGCGGCCTGTGTGGCCGCTCATCTTCGTGTGCTGATGGAAGGCTAGATCATGAACTTCGTTGAATGGACCGCCGAAATGTCGGTGGGTTCGGACGCATTGGACGATCATCACAAGATGATCATCGACTGCCTGAACGATCTTCATCCACTGCTGGAAACCCACGCGCCGGAAGACAAGGTATTGGCGGTGATGGCCAAGCTGGAAGACTTCGTCCTGGTCCATTTCAGCCAGGAAGAACAGGACATGAAACGGGCCGGCTACCCCGACTGGCAAGCGCACAAAGCCCTGCACGACAGCATGTACGACGTGGTCTTCGCCCTGAAATCCGACATTCAGAACGGCGAGAACGTCGACGCCCAGCGCCTGTTCCAGTTGATCCAGGACTGGCTGGTCACCCACATCCTGGGCGAGGACCGCAAATACGTCCCCTACATGACCGACCCCGCCGCCAAGCCGGTGGCCCAGTGGAAGCGGTCCAACGGCAGGGATTGCTGAGCCCCTGAAAATAGCATGACGCGCAACCGACACGGCCTTGGCCGTGAGCGGTTGCGCTTGCCTTGACGGCGTAATAAATGTATCATTTTCCATAACAACGAAATGATACTAGCGTGGCGTCATGCTTGAGACCTTCGAGATCACCGCCAAAGCCATCGCCGATCCCAGCCGGGCGCGCATCGTCAAACTGCTGGAAAACGGCGAGTTGTGCGTCTGCCAGATCACCACGGTGCTGGGGCTGGCGGTGGCCACGGTGTCCAAACACCTGTCGGCGCTGAAGACCGCCGGTCTGGTGCAAAGTCGCCGCGACGGCAAGTGGGTGTATTACCGCTTGGCCGAACGCGACTTCAATGCCCATGCCCGTGGTTTCCTGGCCCTGCTGGCGGCCTCTCTCGACGACGATCCCACCATCGCCGCCGACCGCCGCCTGCTGGTCCAGGTCAATGCCGTGCCGTTGCAGGTGCTGTGCGACCAGGGCCGGGCGGCCCTGGACTTGACGTCTCAGGCCCCAACCACTTGTTGCGGGGCATCGCCATGACCGACCACGTCTATAACGTCCTGTTCCTGTGCACCGGCAATTCCGCCCGTTCGATCATGGCCGAGGCCATCTTGAACGCCGATCTGTCGGGCAAGTTCAAGGCCTTCAGCGCCGGCAGCCACCCCAAGGGTGAGATCGACCCGACCGTGCTGGCCCTGCTGAAGAAGACCAATTATCCCACCGACGGTTTGCGCTCGAAATCCTGGGACGAGTTCGCCCAAGCGGGGGCGCCGGCCCTGGATTTCGTCTTCACCGTCTGCGACAACGCCGCCGGCGAGGTTTGCCCGATCTGGCCGGGCCAGCCGATGACCGCCCATTGGGGCGTGCCCGACCCGGTGGGCTTTGTCGGCACCGAGGTGGAAAAAGCCGCCCATACGGCGGAAGTCATGCGCATGCTGCACAGCCGCATCCAGATTTTCACCGCGCTGCCCATGCGCGGGCTCGACAGGCTGACGCTGCAAAAGCGCCTCACCGACATCGGCAAGGGGAATTGACCATGACCATTAATGTTCTGGTGCTGTGTACCGGAAATTCCGCCCGTTCGGTCCTGGCCGAATGCCTGATCAACGATCTGGGCGGCGGCGCCTGGAAGGCCTATAGCGCCGGCAGCAAGCCCACCGGCGTGGTCAATCCGTTATCGATCGAAGTGCTGCGGGAAAAAGGCCATGCCGTCGATGGTTTGCGGTCGAAGTCGTGGGACGAATTCGCGCTGCCCGACGCGCCGCAAATGAATCTGGTCATCACCGTCTGCGACAACGCCGCCGGCGAGGTGTGCCCGATCTGGCCGGGTCATCCGTCCAAGCTCCATGTGGGTTTCCCTGACCCGGCGGCGGCCGAAGGCAGCCACGAGGAGAAACTGGCGGTTTTCCGTCAGGTCTATGACATGATCAAAGCCAAGATCGAACGCCTGATCGCCCTTGGCCCCGACCGCGCGGCAGAGGTGTAAGATGTCCGCCCAATGCGAAGTGGCCGGTAAAGCCGCGGCCAAGGCCCCCATGAATGTGTTCGAGCGTTACCTGACGCTGTGGGTGGCCTTGTGCATCGTCGTCGGGGTGGCGCTGGGGCATTTCATCCCGGCGCCGTTCCAGGCCATCGGCCGCATGGAAATCGCCCAGGTCAACCTGCCGGTGGCGGTACTGATCTGGCTGATGGTCATCCCCATGCTGCTGAAGATCGATTTCGGCGCCCTGCATCAGGTCAAGGAGCACTGGAAAGGCATCGGCGTCACCTTGTTCATCAATTGGGCGGTGAAGCCGTTTTCCATGGCGCTGTTGGGCTATATCTTCATCAGCACCCTATTCCGGCCCTGGCTGCCGGCCGAGCAGATCGACAGCTACATCGCCGGTCTGATCCTGCTGGCGGCGGCACCGTGCACCGCCATGGTCTTCGTCTGGTCCAACCTGACCAAGGGCGAGCCCCATTTCACCTTGTCGCAGGTGGCGCTCAACGACCTGATCATGGTCTTCGCCTTCGCTCCCATCGTCGGCCTGCTGCTGGGGCTGTCCTCCATCACCGTGCCATGGGACACGCTTTTGCTGTCGGTGGTGCTTTACATCGTCATCCCGGTGATCATCGCCCAAATCTGGCGTAAGGCGCTGCTGGCCCGTGGTCCGCAGGCACTGGCCGCCACCTTGGCGGTGCTGGGGCCGGTGTCGCTGGCGGCGCTGCTGACCACCTTGGTGCTTTTGTTCGGGTTCCAGGGCGAACAGATCATCGCCCAGCCGCTGGTCATCCTGATGCTGGCGGTGCCCATCACCATCCAGGTCTATTTCAATTCCGGCCTCGCCTATCTGCTGTCGAAAAAGCTGGGCGTCGCCCATTGCGTCGCCGGCCCGTCGGCGCTGATCGGCGCCAGTAATTTCTTCGAACTGGCGGTGGCCGCCGCCATCTCGCTGTTCGGTTTCCATTCGGGAGCGGCGCTGGCCACCGTGGTCGGCGTGCTGATCGAGGTGCCGGTCATGCTGTCGGTGGTGAAAATCGTCAATTCCTCGAAGGATTGGTATGAAGGGAAATCATCATGACCAAGCTTGAAGTCTATGACCCCGCCATGTGCTGTTCCACCGGCGTGTGCGGCCCCGAAGTCGATCCGGCCCTGGTGGCCTTCGCCGCCGATCTGAAATGGGCGGCGGAACACGGCATCGAGGTGGTGCGCTACAATCTGGGCCAAGAGCCCCAGGCCTTCGCCGCCAATCCTGACGTGGTCAAGGAAATGGAGGCCGGCATGGATCGCCTGCCGGTCATCGTCCTGGACGGCCACATCATTTCCACCGGCCTTTATCCGACCCGGGCGCAATTGGCGGCCAAGCTGGGCCTGGGCACCGCCCAGCCCAAGATCACCGTCAAGGAAGCCGCCTCGTGCTGCTCGCCCAAATCCGGGTGCTGTTAAGGACGCCATCATGAACGCCTTGCCGATCATCGCCACCCGCCACGCTTTCTTCACCGGCAAGGGCGGTGTCGGCAAGACCTCGCTGTCCTGCGCCTGCGGCCTGGCCCTGGCCGAGGCCGGCAAGCGGGTGCTGATCGTCAGCACCGACCCGGCCTCGAACCTGGATGAAGTGTTGGGCACCCAGCTTACCGGTGTGCCCACCGCCATCGCCGGGGCCCCGGGTCTGTTCGCGCTCAACATCGACCCCGAAGCCGCCGCCCGCGACTACAAGGAACGCATGGTCGGCCCCTATCGCGGCATCCTGCCGCCAGCGGCCATCGCCAGCATGGAAGAACAATTTTCCGGCGCCTGCACGGTGGAAATCGCCGCCTTCGACGAATTCGCCAAGCTGCTGGGCGATGCCTCGGCCACCAGCGCCTTCGACCACGTCATCTTCGACACTGCCCCCACCGGCCATACTTTGCGCCTGCTGACCCTGCCGTCGGCGTGGACCGAGTTCATCGCCTCGTCCACCGGCGGCGCCTCGTGCCTGGGGCCGCTGGCCGGGCTGGAAAAGCAAAAGGCGCTTTATGCCGCTACCGTGGCGCAATTGTCCGACGCGGCCTCCACCACCATCATCCTGGTTAGTCGCCCAGAAAAGTCAGCGCTGCGCGAAGCCGAGCGGACCCGGGGCGAACTGGCCGAGCTGGGGGTGAGCAATCTGCGGCTGGCCGTCAACGGCATCTTCACCGCCCTTCACTCCGGCGATGCCATCGCCGATGCCATGACCGCGCGCGCCGCCCTTTCCCTGGCCGCCATGCCCCCGGCCCTGGCCGCGTTGCCGCGCCATGAAATCGGCTATGTCGCCAAGGGCACGGTCGGCCTCGACTCGTTGCGCGCCCTGGGCCATCCCCTTCCGCCCGCCGCAGCGCCCCTGAACGCCGCCTGCCCGGCATTGCCGCCCGGCCTCGACGGCCTGATCGCCGAGATCGCTGCCACCGGCCACGGCATCATCATGACCATGGGCAAGGGCGGCGTCGGCAAGACCAGCATCGCCGCCGCCATCGCCACCGCCCTGGCCCGGGCCGGCCACGCCGTCACCTTGTCGACCACCGACCCCGCCGCCCATGTGGCGGAAGCGGTGGCAGCCGACATCCCCGGCCTGAGCGTCACCCGCATCGACCCGGAAGCCGAGGTCGCCCTTTATCGCGACGAGGTACTGGTCAAGGCCGGCGCCGACCTGGATACCGCCGGCCGTGCCATGCTGGAAGAGGATCTGCGCTCGCCCTGCACCGAGGAAATCGCCGTCTTCCGCGCCTTCGCCCGCACCGTCGATCAGGGCCGCGACCGTTTCGTCGTGCTTGATACCGCGCCCACCGGCCACACCATCTTGCTGTTGGACGCCGCCCAGGCCTATCACCGCGAGGTGCTGCGTACCCAGGCGGAAATACCCGAGGCGGTGCGCGACCTGCTGCCGCGCCTGCGTGATGCCGAGTATACCAAGACCATCATCGTCACACTGGCCGAGGCCACCCCGGTGCACGAAGCCGAACGCCTGCAAGCCGACCTCGCCCGCGCCGGCATTACCCCGTTCGCCTGGGTCATCAACCAAAGCCTGCTGGCCAGCGGCACCACCGACCCGGTGCTGGCCCTGCGTGGACAGTATGAGATCCCGTTCATCCAAAAGGTGACGCGGGATTTGTCGAAGCGTACGGTATTGATCCCCTGGCGGGCGTAACGCCCGCCGATCACCATAGGCCAGCGCCGTGCCGCGCTTTTCCGTCTCCCGATTATGGCCGCTGCTGGCCAAGGCTGTCTTCGTCGTGTTGGTGGCGGCACCGCTGGGCCTGACCCTGGTCTATCGCTTCGTGCCGCCGCCGGTGACGCCGCTGATGCTGATCCGTCTGGCCCAGGGGCACGATTTGAATAAGGATTGGCAGCCCCTTGACGCCATCTCGCCGCATCTGCGCCGGGCGGTGATCGGTTCCGAGGACGGCAAATTCTGCACCCATTGGGGCTTTGACTGGCACGCCATCGACAACGCCATCGAAAAATATGGCGAAGGCGGCACGGTGCTGGGGGCCAGCACCATTTCCATGCAGACGGCCAAGAACCTGTATCTGTGGCCCAGCCGCACCTTCATCCGCAAGGGGCTGGAAGCCTACCTGACGCTGTATCTGGAAGCCCTGTGGCCCAAGCGGCGGATTTTGGAAGTCTATCTCAACATCGCTGAATTCGGCCCCGGCCTGTATGGGGCCGAGGCGGCATCGCGCCGCCATTTCGGCAAACCTGCCGCCGCCCTGACCGCGCGCGAGGCGGCGCTGTTGGCCGCCGTGCTGCCCAACCCGCTGGAACGCTCGGCCGCGAAACCATCGTCTTATGTCGCCCGCCGTGCCGCGCTGATCGACGTCCGCGCCGATCAGGTGGGACTGGGAAAAGACGGCGCCTGCGCCAGGGATTAAGCCGCCACCGCCTCGACCACCCGAGCCAGGGCATCCAGGCGGGCGCGGAACTCGTCGCGGGCTGAATCGAAGCGATGAAGATGCTGATTGATCCGCCTGACGCGATCGGAAAGCGAGGCCGGAACCGCAGCGGCGCTGATTTTATCCATGACGTACCCCCTTGATCTTTACAGAGAAAATAGCGCCTTTCCCATTGATGCATCCAGCATACATCAGAATGTCGGGCCTTGACCCGAGCAGCGGTCGGGTGTTAGTAAGTTAGCACTTACTTACCAGCGGATCATGCCATGAAAAAGCGGCCTTCGACCACCGCCTCCCCCTTTATCGCCATCATCCTGACAACCTTGTTGATGGCGGAGAGCGGCTTTCCCTCGGCGGCCCAAGCCGCCGGCGACATCCGCACGCAGGTCTACGGGCTGGGAACGGTCGAGGCCAAGGTTTTGGCCCGCCTGGGATTCGAGGTGGCCGGACGCCTGACCGACATGGCCGTCGACCAAGGGCAGACGGTGGAGGCCGGACGGGTTCTGGCCAGTCTCGATGCGTCCGAGCAATCGGCGCGGCTGGCCCAGGCCGAAGCCGATTTGCGGCAGGCCGAAGCCGCCCAGGGCCAAGCCAAGGCTCGACTGGACCGGGCCAAGGCGCTGCTGGCCCAGCGACGCAGCATCAATGACCGCCGCCAGACCCTGGTACAGCGCGGCACGGTGTCGCAGGAAGCGGCAGAAGACGCCGAGGCCGGATCAGCCGTCGCCGCCGCCGACGTCGCCGTTGCCGCCAGCGACGTGGAAGCCGCCCGCGGCGCCGCCGAGGCGGCGAAAGCCCGCATCCAGCTTGAGCGCGCGGTGCTCGACAAATTCACGCTGACCGCCCCCTTCCCGGCCCTGGTGGTCGAACGCCTGCTGGAAAAGGGGGCGACGGTGGCCCCTGGCGGGATCGCGCTCACCGTTATCGATCCGTCCACCGTCTGGGTCCGCGCCTTTGTCGACGAATCCCTGGCCGGACGGCTGGCCATCGGCCAGAAGACGACCATAACCCTGCGCTCGCGCCCCGGTCAGCCCCTGAGCGGGCGCATCGCCCGCATCGACATCGAGAACGACCGTGTCTCGGAAGAACGCAAGGTTCACGTGGCATTCGATTCCCTCCCCGCTGGCTTCCATCTGGGCGAACAGGCGGAAATCCTGGTCAGCACCGAAGGCGATCGGCCATGAATCTGGCTGTTCGCGACATCCGCCATCATCTGGGCCGCTTCATCCTGACCTGTCTGGGATTGGCGCTGTTGTTGGGCGTGGTCATCTCCATGATCGGCATTTATCGCGGTCTGGTGGCCGATGCCCTGGTCCTGGTCCGCGCCCCCCAGGCCGATCTGTGGGTCGTCGAGGGCGGCACACGCGGCCCCTTTGCCGAATCGTCGCGCCTGACCTATGACACCCGCAACGCCATCGCCAGAATTGCCGGCATCGCCGAGGCCGGGGCCGTCACCTATCAGTCGGTGCAGATCGAAACCGATGGCCGACGGCAACGATTGTTCGTCATCGGCTATGAACCCGGGCGACCGGGCCAACCGCATGGGGTGATCGAAGGCCACCCCATCGACCGCAGCCACTTCCAGCTGATCGCCGACCGTCGCTCGGGGCTGGCACTGGGCAGCACCCTGCGCCTGGGCGGCGACGATTTCACCATTGTTGGCCGCACCGCCGGCCACGTGGATTCCGCCGGCAACCCGGTGATCTACATGACCTTGAAGGATGCGCAGAAACTGCAATTCCAACTGTTGGGCGGCGCCGCCCGTCAACAGGCGGCACGGGGCGAAACCGCCAACCGCAACCAGGTCAACGCCATCCTGGCCCGCCTGCCCCCCGATGGCGACGTCGCCGCCACCGTCGCCGCCGTCGAACGCTGGAAGCATCTGTCCGCCCTGTCGCAACAAGACCAGGAAAACCTGTTGCTGGGCGCGGTGGTCGACAAAGCCCGCAAACAGATCGGCATGTTCACCGTGGTCCTGCTGACGGTATCGACGGTGATCATCGCCCTGATCATCCACACCATGACCATGGATAAAATACGCGAGATCGCCACCTTGAAACTGATCGGCGCCCCCGACCGCACCATCTTGGCGCTGATCGTGCAGCAGGCCCTGCTGATGGGCGGCATCAGTTTCGTCACCGGTGCCGGCCTGATCACCGCCGTCGCCGGCTATTTCCCCCGCCGGGTCATCGTCGAGGCCGGCGATATCGCCGTTCTGGCGGCGGTGGTCGTGGTGGTCTGCGCCCTGGCCAGCCTGTTGGGGGTCCGTCAGGCCTTGCGCATCGACCCGGCCCGAGCCTTGGGGGGCTGACCATGACCGCATCTCCCGCTCCGTTGGTCAGCCTGCGCGGTGTCGCCAAACATTACGGCGAGGGCAGCGCCCGCGTCGATGCCCTGAAGCCGCTGGACCTGGACATCCAGGCCGGAACCGTGATCGGCCTGCTTGGTCCCAGCGGCTCGGGCAAAAGCACGGTTCTCAACCTGATCGGCGCCATCGTCGAGCCCGATCAGGGCCGCATCATCCTTGACGGCGAAACCGTCTATGACGGCGGCTGGCGGCGCCGCGACCTGCGCCGCTTGCGGCTGGAAAAGATCGGCTTCATCTTCCAGTTCCACAACCTCATTCCTTTTTTGACCATCAGCGAAAATATCGAGGTGGTGCTGACCCTGGCAGGCCGGACCAAGGCCCAAGCACGCCGCCGCGCCGCCGAATTGCTGGACTATCTTCAGGTGGAACGCCCGCAGGCCATGCCGTCGCAGGTGTCGGGCGGACAGGCCCAGCGGGTGGCCATCGCCCGCGCCTTGGCCAACAGCCCGCGCATCATCCTGGCCGACGAACCCACCGCCGCCCTGGATTCGGAACGCGCCGGCATCGTCATGGACCTGCTGCGCAAGGTGGCGCGGGAACAAGGGGCCAGCGTCATCGTCGTCACCCATGACGAAAAGATCATGGCCCGCTTCGACGCTCTGCACGTCCTGCGCGACGGAATATTGGTGGAACCATCATGACGCCGCGCAAGACCGGCGAACAACGCAGGGCGGAAATCATCGAAACCGCCCTGCTGCTGGCCGCCGAACTGGGCCCCGACCGCATCACCGCCGAAGCCATCGCCAATAGGCTGGGGATCAGCCAGCCGGCCATCTTCAAGCACTTCCCGCGCAAGGGCGATATCTGGGACGCGGTGATCGACCAGCTGGTCCAATCCCTGAGCCGGGTCTGGAGGGAAAGCACCACCGACAAGCCGCCCGAACAGCGCCTGTTCGCCTTGCTTGACGCCCATTTCGCCTTTATCGCCGCCCACCCCGCCGTGCCGCTGGTGCTGCTGTCGCCGGAATTGCAGGCCCGCCACCCGCCCTTGCGCCAGACGATCATGCGGCTGATGGGGCTGTTCCATTCCGAACTGCGCCAAACGATCAGCGCCGGCAACACCCCGCCCGACAATGCCGATCAACGGGCATGGATGATGCTATCCCTGGTCCAGGGCATCGCCATCCGCTGGGCCCTGTCCGGCCACGCCTTCGACATCAGGGCCGAAGGTGGGGCACTGATCCGGTTGGCGGATTATTCCACCGTCACCGATTTGGCCAGATTGCGCGGCTGATCCACGTCGGTGCCGCGTGCCAAAGCGACGTGATAGGCCAGCACCTGTACCGGCACCGCGTACAGGATGGGGGCGACGAAGGGATCGACCGGGGGCATCTGGAACGAGGCCATGGGCTTGACCGCCAGCTTGCTCAAGCCTTCGGCGTCGGAGATGAAGATTACTTTGGCGCCACGGGCGATCACTTCCTGCACGTTCGACGCCGTCTTGTCGTACAGATCGTCCGACGGGCACAGCACCACCACCGGCACGTGGTCGTCGATCAGCGCGATGGGGCCGTGCTTCAATTCACCCGCCGCATAGCCTTCGGCGTGGATATAGCTGACTTCCTTCAGCTTCAGCGCCCCTTCCAGGGCGATGGGGTAGCACGGGCCGCGGCCCAGATAGAGCACGTCGCGGGCCTGGGCCACGTCTTCGGCGATCTGGCGGATCTTGTCTTCGCCGCGCAGCATCTCGGCGATGCGCGCCGGCACTTCGGCCAGGGACTGGGACAGCCGCGCCTCCTCGACCGCGTCCAGGCGGTTGTTGGCCCGCGCCATGCCCATGGCCAGGCAGGCCAGCACCACCAATTGGGTGGTGAAGGCCTTGGTCGAGGCGACGCCGATTTCCGGTCCGGCCTGGGTCAACAGCGCGGTGGTCGCCTCACGCGCGATGGTGCTTTCCGCCACGTTGACCAGGGCCACGGTGTGCAGGCCGGCATCGCGGCAATACCTGAGCGCCGCCAGGGTATCGGCGGTTTCGCCCGATTGCGAGATGAACACCGCCATGTCGCCGGGCACCAGCACCGGCTGGCGATAGCGGAATTCCGAGGCGATTTCCACTTCCACCGGCACCCGCGCCAGTTTCTCGATCCAGTATTTGGCCACCGAACCAGCGTAGTACGAGGTGCCGCAGGCGACGATGGTCACCCGCTTGACCGAGGCCAGATCAAACGGCAAATCCGGCAAGGTAATGGTGCGGCTGGCCGGGTTGAGCATGGTGTTCAGGGTGTCGCCGATCACCTGCGGCTGCTCGTAGATTTCCTTGATCATGAAATGGCGATGCTGGCCCTTGCCGATCAGGGCGCCGGACAATTGGGTCAACCGCACCTCGCGCTTGACCACCTTGTCTTCACGGTCGCGGATGACCACGCTGGAGGGCGTCAACACCGCCCAATCGCCATCGGCGAGATAGCTGATCTTTTGGGTCAGGGGCGCCAGGGCCAGGGCGTCGGAGCCCAGGAACATCTCGCCGTCGCCATAGCCGATGGCCAGCGGGCTGCCTTCACGCGCGGCGATCAGCAGATCGGGGCGGTCGGCGAAGATGATGCCGAGGGCAAAGGCACCGTGCAGGCGCTTCAGCGCCGCGCTGGTGGCATCCTCGGGCGATTTGCCTTGGCCCAGGTAGAAGTCGATCAGTTGCGCCACCGCCTCGGTATCGGTGTCGCTCTCGAACACATGGCCGCAGGCGGTCAGTTCGGCCTTGAGCTCGGCGTAATTCTCGATGATGCCGTTATGGACCACCGCCACCCGCGCGGTGGCGTGCGGGTGGGCGTTGCGTTCGGTCGGCACGCCGTGGGTGGCCCAACGGGTATGGCCGATGCCGATGATGCCGCCCAGGGGCTGGGTGACCAGCAGGCGCTCCAGGTTGATCAGCTTGCCCTCGGCCCGGCGGCGCTCGATCTTGCCCGCAACCAAGGTGGCGATGCCGGCGGAATCGTAACCGCGATATTCCAGCCGTTTCAGGCCCTCCACCAGATGCGGCGCGACCAGATCCTTACCGATGATACCGACGATGCCGCACATGGATCACTTCCCTTGCTTCTTGGCCTTTTCCGCCGCCTTAGCGGCGCGGAAGCGGTCGGCCCAGCCGGCCACCTCCATCTGAGCGCCACGGCCCACGGCCAGGGCGCCATCGGATACATCCTTGGTGATCACCGAACCGGCGCCGATCATGGCGCGGGCGCCGACCTTGACCGGGGCGACCAACGACGAATTGGAACCGATGAAGGCGCCAGCGCCGATTTCAGTGCACGACTTGGTGAAACCGTCGTAATTGCAGGTGATGGTCCCCGCCCCCACATTGGCATCCGCCCCCACCTGGGCGTCGCCGATATAGGACAGGTGGTTGAC